>Ga0079226_10000482_pt1 | contig 27869 bp, 21 predicted proteins | sample Poulit2014_FD_76345 | JGI IMG/M metagenome (GOLD analysis project Ga0079226, IMG submission 76345) | Agricultural soil microbial communities from Georgia to study Nitrogen management - Poultry litter 2014 | ecosystem: Environmental > Terrestrial > Soil > Agricultural land | place: USA: Georgia...
CTATAAAAATGAAAAGGCTACAAGAGAAGCATTTAAAGATGGTTGGCTAGGTCTTGGAGATATGGCAAAACAGGATGATGAAGGATTTTATTATTTAGTAGATAGAAAACAAGATATGATTCTCTCAGGAGCCATCAATGTTTATCCAGCTGAAATTGAAGAAATTTTATATGAACATCCTCATGTAAAAGAAGCTGCTGTTATAGGCGCCAAAGATGAGAAATGGGGAGAAGTTCCAGTTGCTATTATAGTGCCAGAGGAAGGGGAGTATGTAGAGGAGGAAGAAATGACAGAGTTTTGTAGTGAGCGATTGGCTAGATATAAACTTCCGAAACATTATTATTTCAGAGAGGAACCATTGCCTAGAAGTTTACAAGGCAAGGTTTTGAAATTTAAGTTAAGAGAGACCTATTAGCATGAATAAGGCGAGTGTCATATATACGAAAACCATTGAGTATTGCATACAGTTTGCCCCGATAATGCGGAGGGTTGAGCCACTGTCTGCTGTTAAAAGAGCCAGCCAATGCGGAAGTATGAGCCACCATTTGCGAATGGGAGAGCCAGCAAAATAGGGATACCTATTATATGACATATTTATTAATAATCGCTGTCTTCTTTGTTTACAAGAGTTTTCTAATATTGAATTATTCCTTTTGAATTTTAAATTAGTTATAAATACCTTATTCTGAGGGGGGTGGACATGATTTTGTCGACAAATAGTAAGTCTTTATTGACTGCTGGTGCAGATATGTTAAAGATTGGTGTAGTTTGCTGGAAGAGATGTGTAATTTAGATATGGAGATGAGCGGTTCTTTCTGAGTGAGGTGTAGTTATTTGTCTAAGATGTGAAAATTTATACGAAACAAGTGAGATTGATTGCTGAATAGGTGCGTTCATTGCAAAAGACGTGTAATTCGAAAAGAGACAAGTGACTTTTAACGTAATAGATGTGCGTCTGAGTGACGATGAAGTGACGCTGAGACCAATCTTGGTGCAGTTTACCTTCTGTTATTTTCGTTTGTAAATGACACATGTGTAGCTATTTTTAAAGGTGTGTTTTTGCCAATGCCATAAAGAAACAAAGGAATAGGCCAAAGAACGGCCTATTCCTTTGTTTTGAGTGTAAAGGAAGTGAATGGAACTGTCTTAATAAAAAAAGAATAAAAGAACGGAAGTTCTTGAAGTGTTTTTTAACTTATTCGAAAAGCGTTATATTCTTAGAGGTTAAATGTGACGTTATGTTTCCCCAACTCTCGATGGATATAATTAAAATTCAATGATCGCGGTCCAGAAAAATCTAAAGTTTTTCTGGAAAGAAAAATGTCAGAGGTGGTACATTTGGCCGGCCGTAATCATACATACAGTAATATCTTTTTAATACAATACTTAACAAGGGTGGCATATCTTTCCTTAGAATCGTAATTGCTCTGATGTATTTTAATAGGATCAATTTTAGAATCTTCATCAAAAGCTGTAGCATATTTAGAAATTACGTGAGCATTCGTAATAAAATCAACATTTTTTAGAAAGAAACCTGTTCCTTGTTCAGTTTTTACAATTTCTTCTTTAAAGTATGCTGTCTTAGCGAAATAACCATCAGATTCTATAACAAATGTATTCATTTTAATTAATAATTCATCTTTAGGTATCTTTTGAATAAGTGGCAGTTCTATTTCACTTACAATGTTGTTATATTTTTAGCAAGTTTGATATATACTTTATTATTCGTACCTTTAACTTGTCCTACAAATGAAACCATTCCTCGTAGAACAGTATATATATCAGGTTTTATAGGTTTACAAGGGGAGGAGGAAAAGGGTTAGCTGGAGTATGGTGCGATTTGGTTGTCTATTGGTGTAGATGTCTTTGATCTTGGTGCAGTTTGCTGAAAGAGATGTGTCATTTGGAATTGGAGATGAGTAGTTCTTGTTAGATGATGTGTAGTTTTTCTGAAAGATGTGTAATAACGTATAAAACATGTGAAATTGATCGCTGAATAAGTGCGTTCACTGTAAAAGACGTGTAGTTCGTGAAGGGGTAAGTGAGATTTAATATAATAGAAGTGCGTCTGAGTGTCGATGAAATGAAGCTGCTCATCCTGAGGCAAATTTTTGTTGGTTAATTTTGTTTTTTAATAAAAGATGTTTAATAGTAAGCATTGACAATTTAAGAGTTTAACAGCGGTTATTTAAAGGGTTAACAATTTCAGTAACATAAAACCAGTTTTTGAAACCTATAAAGATATAATATTTTTCAATATTATTGACAACGCTTTCATTTATGTTACTATTAAGAGAATTAAAGATGTTTTATAGTTTTATTTATAATTTCATTTTCAAAGGTAATGATGTTTAAAAAAATATCATTATCTTTTATAATCAATGGCTATAAAAAGAGAGGTGAAAGACATCGTATAATTAATCGGTATTTAGATCTCTGTCCCTTTTTAATATTTTTAATATTTATAATGTCTTTTAAATTAAAAGGAGGAAAATACATGTTAAAAAAAATAAGTTTTATGTTTGTTTTTTTATTAGTCACTGTAGGAGTGCTAACAGCATGTGGCTCATCAACTAATTCTGATGACAAAGAGACTATTAGTTTTTTGCATTGGCGCGGTGAAGATACAGATTCTTTTGATGAAATTATTGAAGATTTTGAAGAAGAAAATCCTGATATTGAAGTTGATATGCAAGTTTATCCAAGTGATGAATACGAGACGAATTTACAAAGTAAATTAAAAGGTGGAGAGACAGGTGATGTGTTTACGATGTTTCCTGGTTCACAATTCACAGCTATTACCGAAGCTGAATTTGCTGAAAATTTAGAAGATGAAGATTTTGTAGATAAATTTTCATCTGATTATCTTGAAAGAGGTCAAAAAGATGATAAGCAATACGGGTTGCCATTACAGTTAGTGTTTAATGATCCGATTTATAATAAAACAATGTTTGACGAATATGGTATAGAACCTCCAAAAGATTGGGAAGGGTTCTTGGATGTTCTGGAAACTTTAAAGGAAAATGGAGTAGAGTATCCAATTGTATTCCCTGCTGCTGATGATGGAATTGGCCAATTTATGAATCCAATGATGATGAATAACGCTCCAGAAGAAGATATATGGGAAAAAGTTCAAGAAGGTGAGCGAAAGGTTACTGAAGATTGGTGGGTTAAGACTCTTTCTCAATTTGAAGAATTAAATGATAAGGGATATTTTGGTGAGGAAAACCCTCTTGGGATATCTAAAGATTCGGCAGGCACTATATTCTCCCAAGAAAAAGCAGGCATGTTAGCGATGGGATCATATATGATGGCTCAAATTCAAGAAACTAATCCTGATCTAGAAATGGGACTACTCGCTCCTATTACAGTTTCAGAAGATGATATGGAATGGGAAGGTATACACACTTCAACATTTCTGTTGGGTATAAATAGTGAATCAGACCATAAAGAATCCGCGAAAAAGTTTATTGATTTTTTAACAGAATCAGAGAATAGTTCAAAGTACGCTGACGATACAGGCCAGATGTTAACTATAGAGGACACAGAATACGAAAGCGAAATTGTTGTTAATCAAGAAGAGTGGTTGGACAAGGATACTAGATTTAATCCTAGTTACACTATAACAAATGGAGACGTTCAAGAGGCTGTGGAAGCTTCTATAGAAGATGTGTTAGGAGGAACAAGTCCAGAAGAGGCAGCAGAAAAGACGCAGCAGAAAATAGATCAAGAAGTAGATGATTAGACAGACTTCAGTTCAAAAACATTCAATATTAGGATGTTTTTGAACTGGAATTAAATATTATCAATAATGTTTTAGCGTGTGTCGCTTAGGAGGATATTAATGAAAGTAAAGAAATGGATATATTTATTTCTTGTCCCTGGGCTTGTTTTATACTTAACATTCTTTATTCTTCCCTTAATAGGCGTTTTTTATTACTCTTTTACTGATTGGGGTGGAGTGGGAAGTGATTTAAATATAACGGGACTTGAAAATTTTACTAGTCTATCAAATGATTCAGTATTTAGTACTTCGTTCATGAACAATTTAAAGTTTTTATTCACGGTGCTCGTTTTTCAAACATTGTTTTCTTTAATCTTTGCTATGATTTTATTAAAAAACACAAAAACTAACACATTCTTCCGTGTTTTGTTCTTTTTCCCGACTATTTTATCATCCGTTTCAGTAGCTTTTATTTGGACTTTTGTTTACGATCCGAATCTGGGGTTTTTAAACCCGATATTAGAGATGGTTGGTTTAGATATATTAACACAAAGTTGGTTAGGCGATCAAAGCATTGCAATTTATTCAATCGCTTTTGTTCAAATATGGTTTCATACAGGGCAAGTTATGATAATATTTATTGCTGGATTGCAAAATATACCTAAAGAATTATACGAAGCTGCAATAGTAGATGGAGCTAGCAGGTGGCAAAAGTTTACTAAAGTTACTTGGCCACTTTTAAAACCTACTACAACAATGGTAGTAGCTTATATCACAATTCAATCATTTAAAGCGTTCGATTTAATTTTTGCTATGACTCGAGGAGGCCCTAACTACTCAACGGAAATATTAGTTACTTATATTTATCGTTCAGCTTTCTCAAGTTATAAGTTTGGATATGCTTCAGCAGTTTCCATATTTTTATTGGTTATTGTAGCGTTTATTGCTTTCCTTCAATTTAAAGTTTTAAATCGAAATAAAGTAGACTATTAAAAAGGAGGAAATTTCTTTTGTATAAAATAAGAAGATGGGTAATGCTTATAATCTTTGGACTGCTGGTATTAATTCCGACTATTATGGTACTTTTAACATCGTTTAAAACAACCCAAAATTTTAATTTAAACCCTACTGGAATTCCAGAAGAATTTCAGCTAACTAATTATATAGACGTTATTACAGAAAATAATTTATTTCTTCATCTTTTAAATAGTATTATTGTCACAGTCGGTTCGGTGGCTCTATGTTTGTTTGTATCAAGTTTAATATCATATACAATAATGCGATTGGAAGGTTGGAAAAGTGGGGTTTTGTATAGTTTTTTTATTTTAGGGATGATTATTCCACCACAGGTTACTATGGTGCCTTTATTTGGAATAGTAGATAAATTGGGGTTAACAAATAGTTTACTAGGCTTGATTTTTGTGTCCACTGCAACGTTTATGTCTATAGCAGTGTTTATTATCGGAGGATTTATGAAAACAATACCTAAAGATACCATAGAAGCTAGCGCAATAGATGGAGCAAGCGAATGGAACATATTTTCTAAGATTGTCCTGCCTATGTCTTTACCATCACTAGCAACAGCTTCAATTTTCGTAATTGTTATGGTATGGAATGATTTGTTATATCCGTTGTTATTTATTAATGCAGATGATAAAAAAACGCTCCCTCTCATGTTATTAGATTTCCAGGGTCAGTATCTCACGGATTATCCGAAAATATTTTCTGGTGTAATAATTTCATCTTTGCCAATTGTAATTGCGTATATATTTTTACAACGTTTCTTCATTGCAGGTATAACAGCAGGATCGACAAAAGGATAAATTTTTAACCAGTAAAATGACAGAATGATTTTATATTTCATTTATTAAAAGCAATTATTATGTAAGTATGAGGAGATATAAAGTGAAAGAAAAAAATATAAACTATAATAACCAAATACCACTTTATCAACAAGTAAAAGACGTGTTGACTAACAAAATTTCAAAAAAAATATGGAAATCTGGTGATCTAATTCCTACTGAACAAGAATTAATTGATGAATTTAAAGTAAGTCGTACTACCATAAGAAAAGCCATATCAGAAATGGTCCAAGAAAATTTATTGAAAAAGCAGCAAGGGAGAGGAACAACTGTTAATAATCATGTATTTATTAGTTCATTGAGAAGTTTAACAGGTTTTGCAGAAGAAGTAATCGGAAAAGGTTATTTAACCTCTTCAAAGTTAATTAGCGCAGAAGACCGAAAAGATTTGTATACAGAGAAAAAGATATTGCAACTTTCTGAAAATGAAAGCGTAACGCTTATTAAAAGAATTCGTTTTGTTGAAGATAATCCGGTGGCTCTAGAAAGAACCAGTTGGCCAAATGAAATAGGGAAAATCTTACAAAAACAAGATTTAAATAATGCGAAATATTATCAAATTCTAGAGAAATATGGTTTTTATTTAAAAAAAGCTAATGAAACTATATCAGCCGTAAACGCTACTCCTTACGAAGCAGAATTATTGGGAATTACCGGAGGGGAAGCTTTATTAGAAATGACACGTGTAAGTTATGGATTTGATGATAAACCAATAGAATACACAAAAACAAAATTTCGTTCTGATCGTTATCACTATAATGTGGAGTTAAAACGATAATAATAAGAAATTATTTTTTGTTAAATTATGATATTCATTAAGTGTAGAGAAACCATTAAAATTAAATTTTAAATTTATTGAAAGGATTTTTAATATGCCTAATATAAACATACTTTATTTACCGATTGGACGAAAAACCTTTGACCTTGAATCAGGTGAAATATATAGAAAAGAGAGCCAAATATTTTTAGAAGAACAATGTAGTAATGTTTATGCACCAGATAATATTTTAACTTCGGTTGAAAACATGAATGATTTTCTTAATAGAATACCCAAAGATAAGATAGATATAATTATTTACCAAAGCATTACTTTTGCTGATGCTGAATTTATTCATAAAGTTGTTAATTCTTTTTCACAACCAGTTATTGTATGGTCTGTACGTGAACCAGTTGTCGGTCAGAGGCTTATGTTAAACTCTCTGACCGGTGGAAATAGTACTTGTCATGCACTGAGAAGTTATAAGCGCTTTTATCATTTTGTGTTTGGGAACCCAGATGAAAAAAATGTTCTAAAACAACTTGAAAGTTATTTTAGAACAGAAGAACAGGTAAAGAAAATTTCTCAATTAACTATTGGTGTAATAGGGGAACATCCACCAGGATTTTATTTTTGCAGCACAAATGAGAGCAAATTAAAATCCAAAACGGGTGTAAACATACACAAGATAGATTTACTAGATTCTTTAAACAAATGTCTGCATATTTCTGAAAAAGAATCATTACCAATTATTTCAGAAATAGAGAACCAAATAGTAGGAGTAGACATTGGGGCAGATGAAGTTAAAAAGTTTGCAAAATTTGCGACGTATATTAAGAGTTATATAGAGAAAAATAATGTAAACGCGCTAGCCATACGTAATTGGCCTGAATTCTTCACAGAATTTGGTGCTGCAGCAGGAGATACTTCTATTTCTTATTTCACCGAAAATGGAATTCCTTCTGCAAATGAATCAGATATTCATGGAGCTCTTTCTATGTATATTCTTCAAGAAATAGGTGAAGGGCCGCCTTTTTTAGGTGATTTAGTTCATTTGAATGATGAAAATAATTCAGTAACATTTTGGCATGATGGGGCTGGAGCTTTTTCATTAGCAAATCCAAAAACTGGAGCAGTGGCTGGAGTCCATCCAAATAGAAAGTTAGGGCTATCAATGGATTTTGGGCTTAAAAGTGGTGAGGTAACTATAGCAAGATTTAGCGAAATAAATAACGAAGGTGATTATCAACTCTTGATAATGAAAGGCGAAGCTCTTGACACTCCACAACAATTCACTGGGACTTCTGTTGAAGTAAGATTAGAAAATAATGCTAAAAATATTGTCAGCAGTTTGATGAAAAAAGGGTTCGAACCTCATTATGCTTTAGTGTATGCAGATGTTGCCGAAGAAGTAGCCAAAATAGGAGAAAGATTAGGTTTGGAAGTAATACGATATTATTAAATTAAAAGAGGTGTATTTAATGACATGAAAAAAATAGCTGTTGGGCAAGCTGGGGGACCAACATCGGTTATAAACACGAGTTTGGTTGGATTCTTAGAAGAAATAGATGTAGAAGTTTTTGGCGTCATAAATGGGTTTCAAGGTCTCGTGGAAGGAAACTTAACACATATTAATGAACAAAAGAAAAAAGAAATAAACCAGTTTCGTAAAATTCCAGGAGCATGTTTGGGAGCTGGAAGATATACATTAAGTGAAGAAAATAAAGTAGAAGCTATTCGAGTATTACAGAAAAAAGATATCCATTGCCTTGTTTTTATAGGAGGAAATGGGACTGCCTCTGCTCTCTATAAATTAAGTGAAACAGCAAAAGAACTTAACTATGAATTACAAGTTATAGGAATCCCTAAAACTGTTGATAATGATATATATGGAATGGATCATGCACCAGGATTTGCGAGTGCTGCTCGTTATGTTGCAACTTCAGTAAGAGATATAAATCAGGATTTAAAATCAATGAGAAACTTTGAGCAAGTAAGAATTATTGAAACAATGGGACGGCACTCGGGGTGGTTAGCAGCTGCTTCAGGGTTACTAAAAATAAACAAAAATGCAGGACCGCAAGCTATATGTTTACCAGAACAACAATTAAAGATTGAAAATATTTTAGAAAACATTAAAGAAATTGTTAGCCAAAATGGGTTTGCAACTATTGTAGTTAGTGAAGGAATAAAAATTAAGGATAATAATTTTGAAGAAAAAATGTCTGTAAAAGGACGAACTGTTTTAGGTGGAGTATCTTCTGGAATAGCAAATAGAGTGAAAAAAGAATTAGGATTTGTTGCTAGAGAAGAGGTTCTTGGAATGAATCAACGTTCTAGCCAATTAACTATTTCATTACAGGATTTGGAAGAATCCTATCAAGTTGGACAAAAGGCTGCCTGGCTTGTTAGAGAGGAGGTAACAAATGTTATGGTCGGGATTCATAGAAAAGAAAGGAATAGTTATCAATATTTCTTATCAGAAGTCCCTTTACAAAAAATATATACCAGTGGAGAATCTCATTTACCAAAGTTGTTTTTAGAAGATTTTGATGCTTATTATAAATGGCTAAGTCCATTAGTTGGGAATGATTTACAGTCATATCCAGAGATATTTATATAAAATGAAAATATTTAATTGTAAACATAACAAACAAGGAGAGTATTCTTATGTCCTTTTTTATTAGTGGTAAAGATATGATAGAACATGCTCATAAAAATCAATATTCTATAGGTGCTTTTAGTGCACATAACGCTGAGACTATACAAGGTATTTTATGGGCGGCCGAAGAAGAGTCATCGCCTGTTATGATTCAAGTTGGACAAAAAGCTATACAATACATGGGAATGGAAAGAATGCAGAAGATGATTGAACTATTTTCTTCTGATATTACAGTTCCTATTAGTATACATCTTGATCATAGTCGAGAATATAAACAAACATTAAAAGCAATACAATTAGGATTTCAATCGGTTATGTTTGATGGATCAAGTTTACCTTTTGATGAAAATGTAAGAATAACTAAAAAGGTGGTAGAAAATGGTTCTTTACTTAACATTGGAGTAGAAGGAGAGATTGGCACAATTGGCGGCATAGAGGATGACATAACTGTAGCGCAAGAAGATGTAAATATTACTAGTGTAGAAGAAGCTGCTACTTTTTCTAGTCGTACTGCGGTTGATTACTTAGCAATATCAATGGGAACAGCACATGGTCTTTATAAATCGCCACCTAAACTTCGCTTTCAACGTTTAAAAGAAATATCTGGAGAAGTAAAAAAGCCAATAGTATTGCACGGTGGTTCAAGCGTGCCTGATGATCAGGTTCGAAAAGCAATTTCTTTAGGGATTTCTAAAATAAACGTTGATACCGAGTTACGACAGTCCTTTACTTTAGGGGTACAAGAAGTGTTTCATAACCACCCTGAAGAATGGCATTTGGCTGTTTCACTAAAATCTGGACGAGATAGAGTTAAAGAAAAAGTAAAAGAGAAGATACAGTTATTTGGTAGTAGTCAAAAAGCAAATCAATTTAAAAGGTTTTGTAAATAAGAATTTACAATTTGAAAGGATGAGTCAAATGACTAAAAATAGAAACGAAATTAATTTTTTTTCACATAACCACGAAACCGATTATTTATTAGAAGAAGATAAATATTTGTTTAAAAATAACAAGTCTAAATATAAATTTAATGTTATAGGAGCAGGAATGATAGGGAAAGAACATATTCGTTCTACTTTAATGGAAGGAAGAGCAACAATAAACGGCATATATGATACAAATGATTATAGTGCAGAAAAAACTTTAGAATATTTCAAAGACTATTACTCTTTAGATCTAAAAAAATATGAATCTCTAGAGGAGGCATGCTACGAATCAGAGGTAGACGGAATCATTATTTGTACTCCAAATTACACACATATTGAGATCGTTAAAAAAGCAATTAAATCAGGGAAACATATTATGTTAGAAAAGCCTATGGCAACAAACATTAAAGATGCTTACGAGATAACAAAACTCGCTAATAGTTATAATGCTGTTTTTCATATAGGCTTACAGTATAGATATAAACCGACTTATTCAGAAGCATATCACGAGGCAATTAAAAGAAAATCATTAGGCGATATAAAAATGATTAGCATCATGGAGCATAGAGTTCCATTTCTAGATAAAGTTAACCAATGGAATAAATTCTCAGAATATTCTGGAGGAACTCTTGTAGAAAAATGTTGTCATTATTTCGATTTATTCAATCTCTTTGCTCAATCTACTCCAGAACAAGTTTATGCAACAGGAGGAACTGCAGTTAATTTTGTTGATTTTGAATATAATAATAAAAATGCTGATATAGTAGATAATGCAACAGTTATTGTACAGTATAAGAATGGAGTGAGTGCTTCCTTCAGCCTTTGCATGTTTGCCCCTATGTTTTATGAAGAACTAGTATTGTGTGGAGACAAAGGAAGATTAAAAACTTATGAAAATGAAAATTATTTGCCTAATACTTCTTCAAATACTTATTTAGAGGTTTTACGAGGAGAGCAAGGTCCTTCTAAAACATCAATTCCTAGTTACCCGACGAAAATTCAAAATGAAGGCGGTCATCTAGGTGGAACTTATTATGAGCATAAAGTTTTTGTCGATAGCATCGAGAAAAAGGATGATAAAGCGGTAACTGCTATGGAAGGTTTTTGGTCTATTGTTATTGGTGTAGCAGCTGAAGAATCTATAAAAAAAGGGAAACATATAAATGTTGGTGAGTTATTAGAAAACAATGAAATTATTTTGTAAACCAGAGATACTTAAATAATAATTAAAAGTTATAAAATTGTATATTTTTTAAATTAAATTTAAAGGAGAATAATTTTGAAAATAGTTATTTCTGAGTTTATGAATCAAGAAAGTATTAAGCAGCTAAAATATAACAATAATGAAGTTATTTATAATCCAGACTTATATAAAAATAATAATAAGTTATTGGATGAGGTAAAATCTGCAAATGCTCTTATAGTTAGAAATCAAACAAAAGTAGATGACAATTTGTTCGATTATGCTGATGATTTAAAAGTAGTAGGAAGATTAGGAGTAGGTTTAGATAATATTGATGTGAAGAGAGCAAATCAGGAACATATATCAGTTGTATCTGCAAGAAATGCAAATGCAAACTCAGTTGCTGAGTATGTAATTTCTGCTATGCTGTATTACTATCGTCCTTTGCATATTGCGTCAGAAGACACAAAAAAAGGTGAATGGGAAAGAAAAAATCATATTGGAAATGAGATTTCAAAAAAAACTTTAGGATTAATTGGAGTAGGAGAAATAGGACATCGTGTAGCTTTAAGAGCTAAAGCTTTAGGGTTGAATGTTATAGGCAATGATCCATTTCTTTCGTCACATGACTTTCCCATTTCTGAAACAGGCATCGAACTTTTATCTTTAAATAAAGTATTATTAAATTCCGATTTTATTAGTATTCACGTACCTTTAAACAATTTCACTGAAAATTTAATTGAAAAAAAATGTTTGTCAAAAATGAAACCCTCTGCCTGTCTTATTAATAGTTCACGAGGAGGGGTTGTAAATGAAAAAGATTTGGCATTTGCTCTCAAAAATAAAATAATATCTTTTGCGGTCTTAGATGTTTTATCGCAAGAACCACCAAAAAAAAACCATCCCTTATTAAAGATAAATAACTGTAAAATTACTCCTCATATATCAGGGTTGACCGAAGAATCACAATTGAAAATTTCAGAGCTTATTACTCATGAGGTAAAAAAAGAATTAGAAAATGAAATTTCTACTTTTAGAGTAAATTGAAATTATAATAGGAGGTTTATTTACATGGAAAAAAAAATGTACATTAATGGTAAGTGGATTGATTCAAGTGATAAGAAAGAAACAAAAGTTTTTAATCCTGCAGATGGGAGTGTAGTCGGGTCAGTTCCTGAGGGTAAAAAGAATGATGTTACTAAGGCAATAGATGCTGCAGATACAGCCTTTTATACTTGGTCTAATTTAACTGCTTCAAACCGTGGTGACCTTTTAAGAAAAGCTTATGAAATTTTAGTTGAAGAAACGGATAAAATAGCTGAGATACTTACTATGGAACAAGGGAAACCTCTTGCTGAAGCAAAAGGGGAAGTTGGAGCGGCAGCTGGTTTTTTACATTGGTATAGTGAAGAAGCGAAACGGATTTATGGAGAAACCATCCCAGCTTCTGATCCAAATAAACGTCTGTTAGTAATAAAACAACCTGTAGGTGTTGTCGCTGCTATTACACCTTGGAATTTTCCAGCATCCATGATTACACGAAAAATAGCTCCGGCTCTAGCATCAGGGTGCACAGTAGTAATTAAACCAGCTAATTATACTCCTTTGACTGCAATAGCTCTGTTTGAAGTTTTTGAAAAGGCTGGATTTCCTCCCGGGGTAGTTAATTTAGTCACTGGAAAAGGAAGTGAAGTAGGTGATGAATTTGTAGCAAACCAGAAGGTTAAAAAAATTAGCTTTACTGGATCTACTAAAGTTGGAAAACAACTTTTACGTGGTTCTTCTGAGCAAGTTAAAAGAGTTTCAATGGAATTAGGAGGACACGCCCCTTTTTTAGTATTTGAAGATGCTGATATAGATGAAGCAGTTGAAGCATGTGTAATCACGAAATACCGAAATGCAGGGCAAACTTGCATTTGTACTAATAGAATTTACGTACAGGATACCATTATGGACTCTTTTTCTAAAAAAATGGCTCAAAGAGTTAGCGAAATGAAAATTGGTAGTGGATTAGAAGAAGGTATTGAAATAGGCCCTTTAATTGATAAAGATGCATTAAAAACATCAGAAGAACATGTGAATGATGCCGTTAATAAAGGAGCAACATTAGTGTATGGAGGAAAAGAATATAGTGCTAAAAATTTAAATGGTTATTTTTATGAGCCTACTATATTAAAAGATGTGGATGACTCTATGAAAATTACTTATGAAGAAACTTTCGGTCCAGTAGCTCCCCTGATACCTTTTTCAACAGAAAAAGAAGCTTTACAGAAAGCAAATAATGTTAATTATGGTTTAGCTGCTTATGCATTTACTAATGATTTAAGTAGAAGTTATAGGATAGCAGAGGGGTTAGAGTACGGAATTGTAGGTATGAACGACCCACTTCCTCCTACACCGCAAGCTCCTTTTGGTGGTTGGAAAGAAAGTGGTTTAGGTCAAGAAGGAGGTCACTATGGAATAGAACCTTTTATAGAAATTAAATATATATCTTTTAAATTAAATGAATAAACTGAACTTTTTTCAACCAATAGGGGTGTAGTTTGAATCTTGTATTTTCTGAATCTAATTAAATTAATTTAATTAGATCAATAGAACGGTTTGAATATTTCAAATGAAAAACACGGGAGGATTTATTTATGTCATTTAGTTATGTATCACATTTATATTGTCCAAAATGTGAAGAAACTTATAGCATTAATAAGATAAATCAATTATGTATAAATTGTGAAGCGCCGCTTCTGGTCTCTTATAAGATGGACTTGTTGAAACAGAACTTTAAAAAAGATGATTTAATTAAAAGATCAACTGATTTATGGCGTTACCACGAACTTTTACCTGTTCAAAGTCATGAAAATGCATTTACTTTGGGTGAGGGTTTTACCCCAGTAGTCCAATTGAAAAAAACTGGAGAGGATATGGATATAGATAATTTATATATGAAGGACGAAGGTATGATACCTTCAGGATCTTTTAAATCTCGTGGAGCGGCTGTTGGGGTTTCAAAGGCTAAAGAATTAGGAGTGAAGAATTTAGCTATGCCTACAAATGGCAATGCTGGAGCATCTTGGTCTTTATATTGTGCTCAAGCTGGTATTACTTCCACTATAGTAATGCCAGTAGATGCTCCAGAGATTACGAGAAAAGAATGTACTGCAGCTGGAGCTTCATTATATTTGGTTAATGGATTAATTGGTGATGCAGGTAAAATTGTAGGGAAAGCTGTAAAGGATTATAATTTATTTGATGCTTCTACGTTAAAAGAACCTTATCGTATTGAAGGAAAGAAGACAATGGGGCTCGAATTAGCTGAACAATTTGAATGGAAATTACCCGATGTTATTCTTTATCCAACTGGAGGGGGGGTAGGATTAATTGGTATATTTAAAGCTTTAAAAGAACTACAAGAATTAGAATGGATACCCAAAGAAAAATTCCCAAGATTAGTAGCAGTACAAGCTGAAGGATGCGCTCCAATTGTTAAAGCATGGGAAGAAGGTAAATCGGTTGCTGAACCTTGGAAGAATGCTGAAACAGTAGCTTTTGGGATTAATGTTGCTAAAGCATTAGGAGATTTTTTAATATTAGATGCTCTCAAAGAAACAAATGGGTGTGCTATATCTGTAAGTGATGAAATTTTATTAGAAGAACTGCAAAATGTGTCTTCAAAAGACGGTGCTTTTGTTTGTCCAGAAGGTGCAGCTGCATTTGCAGCCGCACGTAAATTGAGAAAACAGAATTGGATTAAAAAAGATGAAAAAGTAGTTGTTTTAAACACAGGTGCAGGTATTAAGTATCCTGAAACTATTGAGGTAAATGCTCCTATGTTGGAAGTGGAGGGAGAAATTTAAAAGCTTAATTTTTAATTCTTGTTTTTAGAAGAGTTAAATATATTTTATTAAATAATGAATGGTGAAACGAGACAAAATAAGATGTATTATGTTAAATGAAACAGTTTTCACTAATAATAAGCCATAGAAGCAATAAAAGTTTAAGTGTGTAGTTTTTGCTGAACGATATCGAAGTGATGCTAGCTCCTGTCATGGTGTTAGTTGTTTTGTGCAAGTTATGAATTCGTATCTATTTTTAAAGATGGGCCTTTACCCATCAATGAGGAAACAAAGGAACAGGCTTAAGAGCGGCCTATTCCTTTGTTTTTATTATAAAGGAAGTTGAATGGTTTCGGTTTAGTGAAACGGATTTGACTTTATTGTTAGTAACCCTCTGTGTATAAAGTATCTTCACATATATGTAGAGTATAGTGATTATTGCAGTTAAATAGAGCCACCTTCTGCGAAAGGGAGATCCTGCAAGCTAAATAGAATAACCTATTTTATAATACTCTTGCATGCAAAAAAGTATGACAATAACATACAGGAGTTTTTAATGCTGCTTTGTCGAAAGATTCTGGAACTATATTGGGAGGAGTTAGTTAAAGAACAATTCGTTCCAGCAATGGTCATTCCAGAAATACAGTTTAGGAAGTCGTTTAACGTTCAAACAATTCGGCTTAAAACGCTTAGACGGCACCATGACTGATGCATGGATAGAAGAATTTTTCTTCCTAGAGAAACAAGCAACTAAAAAAGTGGCGTTTTCCAACTGATTGGGGGAAAGTGCATAAAGAATTACAGAAAAGAATGACATCTTAGCCTTGTTATATTATGAGTACGCGGAGGAAGCATGCGAAGGAGGAAAAACTTCCTACGTATATCGAACTTTTTGGAAGTATCTACTGGAAAGATAATAGATCAAATTGAAGAAAAATTATTACCTACTTGTATACGACTAGAGGAAGAAGACTTAGATTATGATTAACTTGTACATTCGTCTATTGATGTTGTTGACCACAATTAGAAGGAAAATATTTAAAGTAGGCAAAAGGGCCATTGAAGTAGTGTGAAAACTATTCCGATGGCTTTTTTCGCATTCACTGGCTCTATTGTACCAAGGCAGCACTCAAAACTTAGCACTAGTGGCTCATTATGTCCGCAGTAAATACGCAGTTACAATTACATGTTTACGATTGTTAATATTTTTTTGTTATAAATTACGAGAGGTATTGTGTTTTAAATTTAATTATTTTCAAATGATCGTTAGAAAATTGTATTGATTTTTTTTCAAAGTTATATATTTAATTCCATTTTAGCAGCTAAAGATATAGAAATGACTTCTCTGCAAAAAACTCTCGCGTTAATATTGGCAAAGTAGTTTTATATAATTTATACATCTTAGAAATGGTATTATCAGCTATTTATAAATTTTACTCATACTCTAATTTAACTTTTGACAATAAATCTTTTACGATAATTTTAGTTGTTATGTAAGTACGCTTGCATAATATATAGTGGTTAACAAACTGATAGAAGCATGAATAAGCATCTCAAATTTTGGTATAATGGGTTTAACTAGAACAAAGAACTGTCTACCTATTAGGATGGTGAAAAATAGATGACTTAAGGAACTAAAAACTACATTTGATGAATAATATCATAAAACATTTAAGGAACGTAAGAAACAACAAGAGCCTAAATTTTATCAACTGTCCTTTAAGTGTGTGGAAAAATAGAATTTAAGTGTTAACAGGTATTCATGTCTCTTCACAAAAAAATTTTGAATAAGCTATAGTTTTGCAGTAATTAGTCAAGATTTTTCAGGCTGTGCCGAAAACAACAAAAATTTCAAGAATAATTGATAAATTTTTCTTGTATACTTTGTGTTTAGATACTTGTTATTAAATAGAGTATAGATCACTCTTGAAATTATTCCATTGAAGTGAGCAACAAATATTTATAATTTACTATTTAACTTTTAAAAATTTAAAATAAGAAGGAGAATAAAAATGTATATACGAGATGTAATGGAGTTAACCGTATCTTATGATACTAAAATTATAGCAGGTTCAAAAGGTATGAACAGAACTGTACATTCTATTGAAGTATTGGAGGTACCACATGTAGAACAGTGGCTTACTCCAGGAAAATTACTAGTTACTACTTTTTACACGCTTAAAGATGATATATCAGCACAGAAGAAATTAATAGAAAAGTTAATAATAAACGAAGCAAGCGGGTTAATGATAAAATTTGGTAGGTTTATAAACAGCCTCCCAAAAGAAATTTTGTTATTCGCAGAGGAAAAAAATTTTCCAATCATTTCTATACCTAAAGAAATATCATATGAGAATTTATTAAGTCCATTATACAAACAGCTTTATATTAGTGGTAATGTTAATCTAATAGAACGATTAGAAAATTTTTCATTTACAAATCTTGTGGCACTGCTAAATGAAGTTTACAGTTCTTTTGGTCTTGTTACTTATGTAGAAAACCTTCAAGGAGCATTAATTTTCTGTGGTAATTATAATATCAAAGATATGTGGAGACAAAGTGACGAATTATTTTCTTTACCGAGCTACAGGACAGCAAATGAAATTATAAACAAAATAAATTTAAGTTATAATAAATACATAAAACATAATTTTTTAAAATTAAATCAGCTTAACAGGATTATCATACCTTTGTATTCAAAAGGTAGCAAGTATGCGTTATTACATATTGTTTATAAAAGGGAAAAACAAAAAGAATTAGTTCTGAATCCTATAGTATTTCGTATAGTAGACAAAATTCATGTCAGCATAATGGGTGAAATTATAAACATGCAAAAAAATAACCTTTTTAATGAAAGTGACTACCAAAATTGGAGTAAAGATAACTCTTTTAAGGTCTTGTTAAACTTTAATTTTCCTTTTTTAATTAGCCACGATACTATGTTTGATGCGGGATTGTTACTAAAAGAAGAAATTGGCAAAATGTTAAAGAGCGTCGAAGAAATTTATGGTTTTTATGTTTTTTTTAATAATAACGATACTTATGCAGTAATATCTATGCCGAACTATGAAGTGTCTTCAGATTTCATATCTCATAGTTTGTTTAAAGCACTTAGAAATACTAAAATTTATAATTCATATATTTCTATGAGTCGAGCATTTAAAATTATAGATAATTATGATAAAAACATGGAAATAACTAAAAAAATGAACAATATAGGTAGAAAAATGTATCCTCATACTCATGTATTTACCTTTGAAAAATTAGGTATACATACGATTTTGATGGATTTAAGTAATGATTACTACGTTATGGATTATGTAAATGATGTACTAAAAGATATTAAAAAATTAGATGATGAATTGATCAAGACTCTAAAAGTTTTTTTATTTAATAACCAAAATATTTCAGAGACAGGGAAAATATTGTTTTTAAATAGAAAAACTGTAACAAACCGGTTAAATAAAATAAAAAAACAGACGAATTTAGACTTAAACAATACAGAAGACATATTTATATTACAATTTTGTATAAAATTAGAAGATTTAAAACTCAACTTCCCATTGTGAGAATAAATAACTTTATTCCCTGCTAATGCATGCTCATCTTGTCCGTATACACAAGGGGAAAAAATTGGTATATTTTATAAATAAACATTATTCTAAAAATTTAGAAAGGAGTGATGATTCATGCTTGGTATTATAAGAGTACTCACTACAGATGATTCAAATGTTTTAGATGAGCATAGTAAACAAATGAAAGCGTTTTTAGGAGTGGATGGAAAAACTGAATGTATTGACAAACAATGGAAGGGAATTCATGATGAGAAATCAGAAAAAGAAGCAGTTCCCAAGATAGTAGATTTAGCTAATAAAATGATAAACACAAAGCAATATAAAGCGTTAACAATAAGTTGTGCTGCAGATCCAGCGGTCGAATTATTACAAGTAAATAAAAGCATTCCTATAATAGGAGCTGGGTCCGCTGGCGCTAACATAGCAAAATCTCTCGGAGCAAAAATAGGCGTTATAGGTATAACTAGGGAAATTCCCAAACCTATTGAAAATATATTGAATAATAATTATGTTTATAAATACAATGAAAATATAAGAAAAACAAATGATTTATTTAATGAAAACACTAAACTATCTCTTTATAAAACTGTAAATCAACTTATAGAAGATGGCGCTGATGTTATATTATTTGCATGTACTGGCTTTTCAACCATTAAATTAAAAAAATATTTGGCAAGTTACATAAACATACCTATTATTGACTTAATTGAAGCACAATCAATAGTATATAAAGCTTTAGAATAGAGGAGGATTATTTTGAAAAAAAACTTATTTGATGTTCCGTTTATACTACTTACAATAGTTGTATCAATACTTGGTGCTATTATTGGTATGCAACTAATTACTACTTTAGGAGTCACCCCAAATACATCAGTAATTGGAGCCTTAGTTGCTATGCTTTTAGCTAGGGTACCCTTAAATATATTTCAAAGTTTAAGGTCGACGCATGCTCAGAATACTGTTCAAACTTCAGTTTCCGCAGCAACTTTTGGAGCTGCAAACAGCTTGCTAATACCTATTGGTATTCCTTATGTGATGGGAAGAACAGATTTGATAATCCCTATGCTAATTGGTGTTAGTGTCGCACTAGTTATTGACGGTTTTATCATCTACAAAGTTTTTGATTCTAAAATGTTTCCTTCAACAGCTGCTTGGCCACCAGGTGTTGCTGCGGCTGAAACAATTAATGCTGGAGACAAAGGTGGTAAACAGGCTGGGTTTCTAGGGTTAGGAATCCTGGGTGGTTTAGGAGGATCATTTTTAGGGATACCGATGTCAGCTGCAGGTATAGCTTTTATTGCGAATATATGGGCTATGGTTGCTTTTGGAGTTGGTTTGTTGGTTACTGGATATTCAAACTTCTTGTTTGGAACAGATATAGATGATTTATATATTCCTCATGGAATAATGGTAGGCGCAGGATTAACTGCACTGGTTCAATTTGTAATAATTATGATTAAAGACCAAAGGAAGATTAAAGAAGATAAAAAATTAATGGATGAAGAGATAGCAAGCTCTGAAACTGATTCAGATAATAAGTTGTTCACCAGAAGTTCTGGTCAAGTTGTTCGTATGTTTGGTCTCGGATATGTGCTTTATGCATTAGGGGCCATTTTATTAGCTTCTGTAGGTGGTATATTAACTGATTTATCTATTGGAATGATTATACTGTTTGTTTTATTTGCTGCTTTTACAGCTTTAGCTACAGAAGTTATTGTGGGAGTTGCAGCAATGCATTCAGGATGGTTCCCTGCTTTTGCAGTGTCTCTAATTTCACTTATTGTTTGTATGTTATTTGGCTTTCCTCCTGTTGCCTTAGCTTTGTTAGTTGGATACACAGCTGCAACAGGTCCAGCATTCGCAGATTTAGGATACGATTTAAAAGCTGGATATATAGTAAGGGGAGAAAAAGAAAATTTAGCTTTTGAAATTCAAGGGAGAAAAGATCAATTTAAATCTACTTTAATAGGGTTTGGAGTTGCAATAATTTTAGTTTCATTGTTTCATAATAATTATTTTAGTTTGGATCTCATCCCTCCTATTGATGAAGTGTATGTATCTACCATAGAAGCTGGGATATCCAGTCAAGTTGCCTTCTATCTAGTAATATGGGCTATTCCAGGAGCTATTGTTCAAATCATTGGTGGCCCTGGAAGACAATTAGGTGTACTTTTTGCTACAGGTTTATTAGTTGCTGACCCAATAGCAGGTCTTACTGTACTAGTGGGTGTGTTAGTAAGATCTATAATATATAAATGGAAAGGGAAAGAAGCTGAAACAAATATGTTTACAGTTGCAGCAGGATTTATTGCTGGAGATGCGCTATACGAATTCTTTAGTTCTGTATGGAAATCTGCAAAGTAAATATAAGTAATAAATTATGTAGTTATATATGAAAGGATTGAACTAAATAATGGAGAGAAAATTGACTGTTAATGATGGAATAAATGCTGTATATGGTGGCTGTATCCTTGGTGGAGGCGGCGGAGGAATCATTAAAGAAGGAATCGAAAAGTCCAAGAAAGCTTTTGAATACGGTGGACCAAGCCTGATTTCAATTGATAGTTTAGAGCCAGAGGATATAGTGGTTTGCGTATCCTTAGTTGGGGCTCCTTCTGCAAAAAAACAATTTTTAAATGATGAACAATTAATAAAAACAGTAGAAAAAATGCAAAAAGAATTAGACAAACCTGTTAAAGCCATTATGACTAATGAAAATGGTGCAGCAACTACTATCAATGGGTGGTTACAATCTGCAGCCCTCGGCTTACCTTTTTTGGACGCTCCAAGTAACGGTAGAGCACACCCGACTGGTTCAATGGGAGCAATGAATTTGTCTGAAAAAAAAGATTATAAATCGATACAATCATTTGCTGGTGGAAAAAATGAATATGAAGTTAATGGAATTGTCTCTGGATCACTCACTAATTCTTCAGATACAATAAGAGATTTATCAGTCAGGGCCGGAGGTTTAGTAGCTGTATGTCGAAATCCAGTAAATATAAGACATGTTTCTGAAAATGCAGCAATAGGAGGGATTACACAAGCAATAGAACTAGGAGAAGTCCTGTTTGAAAAATCAGAAGGAATGAAGCGAATAAACAATGTTGTAGATTATTTGCATGGCAATTTAATAAGCAAAGGTAAAGTCTCCAACTTTTCATTGAAGAATAAAGGAGGCTTTGATACAGGAACTTTACATGTCGATAATGTTGAGTTAACTTTTTGGAACGAATACATGACTATCGAAAAAGATGGAAAAAGAATAAGTACGTTCCCTGATTTAATAATGACATTTGATTTAAAGTCCGGGCTGCCAATAGTTAGTGCTGAAATTACCGAAAGTAAAGAAATTGCAGTAATCTCAGTACCAAAAACTCAATTATTATTAGGATCGACTATGTACAATCAAAATTTACTTAAGACAATAGAGCCAATTATTAATAAAACAATTTGTGAGGTGTAAGATATGATTTTAAAACAAGTAATGGAAGTTACAGATATATTAGATAGTGCATATATTGATGGAAAGACGATTGTTAATCTGTTTGCAAATTATACTCATGTTCAAGCAACTACAGAGACAGTGCAAGGACAGGAGGGTACTACAGATTTTATAAAAATTATCATTTTAGGAAAAAATGGTAAATTACAAAATGGAACTTCTTCTTCTCTAGGTATTATAGGAAGGTTAGGGGGGATTGGTGCTAGGCCAAAACGTATTGGGTTTGTGTCTGATGGAGATGGTGCGGCTGCAGCTTTATCGAGTGCGCTAAAACTAGCTGAAATGAGTGAAAAAGGAGATAGATTAGAAGGAGATGTATACGTAACAACCCATATATGTCCAAATGCACCAACTAAACCGCACAAACCAGTAGAGTTTATGGGGTCTCCTGTAGACATATTAACTATGAATCGTTACGAGGTCGATGAACGGATGGATGCTATAATATCTATTGATACTACCAAGGGAAATAATGTCTTTAATGATAAAGGAATTTCTCTATCACAAACTGTTAAAGAGGGATATATTTTAAAGTTTTCTGATGATTTAATACGTATTCAAGAAATGACAACAGGAAAACTCCCGTCAACCTTTGCTTTATCTATGCAAGATATTACTCCTTATGGTAATGGATTACATCACATAAACAGTATTTTGCAACCTTCTGTTGCCACTAATTCCCCTGTTTTAGGCTTAGCTATAACTACTGAAAGTGCTGTACCTGGAAGTGGAACTGGTGCTAGTCACGAAATAGACATAGCTCAAGCAGCAAAGTTCAGTATTGAAGTAGCAAAAGAATTTGGTGAAGGAAATTTGGAATTTTTTAACGAGAAAGAATTTAAACATCTTAAAGAATTATATGGCTCTATGAATCATTTACAAACAAAAGGCATGGATTAATATGAGTAAATTAGGCTTACTGACCATTGGTCAGTCTCCTAGAAGTGATATTACACCGACTTTTGAAAACATATTAGGTGATTCTGTTGATATTATTGAAGGTGGCGCTTTAGATTCTCTTACAGAATCAGAAATAAAAAGAATTCAACCTATCCAAAACGAAACTACTTATGTATCTAAATTAAAAAATGGTGACTCAACAAAAATAAGCAAGAAAAAATTATTACCTTTACTTCAACAAGAACTGAATAAGCTTGAGCAAAAAGTAGAATTAACCGTTATGTTATGTACTGGCAATTTTCCTTCAATTACATCTACAAAGCCTATTTTGTACCCTGATGATATTTTAGTGCATAATATAAAAGCAATTTTAAAAAATGGGAAGCTAGGACTTTTAATACCTTTAGAAAAGCAAAGAGATAATTTACTTAAAAAATGGGAGAGAATAGATTTACCTATAGTTGTCGAATCAGCATCACCTTATGAGAAGGTCGATATAAAAAAAACAGCTGCAAGATTGAAAAGAGAAGGAGCTACAATGATAGTTCTAGATTGCATGGGATATAATTTAGAACATAAAACAGAAGTACGGAAATCTACTAATCTTCCAACAATTTTATCGAAATCACTTACTGCTAGTATAGTTAAGGAATATTTAATTTAATAATAGCTACCTTTATTAGAAGGTAGTTATTATTATGATTATTTTGAAATATATATTTTTTTAGTTAATAATAAATTGCATTGTATAATAAAAAATTAATGAAGGAGAAAATATGTCTAAAATTAAAGAGGTTGTCCAAACAATGATGCGAACTAATTTTAAATTTGATACTGATGTTAAAATATTAACAGTTACTGATATATCAAGTGAGAAATTAGGTAATGAATTCCACCAGGCATTGCATGAACTAGGCTGGGATTCTTCAATTGCCGTAATGAAAGATAGAAATAAATCTGGTGAAGAACCGGATGATGTAATTTTAGAAGAAATGAAACAAAATGAAATAGTATTTTGTATAACTAAACATTCTTTGACCCACACGAAGGCGAGGAAAGAGGTTAATAAAAAAGGGATTAGCGTGATAACAATGCCTGGCATCACGGAAGATATGTTTTTAAATGGAGCTATTAATGCTGATTACGAAATTGTAGAGAAAAAAACACTTGAAATTGCTGAAAAAATTACAGAGCACAAAGAAGTAGAAATAAAAACTGGCAAAGAAAATAAATTGATTATCCCTATAGGAGCTCGTGAAGGGATAGCAAGCACAGGAGTTTTCGCCAATAAAGGGGACTCTGGCAACTTACCATCTGGAGAAGCATATGTTGCTCCCATAGAATATAAATCAAATGGCAAAATCTTGATAAATGGTTCTATTTCAGGAATTGGCTTATTGAAAAAACCAGTACTTTTAGAAATTAAAAATGGAAAAATAGAAAAAGCTAGTGGAGAAGAAGGTGAGAAATTGTTGAATATTCTAAATGGAGGAGAAGGAACTACGTTAGCAGAATTGGGAATAGGTACTAATTATTCAGCGCGTGTTACAGGGAAAATTCTAGAGGATGAGAAAGCACATGACACGATTCACGTAGCATTTGGATCTAATCATACCTTTGGAGGAACAATTGATGCAAATGTGCATATCGACTGCGTTACTATTTCTCCAGAAATAAATTGGTTAAAATAAAATCACAGGAGTATTATTATGGACATTAAAAATTTATTAAACTTGATGCAAAAAGTTTATAATATCCGAAATTACACTGATGAACCATTGCAAGAAAAAGATAAAAACTATCTTTATTCAGCCTATTCCTATGGACATAGTTCTATGGGTAACTTCTCTAGAGAATTACTTACGATAGAGCAAGAATCTATACGTGATAAAGTTATTGAAAGCACATTAAGCCCATATATGATACAAGAAAAAAATAATCAAGATTGGATTAAAAGTGTGCCTTTCTTAGCAATTACATTAATTGAACAAAGAAGAGCAATAGCTCGCGTAGGAGATATTGGGGTAAAAGTAGCAGTAAAAGAGTCAGAAGGTGCACTACAAAATTTACGGTTAGCAGCCACGGAATTAAATATCGGAACAGCTGTGATTAGGGAATTCGATGAGCAAATTTTGCAACGCAATTTAAGCCTTCCTTGGTATGTAAGCCCAATAGCCATTATTGCTGGAGGGTACAACGGCAATATTCAAACAAAGTCACCATGTTTACATCAAAATGAAATTGTCCATAAGGATGTATGGGTATGATAAAACATGTAAAACCGATTTACAAAAGAACGAGTGTCCGTAACTTTTCAGAAGAACCTATATCAAAAGAGATGATTTATAATATTATAAAAGCAGGGACGTATGCTCCATCTAGTGGAAATATGCAGCCTTGGGAATTTGTAATTGTCCAGAGTTATAAAAATAAAAAACAATTGATTAAATCAACTTTTAAAGGTTTTTATTCAAAACATTCTGAAAACCAACATTGGTTATTAAATGCACCTGTTATTATTGTCATCTGTACAAATTTCAGGAGAACTGCTTCAAGATATGGAATATTAAGCGAAAAATGGGGCCCTATAGATACTGCAAATGCCGTTCAAAACATGATTTTAACAGCGGCAGAAAATAATTTAGGAACTTGTTGGGTAGGTGGAATTGTAGAAAGTGAAATAAGATCTCTCTTAAACTTACCACATTATGTTAATCCTCTTGGCTTATTACCAATAGGATATGCCTGTGAAGAAAAAATGCATTTTAAATATAAAATGGAACCTTCATGGATTACTCATAAGGAATATTATAATTTTCCTTATTTTAATTAAAAATATTACTTATAAATTACTCATAACTTAAGCCGACTTACAGTATGTTATTCCTTACTGATTGATGAATAATTTAAAAAACAAATTTTATATTTTTTAAGTTACTTTATTTGAACAGTATATGCATCAAACTAAAATTAACATGGAAAATTATTTGGACTGGACCACCTTTGAACATACTCACGAAAAAGCACAGTTTAAATTAAAACTGTGCTTTAATCCTTGAAAACAGTTCTATAATAACAAACTTTTGATTTAGTATGCTCAAAACAAGTTACTTTTAAATAAATTTTTTCAAAAGTTTATTTTAAGAAGTTATGTATGGTATTATTATTTCATTTCAAACGAGTTAAATGTATTATTAAAAATGGTCCAGTAAAACATGTTAAAGTAGCTAAAATGATTTTTTCATTCTTTTTAGATAGAACCTGGTTTGTTTAAATTTTTCAAAGGCTCAGATTAAACAATGATTTCGTCGACAGTTGGTATTTAGTTAGTATTTTTATATAAAATTTAAGCTTGGTGTAGTTTTTAAGACAAGATGTGTCGTTTAGAATCGGAGACAAACAGTTGTATAGAGGTAAGTGATATTTAAAGTAATAGATGTGCGTCTGAGTGTCGATGAAGTGACGCTGGGACCAATCCTGGTGCAGTTAACCTTTTGTTTTGAGTGTGAAGGAAGTGAATGGAACTGTCTTAACGGAAAAAGAATAAAAGAATAAAGGAAGATAAGTTTCTTAAATTTTATTAATTATTTGAGAAGTGGTGTATGGTTAGTAATTAAATATGACGTTGGATCTGCTAACTTTCAATGAATAATCAAAATTCAATGGTTGCCATTCAGAAGTCTCTAAAGTTCTTCTAGAAAGAGAAATTCTTCTAGCGACTTGTGCGTCATTTCTTCTTCTAACGGTCAAATTAAATTTTCCTTTTTTGCAAGATCTGTAATTTATGTTATTTTTTGACGGGAATCTCTGTATTTGCAACAATCTCTCTCTAAAATGATTCACTCCTCATGCAGTTTTAGGATCTTCCGATAATGAATTATTAAGAACCTCTTGAACAATCTCATAGTCATACTCGTAAATATAAGCTTTAATTATGCAGAAAGGCTTGATCTAATTGGTAAAAAGCTTATCATTAAATGGTATAATCTTTGTCATTCGGCGGTAATAAAAATGCCAGAGATAATACGTTTGGTTGGCCGTAATAAGGTATTGACTTAAAAGCAGCCTATTCTTTAATGTTTATTACGAAGGAAGTAGATGATATTGTTCTTAAAAGCTCTTAGAAATACAGAGTATCTGTATTTTTGTTGAAAAAATCAATAAATAATCATGTTTCTTTGTAATTGTCATGATGCGGGTTATTTTTTGCTAATAGCTATTTTTAAAAATATGCATTTTACTGCAATAAGAGAACAAAGGGATAGACTGAATAGCAGTCTATCCCTTTGTTTTGATTATGAAAGAAGTGAATAGCAGTTGTATTCATGAAAAAAGAATTAAAAGTTATTCGTTTAAGTTCTAATAAAACAATTTATGTAAAAAATAATAGTTTAAACTAATTACTAAGAGAGGTTGTTAAGATTTGTCTGTAAGTTAATTTGCTAAATTTACAGCTATAGTTTCAATAACAAATTTAAAAAATTGTTTGTCCGGTCGAAATCTCATCTCACACTTGAATAAAAGAAATAAAGCCTCCTTAAATATAGGAGGTTTTTTGATGTGTGTAATGTCTGTTTAAATTAAGGGGATATTTTTCAACAGTAACGCAACGTAAAGTTTCTATGTTGTTTTTTGCAATAAATTAAGATTGTATTAAAAAACAAAGTAAATAATTATTGAGCGATTATATACTAATAGTTAGAAAAGAGTCTGTAGCCAATTATTATATTGGCTATAAATAGTGATAATATAGGGAATTTAAGTAATAATCATATTTTTCTCTAATTAAGCGTTTACAAATTTGTGTTGTAATGTTAAAGTTGGTTTATCATATAAATCTTGGTTTTGTATAGTAAACTTAAAAGAGAGGCATTTACATTATGGACAAAAAATATTGGGTTCCAAGCTTAGATAAAGCAAATAATATCTTAACTCTTATCGCAGA
>Ga0079226_10000483_pt1 | contig 27864 bp, 34 predicted proteins | sample Poulit2014_FD_76345 | JGI IMG/M metagenome (GOLD analysis project Ga0079226, IMG submission 76345) | Agricultural soil microbial communities from Georgia to study Nitrogen management - Poultry litter 2014 | ecosystem: Environmental > Terrestrial > Soil > Agricultural land | place: USA: Georgia...
CATCGAAACTGTATTAAATGCAAGGAATACTTTCCCACTATTCATTTTTATAAAAACTGCTCCCGTTCACCAGGGGTAGGTAATCTGCAGCTATTCTTCTTGCCAAACCAGGTGTAGCGATTGTTTGCCACAACATTATAAACCGCATCACGGATTGGCTTCGGGATAAGAATGCCAATATACAGCATTTTCCACAGACCTGTTAAATGCTTACATACTTGAAGCGCAGCGGAAGACTTCGTATAAAAACGCCGATTTTCGATTAAGAGAAGGCTATCTATATTTGCAGGTACATGAAACTTCTCACGCAAATCCTCGCCTGCTTCACTTTGTAAGGAAGCAAATTTGAAATGCTTTTTCGCATCCCTTTTTAAAATAAATTGGACACTCTTATCACAAAAGTTACAGTCCCCATCAAATAACAATACACCAACCACTCTAATCTTCCTCCCTTGCCTATGATGTTACTTTTATTATAACGTTTATCAAGCTGAAGATAAAAAAGAAAAATATCGAATTAAACCGTTACCAATTACGGAATTACTACCTTTTAACAAAAAGTACTGATACCTTTTAAATGGCTCGGCTGCTAACGGAGCCTTTTCTATGCAACATTAGTTTGATTAAATTGAAGATATATTGAAATTTAACGGAGGGACGCAAGCGTGACCACCACCAAATCTGCCGCTCATTCCAGAGTAAGACCTACACATTAGTAGATTGAAATGGCACATCTTAACGGAAAACTGCACCATTTCCAATCCGAATAACACGTCCAGGCTAGAAATCCGCTCATCTCATCATTTTAATAACACATTCAAGCAGATAAACGCACTTTCTTAGTTTGGAATGACACCTTAAAAAGATTAACTTCACATCTTCCCAGCCCATACGCACATCCAGTAAAAGGAACTTCACTTTACCTGCTTGAGATAACACATCTTAGCGGAAAACTGCACCATTTCCTGTCTGAATTGCACGTCCAAGCAAGCAGGTCACACATCTTATAATTTAATTTTCACATTCAGTCAGAAAACCGCACGTCCCATGGCTTGAAGGCACATCAAAACAGATAGCCTCACCTTCCTGGTTTAGAATGACACCTTAAAAAGATTAACTTCGCATCTCCCCAGCCCATACGCACATACCACGGCACCCAAATGAAATATCTAAACAAACAACTGCACCTCATCTTAGCTCAATCGCACCACCCATTCTTCCCTCAACTTTAGTATAAAAATAGCTCCTCACATCAAGGTAAGGAGCTCTCAAAAAATCATTTAATTGCAAAGGTGATTTCGGCTTCGCAGGCTGTTTCGCCGTTGACAGTTGCGATTCCTTTTCCTTTGCCCACGGGGCCTTTCATGCGTAAGATTTCCACTTCGAGTTGAAGCTGATCGCCGGGTTGGACTTCGCGCTTGAAACGGCATTTATCGACACCTGCTAAGAAGCCGATTTTGCCTTTATTCTCTTCCATGTCGAGCACTGCGATTGCGCCAACTTGAGCAAGGGCTTCAAGAATTAATACTCCTGGCATCACAGGATGGTCCGGGAAATGCCCTTGGAAAAATGGTTCGTTTATCGTCACGTTTTTAAGGCCGATGATGCGTTTTGCTTCTTCTTTTTCAATGACTTTATCGACTAACAAAAAAGGATACCGATGGGGAATGATTTCTTTTATATCTTGTGCTTCTAACATATGTATACCTTCTCTCTCTTTCATTTTTATCTTCAATGTGTCGGAGGAGATTCCTACGAGCACATAGTAAATCCCGTTTCCATGCATTTGTGGCGCTTTGCTGTTTTTCTAAATTTTATAAAAACCTCCTTTTTTTAAAGGAGGCGTCTAATCTTTCTTAACGATATCGATGATATGCTGCCAAGTATCTACATCAAGGGCATCCAACGGCTTCCCGTCTCCAAGTACGCCATATCCTACCATCACACCTAATATGAGTGCAATTATCAGGAGAATCAGCACGACTAGAATACGTAAAATAATCGGGAATTTCCGAACTCCAAAAAGTTTTCTGCGTTTTTCAGGTTCGGCATGTCTTTCCGTTCTGGTTTGTTTTTCATTTTTCGTTTTTGAGTTTTCTGGTGTTTCTGTCATAATAATCACCTAAATTTCTTTTGCGGCTTTACCTGAGTTGATTAATTAAGCCTTGCATCTCATCTGCTTTCCTTAAGGTCCGGGCATTCATTTCATATGACCGTTGTGCGTTTAATAATTGGGTCATCTCATCTTCTATATCGACATTCGACATTTCCAATGTTTTGTTTTTCATGGTATCTTCCTCCGCTGGGACAAGATTCACGATGTCAGCTTCGTTTAATCCTGACTCTTCTTCGTCCGGCAATTGAAAAAGATTTTTCCCATTCGCTTCAAGAACTCTTCTGTTTTCAATTTGAGCCACTTCAATTCTGCCTGCTTGTTCTGATTGGCCATTCCTGTCTATCATCACAGCTCCGTTTTCACGAATGCTCATGCCTGTAACATCATCATGAGCAAATTGAACAGGTCCATCTTCGCCCAAACCGGGGCGCCCATCACTGGTAACGAGCATGACTTCATTATTTCCAGCATCTTCTAAATAAAAGAACCGTCCCGGGTGAATTGGGTTATTTCCTCTCCATCCTCTTCTACAGAGACTTGGAAAAAATGCGTTGGATCTTCTAAAGCAACGTCTAAATCACGATCAGTGGTTTGCATCGAACCAATGTCCATCTGCGGATTAATCGCACCTAAACGAGCTCCCGTCCCCATTCGTAAACCAACAGGCGTGAGATGAGCCTCGGCATTAGCTGGGTCGGTTAAGTTATTCATTTGTTGAAACAGCAAATTGGAAAATTCCGCTTGTTGTGATTTATAACCAGGGATGGATGTATTTGCCATATTATGACCCACGGTATCCAATTGCTTTTGAATCTGGTTCATGGTTGTACTTGCCTGTCTTAAAGCTCGTAATGACATGGTACACCTCCTAGGTTAAGCTTCCCACTTCATTCACTGTTTTACTCATCCTTTCATCGTATGTTTTCATTACTTTTTGATTCAATTCGAAACTGCGGTAAGCTTCCAGCATAGCGGTCATTGCTTTTTCGCCATCCACAGTTGATCCTTCTAATTTCCCTTGCTCGAAAGTAAAGACTGCTCCTGCATCTGCTGCACAAACTGCAGTATCTTCTTCCAGTTCATACATATCCTCAGTATCTTTGGTTAAACTCATTCACATTCTCCACATAAGACATATTAAGAAGAATTTCTTTCTCGCCAATTTGAACAGCACCATTATTGGCTATGTCAAAAGCCAAACCATTCGTTTGAATGCGGTTATTATTTTCATCCAGGATATAAGAGCCATTATTGGCGGTTAAATAACCTTCCCCATCCACAGTGAAATGTCCATTTCTCGTGAAACGTTCTTCACCATCTTCATTTTCAACTGTGAAAAAAATGGCCCCATCCTCATCCGGCATTTCTCCATTTATAATAGCCATATCCGTTTCCATCCCAGTTTCCTTCATTTCACCTTGCGAAAAATCAACAATATTTTCTTGTGTGTAAACACCTGTTGATAAATTCCCAAGCGGCTGCTGGTAAGTCCGGTTCATTCCCGTATTCGGGATATGTTTTTGTCCCATTTTTTGTAATAACAACTCCGGGAATGCCCGAAGAGAGGTTTCATCTGTTTTATAGCCTGGTGTATTAATATTAGAAATGTTATTGGAAATTATTTCCGTTGAGCGATGATTCGCCATCATGCCGCTCGCCGCTGTATAAAAACCACGTAACAAATCACTTCGCCTCCAATTTCAAACTGGTTTGCTCTCCATTCAAATAACTAACCCTCCATAATATGTCCATATGTGAAGGACGCAGTAAGAAGCAGTTTCAGAAAAATAACTACTATCCTAGAAATGCAATGCAGCTGTTTTTTCAAATTACGAAACTGTCTTTCGTCCCTTTAAAGCATGGGCGATTTTTCAATTTTATCAATATTTTGCAGCATCAAACCTGTTCCTGTCGCTACACAATGCATGGCTTCTTCTGCGACTAACACAGGCACTTTTAACTCCTCGGCTAATAATTTATCGATACCGTGAATCATAGCGCCCCCACCTGTTAAAATAACACCGCGATCGATAATGTCCGCGGACAATTCCGGCGGAGTGTTTTCTAAAACCGATTTAGCTGATTGCAGGATAAGTGAAACGGATTCTCTTAAACATTTTTCCACTTCATCGGAATACACAGTGATGGTTTTTGGAAGTCCTGAAACCATATCGCGGCCTCGGATATCAATCGATTCATCACGTGCTCCTTCAAAAACAGTGGCAATATTTTTCTTAATATCTTCTGCCGTCCGTTCCCCGATTAACAGCTTGTATTCTTTTTTAATATATTGCAAAATATCACGGTTAAACGTGTCCCCGGCAATTTTAATGGATTCCGCTGTCACGATATCTCCCATAGAAAGAACAGCCACATCTGTGGTTCCTCCCCCGATATCAATGACCATGTTTCCACTTGGCAAGTAAATCTCCATACCGGCGCCGATAGCAGCTACTTTGGGCTCTTCTTCTAAATACACCTTACGTCCGCCTGATTTCTCAGCAGCTTGTTTGATTGCTTTTTGTTCGACTTTGGTAATATTAGTCGGACAGCAAATCAACATTCTTGGTTTAGATAAAAAGCCTTTCACATTAATTTTATCAATGAAATGTCGCAACATCGCTTCGGTTACATCAAAATCAGCAATCACTCCATTCTTGAGCGGACGGATCGCTTCAATATTTCCAGGTGTTCTTCCCACCATTTTATATGCTTCTTCCCCAACAGCAAGTACCTTATCTGAAGAGCGGTCCATCGCAACGACAGCTGGTTCATCCAAAACGATTCCTTTACCTTTTACGTGGATTAAAACGTTAGCAGTTCCTAAGTCAATACCTATATCTCTTGAAAACATAATTTCATTTATCCTCCTAATACAAATCGCCTTTGTTGAGGCTGTTTCAGTCAACACGATTGTATAATTTAAATGGTTCTTACTAACTCTATATTCTACCATAAAAAAGAGTGAGAAACTTCTAAAAAGGTAAGAAAGTTTGCCAATACTTTGTATTCATCCGAAAAAATATTTTTTGTATCGAGGCATATTCATTCTCCGTAATAAAAATGAAAGCGAACCTGATCAAATCAATAGGGAGTGCTTTATGCTCGAAGACCAAATTACATATAAAGATATCAATATGGTTCGTTGAAAGGGAAAACCAGATACAGAAGATTGACATACAGCAAGTCAATTTAAAAGCCTTTCTTCCTTCGTCAACGCACCAACTTATTCCATGAGCAGTTACATTGATTATTGCTAAGCTTCATCATATAATTAATTTGAATTCAGATTAAATAATACACTACTTAATAGAGGTGATAACCATGGAAGAAAATTTATCACTCAAAGCTTTCGTAGTCATTATGAAAGCAGCAAAAACATTAGAAGATAAAGTAACAAACGATATTGCAAACCGAGACATGAATATGGCGGAATTCACTATTCTTGAAGCTCTTTATAACAAAGGCCCTCAAACAGTGAGACAAATATCAGATGCTGTGTTGATTAAATTCGGATCAATTACGTATGTGATAAACAAACTGGCAAAAAAAGAATATATCGAACGAATAAACAGTACGGAAGACCGTCGCGTTGTGTATATCCATTTAACTGAAAAAGGGAAAGAAGTGATGGATACTGTTTTCCCTAAACATCAAGCAGCTATCGAGCGCATGTTTCAAGACGCAAGCGATTATGATAAAGAAATAATTATTGACATTTTGAAAAAAATTGGCAAAGGATGACAATGAATGAAACAGACAGCAGGTATTCACCATATTACAGCCATAGTTGGGCATCCCCAGGAAAACGCAGATTTTTACACGAATGTATTGGGGCTGCGTCTGGTGAAAAAAACGATTAACTTCGATGATCCGGGAACCTACCATTTATATTTTGGTAACGATGCAGGCGATCCTGGTACGGTAATGACGTTCTTTCCCTGGGCAAATGGGCATTCAGGTAAAATTGCCGACGGACAAGTCGGTAGGACCACATTTAGTGTCCCCTCTCACGCGTTGCCGTTTTGGGAAAATCATTTAACAGAGCAAGGAGTTGCCTTTCACAAAGAACAGCATTTTAAAGAAACGTATCTGACATTTGAAGACCCGCACGGTTTACAATTAGCACTTGTGGAAAGAGAAGATGGGGCGCGTAATAAAGGAAGTCATTTCTCCGAAGATACTGCTATCAAAGGCTTTGCTGGTGCTGTCCTTTATTCTTCACACCCTGACAGTACGAGTCACACACTTGAACATGTTTTAGGCTTTGAACGAGTAGGGCAAGAAAATGATTTAATCCGGTTCACATCTTCCAGCGATATCGGGAATACCATTGACATAAAAATTTCCCCTTTCGGCACGATCGGAGAGGAAGGCGTGGGAATGGTTCATCATATTGCATTTCGGGCAGAAAATGCTGCGGATCAACTCGAATGGCAGGAACATGTGAAAAAACACGGGTTTGCGGTTACGGAAGTCCGGGACAGAAATTATTTTAAAGCGATTTATTTTCGAGAAGCCGGCCATATTCTGTTTGAAATTGCTACAGACGATCCGGGTTTTACGATTGACGAACCTTTGGAGAAATTAGGAAACACCCTAAAACTTCCTGCAAAATATGAAAAACACCGTGAAAAATTAGAAAATATATTAATTCCTATTGAGATGGGAAGTAATAAAGGTTAAGGTGATTGTTCCATGCACAGATTTGAACCAAATGAGTGTACCGAAAGAGAAAATTATAAACTGCTGACAGGCAGCATTATTCCCAGACCCATTGCGTTTATTACCAGTCAATCAGGGGAAGGATTAATCAATGCAGCCCCGTTTAGTTACTTTAATATTATAACTGCCGATCCGCCGATGGTTTCTATTTCGATTCAGCGTCAGCAAGGACAATACAAAGATACCACACGGAATATTTTAACAAGCAACGAATTTGTCGTGCATATCGTCGATGAAAGCATTGTCCAGGAAGTCAATCAAACTTCAGCAACGCTCTATCACGGTGATAATGAATTACAGCGGACAAATCTTACAACGACGGAGAGCCATCATATACAAGTTCCAGGGGTAAAAGAAGCCAAAGTCCGCTTTGAATGCCGTTTGGAAAAACACATTCCTCTTGGTGGTGAAGAGGAAAGGAGTAGCACCGATTTAATTATCGGAAAAATTGTTTGTTATCATATAGCAAATGAAGTGTATAGTGACGGTAAAATCGATTCAAATATTTTACAACCCGTCAGTCGTTTAGCAGGGGCCAACTATTCATCATTAGGCAGCACTTTTGCTATTGAAAGACCCAAATAAGAAAGGAGACCAACATAATGAAACATATTTTTCAAGAAGGAAATAATGAGAAGACCTTATTATTACTGCATGGTACAGGAGGGACAGAACAGGATTTATTGCCTCTCGCAGAACAAATAGACTCAGAAGCAAATATATTAAGTGTACGCGGAAACATAGAAGAAAATGGAATGCCCCGCTTCTTTAAACGGTTACGCGAAGGAGTATTTGACGAGGAGGACTTAATTTTCCGTACAAATGAATTACATGACTTTTTAAACCAAGCGGCCAAAGATTATGGTTTCGACCGCTCTCAAGTCATTGCTATCGGCTATTCCAATGGCGCAAACATTGCGGGAAGCTTACTTTTCCATTTCGAAAGTGCCTTGCAAGGTGCCATCCTTCATCATCCAATGGTGCCTAGACGCGAAATCGAACTGCCTCATTTAAAAGGGATTAACGTATTCATTGCCGCCGGAAAACAGGACCCAATCTGTTCCCCGGAAGAATCCGAGGAGCTCCAGGCATTACTAAGCCAAGCAGGAGCCGAGACCACATTGCACTGGGAAAGCGGTGGACATCAACTAACCATCGAAGAAGTTAAAACAGCCGCAAATTGGTATCAAGGAATTTTTTAAGGAGAAAAGCAGGAAGCAGAATGACTGGATAGCCAGCATTCTGCTTTTTTTACATAGGCGATGTATTCTATCACCTTTCTTCCTGTATAAGTGCAACGAAAGGTTTCGCTAATAAGACCATGTGCGAGTAGCAAGTATCCTATTGTTTGGTTATTTTTTGTGATAACTCTTTATTCTCCCTTTGTTTCGTGTTTTCGTCGATTTGCGGTCGTTATCTTTTTCATTCGCCCTCTATTTCGTGTTTTCTCCGATTTACGGGCAGTATCTTTTTTCATTCTCCCTCTGTTTCGTGTTTTCTCCGATTTACAGGCAGTATCTTTTTTCATTCGTCCTCTATTTTGTGTTTTCTCCGATTTACGGGCATTATCTTTTTTCATTCGTCCTCTGTTTTGTATTTTCTCCGATTTGCGGGCAGCATCTTTTTTCATTCGTCCTCTGTTTCGTGTTTTCTCCGATTTACGGGCATTATCTTTTTTCATTCGTCCTCTATTTTGTGTTTTCTCCGATTTATGGGCATTATCTTTTTTCATTCGTCCTCTATTTCGTGTTTTCTCCGATTTGCGGTCGTTATCTTTATAACAACCAAACAATTATATGGAAATTATTTAATAAATATAAAACAAGCTCTTTCCAATCAAAGCTCCGTGCTTATATGTTTATTCAGTTTACACGAATTTTCTGATTGTATTTCTGCTCGCCTGCGTGTTTTCATTTTTACCAGAAGAAAAAACGGCTCCGATGCTCATCTGCATCGAAGCCGTTTTACATGTACAACTAGCCATCCTCATCTTCGTTGGAATTTTTTATTTCTTCCGGATCAGCCATATCATAGCCTTGGTCTTGCAGGTCTTTTACAATATCTTCTAACGCCTCGTTCGTCCAATCTCGATCATGCATAAGTAAGATTGCTCCATCATCAAGTAAAGGACTCGTAGTCATGATGTCTTTTAATTTATCGGCATCCTTATATTCTTCTTCCCAGTCGTATCCATAGGACCAGTTTAGATTAAGCATACCTTCATCTTCTATCAGTTCTGAGCTGAAATCCGTATTCTTTCCGTGAGGCGCTCTAAAATACTTAGGCTTTTCCCCTAGAATGTCTTCCACCATTTCGCTCACACCTAGAATTTCTTCCTCTTGTTCATCTTCACTAATCGTGGTGAGATCGGGGTGTGTCATCGTGTGATTCCCAATAGGAAAACCTAATTCGTCTATTTCTTTTAAATCCTCTTCTCCTTCTTCGTCATCTAAAAAGTGCCCATTAACAAAGAATACAGCTGGCACATCCAGGTCGTCTAATTTATGTGCCATTTCAACAGCATGCTCATCAGGAGCGTCGTCAATCGAAATCAAGACAACTTCTTCGTCTTGATCATCGATGGGATTCAAATACCAATTTTCATTGGCCTCATAAGCAGGTTCTTTTTTATCTTCTTCCGCATTACTCTCTTCATTGTCATTATTATCTTCTTCTGCGTTTTGATTGGCTGATTCTTGATTTTCGTTTTCTTCCGTATTTTCTTGATTTGCTTCATTATTGGAAGATTCCGAAGCAGAGGAATCATTGTTATCATTCGTGCCGCATGCAGCTAGAGTGAAAGATAAACAAAAAACAATGATCGAAAAGCGGGCCATTTTTTTGATATTCATTCCTTATTCCTCTTTTTCTTTTTCAGTATCGTCTTCGTCGTTATCATCGTTATCGTCATTGTCTGAGTTGTCGTCCGAGTCCTCATTATTTGAATCGTCGTCTTCTTTTTCTTCTTCTACTTCTTCTTTTAATTCTTTATCTTCTTTTTCTATTTCTTTTACTTTATCTTCATCCAAATCAGGCTTGTAATCCACGCCTTCTGTGTATTCATTCGAAGCATTCCATAATAAAAATTCATCTACGCCCGCTTCATTCAAACCGCGAATTTGTGCTTCGACATCTTCTTTTCCGTATTCTTTATAGTTGCCGTCACCAAGCCAAGGAGCAGAAAAGTCTTGAATCCAAGGTCGGGATACAGGCTCATCTTCCATTTCAAAGAACTTCCCTTTTTCTTTCACCATGTATTTCTGCATCACTTCATATGGTTCTAAATCAGGCTTCGAAATATCTAAGCTGTCCTCGCCCCAGTGTGAAGGATAAACCATCGAAGACAGGACATCAATCTGTTCACCAATTTGTACAATATCCTGGCCAATTCCTGGTGCGTTATCAACGGTAACCGTGTATCCAAATACGTCAACAGACACATCGACATCATAATCTTCTAATTCTTTATTCGCGTACTTCACAAAATCTGTCACCGCTTCAACACGGGATTCAACATCATCGTCGATATCCTCGTAGTCCCCTTTATCATACGAGAAATCATCTGCTTTGTCTTCAAAACCTTCAGGGAACCGCACATAATCAAATTGAATTTCCTGGAACCCCATTTCTGCAACTTCTTTAGCTACTTCCAGGTTTTGTTCCCACACATCTTCTGAATATGGATTGACAAAAGCTTCATCAGAACCGTTGTGCCAGACGTCTCCATTTTCTTTAAATGACAAATCAGGTTCTTCTTCGGCTAAAACAGTATCTTTAAACACAACAATTCGGGCAATTGGATAAACTTCTTCTTCTTCCATAGTTTCAAGTACTTCTTCAGGGTCTTTCATGTACGCTTCGCCCTGGTCGGAAAATGGCAAGTCCTTATCCGGCTCATATGTAATATTTCCGTTATCATCTTTTATATCAATAACCATGGAGTTTAAATCCGTATCATCAATCAAGTCGAGTAGTGTATCAAATTTTTCACCGCCAGCAGAGTGACCGGTTACATAAAGTCCGCGGACCGTGTCTGGTTTATCGAATTCATATTTACTTTGTTTCTTCTCTTCCTCTTCTTTTTTCTTTTTGGCTGCTTCTTTTTCTGCTTTTTCTTTTTTAGCTTTCTCTTCCTCTTCTTTTTCATTGTCCTCAGAGTTTGCTTCATCTTCTTTATTTCCTTCCGTCGCGGAACCGCTATCAGAAGAGCAAGCAATTAAGCCTAAACTCAACACAAAGAACACCGCTGTTAACAAAAAGAACTTCTTCATGATGTTTGTATCCCCTTTTTTATATCTATATTTATATTTTTAGCTATTCAACCAATCAGCCCGTTGAAATTTCTATAAAAAGATTGCTTTTTGATTTTTTAAATGACAAAAAAACTATAGGAAAAGGACAGATAGTTTTTCATCTGTCCTTTTCCAGTGTTACGGAAGATCCACCGATATATTCATGTTTGTATAATTGCTTGCCTTCTCTTTTCTAGAATTGGCTTGCTCTTTCTGTTTTACCCGTTTAATATTCGCGCCGAGGTTTTGAAGTTTTTCTGTAAAGTCAACATAGCCTCTGTCCAAATGGTGCAATTCGGTCACTTCTGTAATGCCATCCGCACACAATCCCGCAATAATCAGCGAGGCAGCAGCACGCAAATCCGTTGCTTTTACTTGCGCTCCTTTTAATGCGGCTATTCCAGAAATAATAACACTTCTGCCTTCGATTTTCATCTTTGCATTCATACGCTGGAATTCTTCCACATGCATGAAGCGATTTTCAAAGACCGTTTCTGTAAGTACGCTTGTACCGCGTGCCAATAACATTGGGATCATCATTTGTGATTGCATATCTGTCGGGAACCCTGGATGCGGTAATGTTTTTATATCCGTCGACTTTAAATTGTCTGCTCCAGTCACACGGACGCCATTTTCTTCCTCTGTAATTTCCGTACCCATTTCACGTAATTTTGCAATGACTGGGCTTATATGTTCTGGCAATACATTATCTACTAATACATCTCCGCCGGTCACAGCAGCAGCAACCATAAAAGTTCCAGCTTCCACACGATCCGGAATAATGGTGTGGTCTGCTCCTGTCAAACTTTCCACTCCTTCAATACGAATCGTTTCAGTGCCAGCACCAATCACTTTAGCGCCCATTTTGTTCAAGTAATTGGCTAAATCAACAATCTCTGGTTCTTTTGCACAATTTTCAATGATTGTTTTACCTTCTGCTAGGGCGGCAGCCATGATGATATTCTCTGTTGCTCCGACACTTGCCATGTCTAAGTATATTGTTGCTCCTTGCAAACGACCTTTCGATTTAACTTCCACAAAACCATTTCCAGTAATTACTTCTGCACCTAATGCTTCAAAACCTTTTAAATGCAAGTCAATTGGTCTTGTTCCAATCGCACATCCGCCTGGCATTGCCACTTTTGCATGCCCAAACCGAGCAAGTAATGGCCCCAGAACTAAAACGGAAGCCCGCATCTTTCTTACATATTCAATAGGCGCTTCTGTTAACAGATCATTTGTCGCGTCGACGGTGACGACATTGTTTTCAAACTCCACATCTGCGTTTACATTACGCAACACTTCATTAATTGTATATACATCATCCAGAGTCGGTACATCCCGAAGAATACTTTTGCCTTTCTCCGCAATTAAGCTCGCTGCCAATACAGGCAGTACTGCATTTTTAGCACCTTCTACTCTTACTTTTCCACTTAAACGATTACCGCCTTTTACAACGATTTTATCCATTTAAATAATCTCCTCACTGTTCATAACCAAAATGTTTTTATTTTAATGCATTTTATCTATTTGTAATCTTTCTCGATTTATCCCCATACTTCTTTTCTTTTTTTATAACAAATACCATGAGACATTATATCACTTTTTTCTATAAAAAGACAAGTTTCTTAATCATCATAAAATGAGTTTTAAATAGATATGTAACAGTTTATTCAAATGTATGAAAAAGTGTTATGAATGTAAAAAGAGCACCTCTCTATGTGAGAAATGCTCCATAAAAAATCGTTCTAAAAAAGATAAATTAAATCTTGTGACCATTGAATGATATCTAATATAAAATTACTTACTAATGTTCCAACCGCAATCGTCACTAATATCATCAACACGCGCGCTTCTTTAACTTTTCCTTCACGTATAAAATAATCTATATTAATACTTTGAACAGCTTGCCACGTGAGATAAATAAAAAAAACATGAGACAGCATACTTATAATCGACATATAACCAATAGATATCATAGTCTTCCCCTTTTTCCATTATGTATGTTTACTTTGCCACGAACTGCTTTATTTGTCAACTTCATAAGCGGGAAAATTGACGCATATATTATTTCCCAGATAATAATAAAACAATCGTCATCTAATCTTTATTTCCTAGGAAATATACAAACTGTTTACGTTTAGTTACAATTGAAAGATCCAGGTTCTAGATTAATTTTCGTCTTCCCAAAACTGAACTGCAAGTTTTGGGACTTTCACAACTGCAATTATTTTAATATATCATTTTGTTTTCAGACTAAAAGCGAATTTGGTTTGTTTATTACTTGTATTTTAACAGTGCAAGAAGAAAATAACCGTGCTTGCAATAGGGCATGCAACGACTCATTTCTTGTAGAAACTTTAAAGTCAAATGCAAAATATTCGGTGTGGAAACAGACTTCTTATTCGTACAACGACCAGGCCAGCCTTCACTCCTTTTTTCCTTAGAACGGTTACCATTCGCGAAGCTTTGCTGACAACTGTCCTGGTTACACTGATCCAGTATGGAAATTTTCATCTCTGCCAAAAAAATAAAACCTCATGTAAGATGAGGTTTTTTAATGTTTTGCTACTTCAATTCGATTAATCGCACGAGTCAAAGCATTTTTAGCACGAGCAATATCAACTTGATCTTCTTTATCTTCTAAACGCTGTGCCGCACGTTCTTTTGACCTTTCAGCTCGATCAACATTAATGCTTTCCGCTTTTTCAGCTGACTGCGCTAAAATAGTAACTTTATCTGGCCTGACTTCAACAAAGCCGCCATGTACGGCAACATACTCATTGGTTTCTCCATTTTTCAAACGTAGTGCATCAATGGATAGTGGTGCCACTAAAGGAATATGTCCTGGAAGGATACCAAGTTCACCACTCTCTGATTTACAACTAAGCATCTCATATTCATCTTCTAACACTTCTCCATCAGGTGTTACAACACTAACAATCAGTGTACTCAACGCTCGACACCTCCTAAACATAACCTTTGAATTGTAAGCATTACCTGCAAGTAACTAAAGATGATAATAAGCTATCTATCATCTTTAGTTCATTCAAGATTAAGCTAATTCTTTTGCTTTTTCAACGACATCTTCAATGCGTCCAACTAAACGGAAGGCATCTTCTGGAAGATCATCATGTTTACCATCTAAAATTTCTTTAAATCCTTTAACAGTATCCTCAATAGATACATACGAACCAGGCTGACCAGTAAATTGCTCAGCAACGTGGAAGTTTTGCGATAAAAAGAATTGAATACGACGTGCACGATCCACCGTCAATTTATCTTCATCACTTAACTCATCCATACCTAAAATGGCAATAATATCTTGTAATTCGCGGTAGCGCTGTAACGTTTGCTGAACTGACATCGCTACTTCGTAGTGCTCTTCTCCAACAATTTCAGGGTCGAGGGCACGCGAAGTAGAAGCGAGTGGATCCACTGCCGGATAAATACCTTGTTCTGACAATTTACGATCAAGGTTTGTCGTCGCATCCAAATGCGCAAACGTTGTTGCTGGTGCAGGGTCTGTATAGTCATCAGCAGGTACATAAATAGCCTGGATTGATGTTACAGAACCTTTATCCGTAGAAGTGATACGTTCCTGTAACTGTCCCATTTCTGTTGCAAGTGTCGGCTGATAGCCAACAGCAGACGGCATGCGGCCTAATAGCGCCGAAATTTCCATACCTGCTTGTGTAAATCGGAAGATATTGTCAATAAATAACAAAACGTCTTGTCCCTGTTCATCACGGAAATGCTCAGCCATAGTTAAGCCAGTTAAAGCAACACGCATTCTTGCTCCAGGTGGCTCGTTCATCTGACCGAATACCATTGCCGTTTTCTCGATAACACCCGAATCTTTCATCTCGTAATAAAGGTCGTTTCCTTCACGTGTACGCTCTCCGACTCCCGCAAACACAGAAATACCTCCATGTTCCAGAGCGATATTATTAATAAGTTCCTGAATTAAAACAGTTTTTCCTACTCCAGCTCCACCAAACAGACCGATTTTACCACCTTTAATATATGGCGCTAACAAGTCTACAACTTTAATACCGGTTACTAACATTTCAGTTTCTGTTGATAACGTATCAAAGTCAGGTGTTTCCCGGTGAATAGGGTCAAACTTCGTGCCTTCTTCTACATCTTCTCCTAAATCGATATGTTCACCTAACACATTAAATACACGGCTTAATGTCGCGTCACCTACAGGTACAGATATTGGGCCTCCAGTGCTTACTACAGTTTGCCCGCGCGTCACTCCGTCCGTTGACGACATAGCAATTGTCCGTACAACATTGTCGCCTAAGTGTAAAGATACTTCTAAAGCAAGGGTTTTTGCTTCGACATGCTCTGATGATTCCATATGAATTTCCAAGGCATCATAGATTTCCGGAAGCTCGCCTTCTTCAAAGCGAACGTCAATAACTGGTCCCATAACTTGTGTAACTAGACCTTTACTCAAATCGATTTCCCTCCTAACATAATTCTCTATTCCTTATTCTAAAGCTGCTGCTCCACCAACTATTTCTGTGATTTCTTGCGTAATTGCAGCTTGGCGAGCTCGATTGTAAGACAATGTTAAATCGTCAATAAGCTCATCCGCATTATCTGTTGCGCTCTTCATCGCGGTCATACGCGCCGCATGTTCACTGGCTTTTGCTTCAAGTAATGCTCCAAATATCAAACTTTCTGCGTATTGCGGCAGCAGTGTTTTCAAGATTCGCTCTTCATCTGGGTCATACTCGTAAGCCGCATTAGAAGAACCAGCTGTATCAATATTTGAAATGGGTACTAAAGTTTCTGCCAACACTTCTTGCGAAATCGCACTGATGAAATGATTATATATGATTACCAATTCATCGATTTCTCCGGTTTCAAACAAATCTATCGCATTCGCTGCTATGGTTTTAATTTCTCCATATTCCGGATGGTCTTTGATACCTGTAATCGATTCAGTGACAGGCATGTCATTTTTTTGACAGAAATTCAATCCCATTTTTCCCAAGACGACAACTGTATATTCATCTTTTGAAGAGTGCTTTTCTAACACGGTTTGATAGAATTTACGTATCACATTACTGTTGTACGCTCCGGCAAGCCCGCTATCTGCAGTTACCATAATATAACCGGTCTTTTTAACTTCCCGACGTTGTAACATGGGATGGTTTGCATCTGCGCTGTTTGCAGCAATATTCGCGACAACTTCTTTGATTTTTTCACTGTACGACGTATATTGCTTTGCGTTACGCTCTGCTTTAGAAAATTTTGATGCTGAAACCATTTCCATTGCTTTCGTTATTTGCTTCGTATTTTCCGTCGAACCAATCCGATCCTCAATATCTTTAAGGGATGCCAAGCTTTCCACCACCCTTCTAAACAAAAGCTTTTGTTTTGTTTCATAATGAATTACGTTTCTATACTTTTTCGCAGATTAGAAAATATAAACCTTCTTCCTGCATAAGTGCAGCTAAGTCATTCGCTATAAAAACCTTAGCGAATGCCAAGCTTTCTATTTTTTTTACTTCTGTTCAGTCGGTAAGAAAGTTTTCTTAAATGCTTTTACAACATTCTTCATATCTTCTTCTTCAGCTAGTTTACCCGTTTCACGGATTGTATTTAATACTTCTTGTCCGTTTGCATCAATCCATACATGGAATTCAGATTCAAAACGTACAACATCTTCAACTGCAATATCATCAAGTAATCCACGCGTCAAGGCAAATAGAATCATAACTTGCTTTTCAGCCGGTAAAGGTTGATGCAAGCCTTGTTTTAGCACTTCTACCGTACGCTCGCCTCGATTTAATTTATCCTGTGTTGCTTTGTCCAGATCTGAACCAAACTGTGCGAAAGCTTCTAATTCACGGAAAGCAGCCAAGTCCAGACGAAGTGTCCCTGCTACTTTCTTCATCGCTTTAATTTGCGCATCTCCCCCAACACGGGACACGGATAGACCAGCGTTAATAGCTGGACGAACACCAGAGAAGAAAAGATCACTCTGTAAGAAAATTTGTCCATCTGTAATGGAAATAACGTTCGTTGGAATGTATGCAGAAATATCTCCTGCTTGTGTTTCAACAAATGGCAGCGCAGTTAATGAGCCACCGCCTAAATCATCGTTTAATTTAGCAGCACGCTCTAAGAGACGAGAGTGTAAATAGAACACATCGCCCGGGAACGCTTCACGGCCTGGTGGACGACGCAATAAGAGTGATAGTTCACGGTAAGCCGTTGCTTGTTTTGTTAAGTCATCATAAACAACTAACACGTGCTTGCCGTTGTACATAAACTCTTCGCCCATCGAAACTCCTGCATAAGGCGCTAAGTAAAGCAACGGTGCCGGATCTGCTGCCCCAGCTGATACGACAATTGTATAATCAAGTGCTCCGTGACGACGGAACGTTTCTACTGTACTGCGGACAGTCGATTCTTTTTGTCCAATCGGTACATAAATACAAATCATATCCTGGTCTGCCTGATTCAAAATCGTATCTACTGCAACAGTCGTTTTCCCTGTTTGACGGTCCCCAATGATTAATTCACGTTGACCTCTTCCAATTGGTACAAGTGCGTCAATTGCTTTGATACCTGTTTGTAATGGCTCATCTACTGATTTACGCGCCATAACACCAGGTGCATCTGATTCAATTGGACGTGTTTTTGTTGTTTCAACAGGGCCCTTGCCATCGATTGGCTGACCTAGAGAATTCACCACACGACCAACTAATTCCTCACCAACTGGTACTTGCATAATACGACCTGTACGTTTTACTTCATCGCCTTCTTTAATTCCCGTAAATGGCCCGAGAATAATAACACCGACATTACTTTCCTCCAAGTTTTCAGCCATGCCGACAACGCCATTTGAAAATTCGACAAGTTCTTTAGCCATAACATTGTCTAAACCGTGGACTCGAGCAATTCCGTCCCCGATTTCTATAACTGTTCCGACATCATTCACTTCAATATCAGAATCGAAATCGTCAATCTGCTGTTTTATCAGTGTACTGATTTCTTCAGCGCTAATACTCATACCATGTCACCCCTATCTTTATTTACTAATAGAAACTAATTTATTCTTAACGCGCTCTAATTTCCCTTGAACAGAACCGTCATAAATGGTATTGCCAACTTTTACTTTTAAACCACCTAAAATGGATGAGTCAATTTCATTTTTAATAACAATTTCTTGTTTGTTCAGTTGTTTTGCCAAAGCAGCATTCACCTGCGCCCGTTCGCTTTCGGACAGCTCCCGGACTGAATATACGGTTGCTTCTGCAATACCTTTTGCTGCATTATACTTATCTGTATAATAAGCAGAAACCTCAGCTATATACTGGATGCGTCTGCGTTCTGCCAACAACTTAACCGTATGAATAACATCTTCATCGCAAGTCTTAAAAGCATCTTCAATTAACGCAACTTTATCTTGATGTTTAATGCGTGGATGAAATAGTACTTCTTGTAATTTTGGATTTTGTACAAAAACGTCTCGTACAATTTTCAACTCTTCGCGAATCGTTTCTAATTTATTTTTATCTTTTGCAAGCTGAAATAAAGCATCTGCGTATCGCTTTGCAACTATTGCATCACTCATCGCTCTTCGCCTGCCTCTTTAATGTATTCAGCAATTAATTCATCTTGATCTTCTGCACTGATTTCCTTTTCAATCACTTTGCTTGCAACAAGGACTGACAAGGAAGCTACTTTATCCTGAAGGGCCTGCAATGCTTTCTCTTTCTCATTTTCAATTTCTTCCTGCGCAGACTCACGAATACGTTCAGCTTCTTTTTTAGCAGAAGCAACGATGTCTTCTTCCTGCTTTACTCCAGAAGACTTGGCATCTTCAATAATTTGTTGTGCTTCTTCTTTCGTTTGCTGTAGTTGTTCGTTTGCTTCTTTGGAAGCTTGTTCTGCATCTTGCCGGTTTTTCTCCGCTGTTTCTATTTCACTTGCAACATAATCTTCACGCTTCTGCATCATATCCATAACAGGTCCCCATGCAAATTTCTTCACAAGGGAAACAAGGATGATGAAGAAAACAAGCATAACGATCATGTCAACCACTTGAAATCCGCCTATTGTCACACGATTCACTCCTTCCCAAAACATCTGTCCTTGACAGTAAGAAAACTAGTTGCTCACCAATCGTTACAGCAGGTACTTCAATTGCATGTATGTATGCATCGTACCTTCATTTTAATCTTACCTCATATCGTCTGCTTCTAAATGCAGCGTCTTTTTATACATCTTGCAAAAATATTTGTTTTACTCAAAAAACAATGGCGAAGGTCCTTAAAAATGTCCACTTCGCCCTGTTGAATTATGACTTATCTATTACATTACGATAAACGCAATAACGACAGCAATGATAGGAAGTGCCTCAACCAAACCGACACCGATAAACATAATCGTTTGAAGTTGTCCTCTTAATTCAGGCTGACGAGCAGTTCCTTCAACTGTTTTACTAACGATCATCCCGTTACCGATATCTGCACCTAATGCTCCCAAGCCTACTGCGATTGCTGCTGCTAAAAGTCCCATACCTTCCATTATAAATTCCTCCTGTATAGAAATATTATTTAATATATAATTTCCAGTTTTATGTATGATAAAGCTGGTTAATTAATGGTTCAAATTGCTTTACTCTTTATTTACTTTATGTCCAATATATACCATTGATAACATGGTGAAAATAAATGCCTGAATAGCACCGACAAAGACACTAAACCCTTGCCAAGCGAGAAACGGTATAGCTCCACCAATTGCTCCCAGGAATCCTGATGTCATTACCCCTAATAACAAAGATAATAGCACTTCTCCTGCAAACAAGTTACCAAATAAACGTAAGCCCAGTGTTAATGTGTTGGCAAACTCTTCCACAATCTTAATCGGAAAAAGAAACCAAACTGGTGTTACATAGCTTTTAAAATAATGTTTTGGTCCTCGCATTTTCATTCCATAATAATGAGATAGTACAATTACCATAGAAGATAATGTTAAAGTTACGCCGGGGTCTGCTGTTGGTGATTTCCACCATACATCATCATTGAATATACCTGTTGTCATTACCCCTAATAAGTTTCCAACTAAAATAAATGTAAACAATGTTATAGCAATTGGTAAAAAGGTTCTGCCTTCTTTCCAATCCATCGTATCATTCACAATTCCTTTAATGAAATCAAGTATCCATTCCATCACATTTTGGACACCAGTCGGTTTCATCTGAAGATTTCTAGCACCTAAAACAGATAAAATAAATACAATTGCTGCTGTCACAATAATCATCAGTACGTTGGATAAGTTCACGGACAACCAGGAAATTCCGAAAAGATTCTCAATAATCGGGTCTCCATGATCCATCGTATCACCCCTCTTTCAGTATGTTATTTCCTATTGAACCAAAGATAATCTATCACAATGACAGGATAGGCTGTCATGAGTCCAATTATGTAACCGACAAGGCTTAATTCCATGCGAAGCGCAAGGAGCGCTCCTAATGCTGCTGCTGCAAATCTGGAAATCATGCCAAGCCCTTTTCTCTTCCCAACGGAGGCTGCAGCTTCTCCTTGTGCATTTATTTTACGCTGCAACAACCAAAGATTATAGAAGCTGATAACAACTCCCAAAATAATCCCGGCAAATAAATCTTTCTGTGGCATAATAACAGCCAAGACAATAAAAAAGACCAGTATAAATAACATCCATACCCGTTGTCTTTTAGCCATTTCCTGATATTCTGTCATAGTATGCTCTCTTTCTCCAGCTTATTTTACGGATGTTCAGACATACAAATGATGCAGAATGAACGCATTATTGTGTTACATTCCTCACAACCCTTAAAATGCACACAGTAATTTTATTTTAGTAAATCATTCCACACGATGAATTTTACATTAGCCTACGAGGAATGTCAACGTAAACTAAAAAGGGAAAGCAAACGGAAACATCCCCTGCCACAAAGGTTTTTTTGATATAAAACGGATTTGATAACAAGTCTTTATTATTGACAAATTTATGAACAAACATGTCACAATTATCATTTGGTTTTACTTTTCTGAATAAAGAACTTTGTTATATAGAAAGCTTAAAATTATAGAAAAACTTGTTAAGAGTAAGCCAGTGTGACTTTTCTTCGGGCATACAAGCTATTAAAACTACCGCTAAAAAAGCTCTCATCATTAACTGAGAGAGCTTTTTGAGTAACTTCATATCATAGCATTATCATGTTCAAAATCAATAGCAGTTATTTTTCTTTACAGAATATCTCGCTAGCCGTCCGAATTTATTAACCTGTTATTTGTACCTGGTCAGCCCTTTATTTACATCTATATGATAAACACGTGCTTCCGCATATAAAAAATAGAGACAAAGCTTCTTTTAAACTTTGTATTATCTGTTATCTCACTTAAAAATCACTCAGCACTTGATTCGTTTGCGCTTTTTCAAATGCTTGCTTTAAATCTGCTGTCAAGTCTTCTGCATGCTCCACCCCGACCGAAATTCGCAGTAATCGATTAGAAAGACCATAAGACTTACGAATTTCTTCTGGAATATCCGCATGGGTCTGCGTGACTGGATACGTAATAAAACTTTCCACCCCTCCTAAACTTTCCGCAAACGTAAAAATACGCAATGCTTTTAAAAAGCCTTCTACCAACTTTTCTTCGGTTATTTCAAAACTCAGCATACCGCTTCTCCCAGGGTAATAAACAGCGGTTACCATTGGATGGTTTTCTAAAAATGCCTTGACGGTTTTGGCGTTTTCTTCATGCTGTCTCATTCGCAATGCCAATGTTTTCATCCCCCGGATAAGACTCCAGCAATCAAGAGGAGATAATGTTGCTCCAATGGTATTATGTAAAAAAGCTAATTTCTCGGAAAGCTCCTCCCCTTTAACGACTGCAATGCCTGCAAGCACATCATTATGCCCCGCCAAATATTTCGTTGCACTATGCACCACAATATCCGCACCTTGTTCAATAGGCCGCTGAAAGTAAGGAGAATATAATGTATTATCCACGATATGCAAAAGCTTATGATCTTTTGCGATGTGAGATATTTTTTCCAAATCAGCTGTTTGCATTAACGGATTTGTTGGCGTCTCGATAAAAATCGCTTCGGTATTGGGCTGGATAAGTGTAGCAATATCATTTTCTTCTTCTCCGTTCCAATAGGTGAATTCAATCCCGTATTGCTTTTCCAGTACTTCAAACAACCGAAAACTCCCCCCGTATATATCACGAGAAGCAATGATATGACTGCCTTTTTCAAACAAGCTGAATACCAACTGAATTGCCGCCATACCTGAAGAAGTTGCAAAGGCATGATCACCGTTTTCCAGTTTCGCCACCGCTTCTTCCAAAATGGTACGTGTCGGGTTACCTGTTCTCGTGTAATCGTAGCCATGCAATTTTCCAACATGGTCGTGATGATAAGCTGTCGAAAAATAAACCGGCGTGCTTACTGCCCTGTGCGCCTCATCTCGTTCATTCCCTATTTGTACTAAAAATGTTTCGCTTCTACAATCATCTGTCAATGATCTCACGCTCCTCTATCTATTCATTATCATTTTTAAGAAGTATATTTGTCGCATTGTTATGGAATTTTAAAAATGAGCTCACTTTAAAGAATTCCTTATCTCAATACGTTGTACTTCGCCCAGTGCATAGAATTCTTTCGACTATTCTAGCTACCTCCCTCTTCCCTTATATAGGATGTAATGAAAGAGCTACGTTTTGCAGCAAATCACTTATGCAGCCACCTTAAACTGGACCTTTAAATAAACAAAAACCCCTTCTTATATCGGAGTAAGAAGAGGTCAAACAGTTATCGGTTCCTCTTCTTATCTATCAGGCGTCTCGCTTGCTGGAATTGGCACAGTGCTAAAAAGTCTGTTGCCGAGGCTTCAAAGGGCCAGTCCCTCCACCTCTCTGGATAAGAAAAAGTCTTGCTTATAAAATTGTAAATATAACTTTATCGTGTTTCTTGAAAAAAGTCAATGATTATTTTGACGGTTATGAAAATACTGAATTTTTTATAGAATGAACGCAACGAAAGCACTCGCTATGAAAGATTCGCGAATGCTCCGTTGGTTAATGCCGTAAAGAAATTCTGCTGCCTTTCTTCCTGCATAAAGCACAACCAGGACGTTCGCAGTTAGGCTGGCGAGTGCTACGTTTTCTCAAAATGACTTTGCATTTTGTTTAAAAACCTGGTTTATCGCTTCTAAAATTGCATTTGTACAGCTAAGATTAGCGATGAATTCTCATTTAAGAAGGGAGCTCTTAAAATTTTATTATATCTTTTTAAGTAACAACTTTTCCCCTGTTTTACAGATATCCTTTTCGCAATGCTGCCGGGGAAGCTGGATGAATATAACCAGGGCCAATATCGTAAATCGTCTTCGCCCCTTGCTGCCCTTCTTGAGACAAACGATAAGCAGCCCGTGCATAAGCGACCAGAACGCTAGCCGTAAATTCAGGATTACTTTCCAAATTTAGACTGTATTCAATCACTTGATTATGTTTTTCTTCCCCAGTTGCACCACTATGAATGACAAAGCCGCCATGTGGCATGTTGGAATGATTTTCGTTTAATTCTTCTTCACTAATAAAATGTACGGCAGTTTCATATTCGTCAAAGTAGTTCGGCATCGTTTTAATCGTATTTTCAACAATGGCAGCATCGGCGCCTGCTTCTAAAACAACAAAACATTCGCGCTTATGCCGCTCACTTTTGGATGCGTCAGGGTTTTCTCCTTGGCGAACTTGTTCCATTACTTCTTCAGAAGGCAAGGTATATTGAACCCCGGCTTTTACTCCTTCCACACGCCGTACAGCGTCCGAATGCCCTTGGCTCAATCCTTTGCCCCAAAACGTGTATGTATTTCCTTCCGCTAAAATAGCTTCCGACATCACACGATTCATTGAAAACATGCCAGGGTCCCAGCCAACCGAAATAACACTGATATTTCCGCTTTCCTGGGCAACCTTATCGACTTTGGAAAAATGTTCCGGAATATTCGCATGCGTATCAAAACTGTCGACTGTATTAAACATGTTTGTAAATTGCGGGGTCTGATCCGGCAAATCTGTCGCAGAGCCTCCACACAGAATCATCACATCTATTTTGCCCTGATAGTCTTTCGCTTCATCAATATGCAATGCTTTGGCATTTTTATCCTGAATTTCAATTTCTCCACGACGGGAAAATACCGCCACAAGCTCCATATCAGCTTGCTGTTGAATCGCCGCTTCAGCTCCCTTGCCTAAATTTCCGTATCCTATAATACCCACCTGTATTTTATTCGTCATTAATAAACCCCTTTATTATCATTTTCTTCTGCTTTTATCCTATCGCTTTTTGTCGGAAAGTGCAATCACTGGCAGAGGTTTTATAAAACAGCAGTTTTCCCTTTTATTTCTTTTACACCCTCTCTAAACGAAGCAGGACTTTTTAAAATCGTTGTTTCCCAAGCAAATTTCCCTCTTTCATCGATATCTATTTCTTACAACCCGCCTTTATTTCTCTCCTCATTTCACGTAAACTAGTGGTAGAAAATATCGAAGGAGGATAACATGCGCTTACAACATAAAAAGGTGATTGCTCTCGTCGATCATGATTTTGAAGATTTAGAACATTGGTATCCGGTTTATCGTTTGCAAGAAGAAGGAGCAGAAGTCGAACTTGCTGGACCTGAATCCGGAAAAACATACTTCGGGAAACATGGCGTTCCGACTACTGCGGATATTGCTTTTTCCGACGTCGATTCTACTAACTACGATGCCGTTCTTGTTCCAGGAGGCTGGGCGCCGGATAAGTTACGACGCTACCCGGAAGTCCTGACATTAGTTCAGAAAATGAATGAAGCCGAGAAGCCAATTGGACAAATCTGCCACGCAGGTTGGGTCCTTATTTCCGCAGACATCCTTGAAGGGAAAAAAGTAACAAGCACACCGGGGATAAAAGATGATATGACGAATGCAGGAGCGACTTGGATTGACGAGTCAGTAGTAGTAGATGGACATTTAGTTTCCAGCCGTCGTCCGCCTGATCTTCCCGACTATGCCAAAACATTTGCTGATGTTTTAGCAGACCAATAGAAAGATGACGCTGTTTCCAAAACGAATGGAAGCAGCTTTTTCTTATTCGCTTGTCATTCTGCTTTATCTACTTCTCATACCAAGAAACAAACATGCTATTCGCATACTTCACACAATACTTCCGTTTTCTTATAGGATTGATACATAGGCAACAACCAGGCACGCCTTTTAGATTGGAGGAACATGGATGAAAGTGAACATTGATTTAAATGAAAATCACTCGGAAACTTCGATTACAATCCATACAAAGAACTGGACCAAAGAATTGGAAGAATTAATGAACTACATTCAACAGCAAAAACCGCAACGATTATTCGGCATTGAAGGAGACCAGACTATACTGTTGCAACCTGAAGAAATCGATTATATTTATGCAGAGAACCGTAAAGTTTTTGCTGTCATTCAAGAGAAGCATCTGGAAATTCGGATGAAACTTTATGAAGTGGAACATTTGTTATCAGAGAAACATTTTATGCGGTTCTCTAAGTCTGTGATTGGTAATATCCAGCAAATCCAACGATTCGAAGTATCTTTCAGCGGGAATTTATGCGCTTATTTTCACTCCAAAAATAAAGAGTATATTTCCCGAAAATATATTAACAGCATCAAAGAAAGATTAGCAATGGGAGGGACAAACAATGTGGATTAACGTTATGAGAAGAATTTACTCCGGAATTGCCTGGGGAGGCGTTGCCACCTTTATTGCGATTACTATTTTAATGGCGAACGATGTTACACCGCCGATTCAAACAATATGGAGCTATATGTTTTATGCATTTGTTCTGGGTATTTACTTCGCCTTTGCTGCCAAGATTGTAGAATCTGATAAATGGAATCCGATGAAAAAAACAGTTATCCATTTTTCACTTTCAATCGTTGTCTACTTCGCTATTGCTTTACCTAATGCCTGGGTGCCATTCCATCCACTGCCCATAGCAACAGCAATCGGGATGTTTATCATCATTTATGCGTTGTTTTTCACAGGTTTTCATTTTTATTATAAAAAACTTGCTGAAACGTTAAACCAATCTTTAAACAAGAATTAAAAAAAGCTGGCTTCCTTTTTACCTAATAAAGGAAAAAGAGAAGCCAGTTTCTTTCGGTTTATGGAAAAAGTATAAACAAAGGAAAAACCAAGCCGCGCCAACCATAAGCGCTCCCAAAATATCTGTTATAAAGTGAGCGTCCAGCATCACACGACTGGCTGCTACACCAATAATCAACAAGAAAAATACTATGTAAGCAATCCCTTTCGAGATATTTCGCTTCATAAAATAATAGGCGAGATAAATAAGGAACATAAAGAAAATCGTTGCCCGCATCGTATGTCCACTCGGAAAGCTGTAAGATTGTAATTCAAATTGGTAATTAAATACATCAATATATTTCGCTTCTTCTCCGGGACGACCTCGCTGAATCAATACTTTAAGTGCCAAATTGAGCGCTACGCCGCCGACAGAAACCACAAAGAAAAAGAAAAAGTGACGCCATTTTCGCGTAATTAACAAAGCTAAACCAAAAATGATCGTCAACAGCAAAATAACTTCACTTGATCCAATAAACGACACAATCATCATCAGTTTAGTCAGCCATGCAGAATGACTCTGACTCGCCCAAAACTCTCCACTTTCATCTAAACTTACTCCTTGAGAACTTGTCGTCATAAACGCCACAAGTAAAAACAATACCAAAAAAACTCCAGTTAAAACCAAAAATGTTTTATTTTTACGCTGATCAGTAATCATCGCCACCGCCGCTTTCATTCATATTAAGAGAAACTACTTTTTTATTTTACAGCAGAAAAACAATACTTACAATCCATATCTTGGAAATTGAGATAACAATATGATTACGAAAAACGACAGGCGCCTTAAAAAGATAATACCCTTCATTCCTGATAGATGCGTGCGTAACCATAATCAAAGATAGTGCTTGTAATACGGGAAATACTCTAAATAGAGTAACAATGATAAAAGATAGCGATCCTAATCCCGACAATATGCAAAACAGAGAAACAATGATAAAAGATAGTGCTCCTAATTCCGGAAATACACGAAACAGAGAAACAATGAAAAAGATAGTGCTCCTAATTCCGGAAATACACGAAACAGAGGAACAATGAAAAAAGATAATGGCCCTAATTCCAAAAATATGCGAGACAGCGTAACAATGATGAAAGATAGTGCCCTTAATACCAGAAAGACGCCAAACAACGTAATAATACAGTCAATAAAAAAGCGCAAATGGCTTGCCCAGCTTCGACAAAATTAGAACTTCATTCTGAAATGAAGGATTTGCTAAATCCCAGACGGGAAAGGCACTTGATTTGGACGACGAAACCTGATTCTTTCTTTCGCCTCTTTCAAAAGATAATTCAATACATATTATTCTACCTGCTACTATTTTTAAAAGAGTTTTTGGTTGCTAAATTTATAAAACATAATATAATAGTCACTAGTATTCCCGTACACGGGGCATTAGCTCAGTTGGGAGAGCGCTTGCGTGGCACGCAAGAGGTCGTCGGTTCGAGCCCGACATGCTCCATTAATTAAAAAGACGCTTAATCCTTATCACACCAATGGATCAAGTGTCTTTTTTTTAGGGCGTCTTATCTGGTCTTTAA
>Ga0079226_10000484_pt1 | contig 27846 bp, 23 predicted proteins | sample Poulit2014_FD_76345 | JGI IMG/M metagenome (GOLD analysis project Ga0079226, IMG submission 76345) | Agricultural soil microbial communities from Georgia to study Nitrogen management - Poultry litter 2014 | ecosystem: Environmental > Terrestrial > Soil > Agricultural land | place: USA: Georgia...
CAAATTGACTTTACATTTTGCTGTAATGTTTTTATTTTTAATGGATGAATTCCAAAGATATTTTCCATAGGAAATACGTCAATAAAATTCCATTTCTTCCAACTCTCTTATATACACATTCTTGTTTTATTAAATTTATAGATTTTCACAAAATCACTCTTAAACAACAGTGCTCCGTCTTAAACTAAAGTGTAGTCAATGTTTTTTTTCACCAATTATTGAACCTTATTAACATTTTTAATATTCGCCTATAGGGTTGTTTTTTCACCTTTATAGCCTGTTTTTTTCAATGAATAACCTCCTAATCATCAATCAACTTACTTCTTTGACTTAACAAGTAATTACCATATTAACAAACCACTAGAAGCTTTGCATTATATAAGACTCGGGTCATTCTTTTTTTGTATTTTATAAATACTAAATAAAATTAAAACTATAGAAGAAGTTTTTTTAGCGAAAAGAAACAAAAAGTCTTTTTCTCTCTATTAAATTTCTATTTTCATTTGTAACAGCTTCATAATATTTACAGTATATTTGACCTTTGTGTGGTATATCACATTTTTTTATAGAATTAACCCGATATGGACAAGCTAAGAACTACCAATGGGTTGTTGTTAATACTGGCAATACCCGTTATATTTTATTTATTAAAAACACTAAGTTTTATTTTTATTCCTCTTGTGTTTTCTATGTTTATTGCTTTGCTTTTTTTACCACTGATGCGTTGGTTAAAAAAAAGAGGGGTGGGTCGTACTCCCAGTATTTTGATTGTTGTAGTGATGATGGCGGGTGCTATCACGCTTTTGGTACAGGTTGTAAAAATTGCGGGAAGAGAGTTTTTATCTGCTGATGATCACTTTATTCATATGGCAGAGGTCAAATTGGTCCATCTTGTCCAGAGTATCGATGCAGCCGTAGGACTCGATTTGGTAGAAGGACAGTCCTTGACCAAACAGTTGGTACAGAAAACAAGCGTGTTAAAAAGTGTAGGTCCTACTCTAAGCTTTATCAATAGCAGTCTTACCATGTTATTAATGACCATATTCTTTGCTATATTATGGTTGACAGAATCCATAAACATTGAAAAGATTTTACATAAGTTAGTTTTAAAAAGAAAATATACCTCTGTGCGGACATTTTTAAAAATCGAAAGGGATTTAATAAAATTTATCATTGTAAAATCTATTATCAGTTTGCTTACTGGGATAGGGACGGGATTGGTCTGCTATTTTTTTGATATTAGTTTTCCTGTATTTTGGGGACTATTTGCTTTCTTGATTAACTTTGTCCAAATGGTAGGTTCTTTTATTGCCGTGATAGCAGCAGGATTATTTGGATTTATAGAATTGGAAATGGGAGGCACCTTATTGTTTTATATCCTAGCATTGACCTCTGTACAAGTGATTTTCGGGACCATTCTAGAGCCGATCTTTATGGGGAAATCTTTTTCTATCAATGTAATTACTATTTTGGTAATGCTAATGTTTTGGGGATATATCTGGGGAGTTCCAGGATTGATTATGTCTATACCACTAACAGTATTTATAAAAATTATTTTGGAACAGTTCCCAAAAACCCAATTCTTAGCAGAAATTATTTCTGGTAAGCCTAAACAAGTATCTTTGCCTACTATTCCTAAATATAAAAAACAATAAATGAAAACTATACTTTATCATAATCCCCGATGTAGTAAAAGCCGTGAGGCTTTGCAGTTACTAGAAGATAGCAATGAGGACTTTCAAGTTATTCCTTATCTTACAGATACTCCTACTAAAAGCGAATTAAAGCAAATCCTTAAAATGCTCCAGATTCGACCTATCGAACTGGTACGTACAAAAGAGGTTATTTGGAAAGAACACTATACCGATGAAAATATGTCGGATGAGGCTATTATACAGGCTATGCTAGATCACCCCAGACTTATTGAACGCCCTATCCTTGTTAAAAACAACAAAGCAGCTATTGGACGCCCAATAGAGGCTATTAAAGAAATCTTATAACTATTTTTTAATAAAACTTCAAGACTATGAACAACTCTAACACTATTATGGAAGAAAAAACATCCTCCAAAAAAGCTTTTCAAAAACTAGCATTAAATTACGGTGCTGTGCTAGGCTTATTCTCTGTGTTACTATCGGTGATTGTTTATTCGATGGATAGTTACCTCCAAAAACCTGCTTGGTCCACTATCTTGGTCACTTTTATAGGTTTTGCTATCACGTACTATGCTATTTTTCAATATCGAAAATTATTAGGGGGCTATATCAATCTAGGTCAAGCCATGAAATTGGGTATTGCCGTAGCGCTAATCGGCGGTATCATCTCTTCTTTGTCCAATTATGTTTTTATGACGTATATAGAACCTGGTCTTGTAGAGGAAATGATCGAGCTAGGCAGACGACAACTCGAAGAGAATCCTGCCATTACAGAAGAGCAATTAGAAATGAGTTTGGAAATGAGCAGAAAATTTATGCAACCTTGGTTGATGGCAGCTATGGGTATTCTTTCTATGGTATTTATGGGCGTAATTTATTCGCTGGTTTCTGGACTTATCTTACAAAAAAAACGTCCGATAGCATAATTTTATAAACTTAGAACACCCAAGATGCAACTATCTATAGTTATTCCTCTTCTCAATGAATCCGAATCTTTACCCGAACTCTATCAATGGATAGTCCGCGTAATGAAAGCGAATAATTATAGTTATGAAATTCTATTTATAGACGATGGCAGTACAGATGATTCGTGGGAGATTATTAATCGATTTGCTCAAGAGAACTCCGATGTCAAAGCCTTGCGTTTTACACGTAACTATGGAAAATCTCAAGCCTTGCATGCTGGTTTTAGAATAGCTCAAGGCAAAGTGGTCCTTACCATGGATGCAGATTTACAAGATAGTCCCGATGAGATTCCAGAACTCTATCAAATGATTGTAGAAGAGAAATATGATCTGGTTTCGGGATGGAAGAAAAAGCGTTATGACAATAAGATTACCAAAAATCTACCTTCCAAACTCTTTAATTTTGCAGCTAGAAAAACCTCGGGAGTTACATTACATGATTTCAACTGTGGATTAAAAGCATATAATAGAAATGTTATAAAGACCATCGAAGTAACGGGTGATATGCATCGTTATATTCCGGTATTGGCAAAACATGCTGGATTTTCAAAAATCGGGGAAAAAGTAATTCAACATCAAGCTAGAAAGTATGGCGAAACCAAATTTGGATCAGAAAGATTTATCAGAGGTTTCTTAGACCTTATCACTATTTGGTTTATCACCAAATTTGGACGAAGACCTATGCATCTTTTTGGGGCTTTGGGTGCAATAATGTTTCTCATTAGTTTTGGTTTTACTATCTATTTAGGTATAGATAAACTTTTTATAAATCCACAGGGCAGATTGATTACTGAACGTCCGCAGTTTTATCTCACTCTAACTAGTATGGTGATAGGTACCCAAATGTTTTTGGCGGGGTTTCTAGGCGAAATTATCCTTAGAAGTCAACTCAATAAACCCGCCTATCAGATTAAAGATTCTTGCAATATTGCAGAGGCTATGCCTCTTATATTAAAGTAAATAAAATGAAGACAATCTCTACAGATATATACAAAAAAGCAGAAAAATGGTTAGATCCATTCTTCGATTCTCACACTCGAAAAAGCGTTCAACAGTTAATAGAGCAAGATCCAAAAACCTTGGAAGACAGTTTTTACAAAAAGCTTGCTTTTGGAACAGGAGGTATGAGAGGGATTATGGGTCCTGGAGACAATCGTATCAATAGTTATACCTTGGGGAAAAACACCCAAGGTTTGGCCAACTATCTTAAAAAACAATTCCCCAATCAACCTCTTAGAATGGTGATTGCACACGATTGTCGCCATAATAGTAAGGAGTTTGCTAAGTTAGTGGCAGCTATTGCTACAGCAAACGGTATTGAGACCTATCTTTTTTCGGATCTCCGTCCTACTCCCGAACTTTCTTTTGCCGTAAGACACCTCGATTGTCATTGTGGAATTGTCTTAACGGCTTCACACAATCCACCAGAATATAACGGATATAAGGTATATTGGCAAGACGGAGGACAATTGGTGCCTCCACAAGATGCTGGGGTGATTCAGGAGATAAATGCACTGGAGTATCAAGATATAAACTTCGAAGCACAAGAAGAGAAACTCCATTATATCGATGATCAAATCGACCAAGCTTATAGAAATACTGTAACCCGTGAAGTGAATTTTAATGTTCCTCAGGAAATTAAAGATCAACTCAAAGTAGTTTTTACCTCTCTACACGGCACCTCTATTACCATTCTACCTAAAACCTTGGAGGAAGCAGGATATAAACAAGTATTCATCATCGAAGAACAAGCTACTCCCGATGGAGACTTTCCTACAGTAAACTCTCCAAATCCCGAAGAACCTGAAGCCTTGGAAATGGCTATAAATAAAGCAGAAAAATTAGAGGCTGATATCGTAATGGGTACCGATCCAGATTCTGATAGGATTGGAATCGCTGTAAGAAACAAAAATGGAGAAATGGTCTTGCTTAACGGAAATCAAGCTATGGCAATCAAAACTGATTTCTTGTTAGCACAATGGAAAAAACAAAATAAACTAACAGGCAACGAGTTTGTAGCTTCGACTATTGTATCTACCCCTTTAATCCGAAAAATAGCAGAACATTATAATGTGAAATACAAAGAAGGACTAACAGGTTTTAAATGGATTGCAAAAATGGTTAAGGATTATCCACAACTAAAATATATTGGAGGTGGTGAAGAGAGTTTTGGTTATATGGTGGGCGATTTTGTACGTGATAAAGATGCTGTAAGTGCTTCATTGTTGATTTGTGAAATCGCTGCCCTACAAAAAGCAAAGGGGAAAACCCTTTTGGATTACTTGGAGGAAATTCACCAAAAACTAGGCTACTATCAAGAGCACTTAGTATCTTTGGTAAAAAAGGGTATAGAAGGTTCTCAAGAAATAAAAAAAATAATAGAAAATTGGCGTACACATCCTTTTACCGAAATAGCAGGTGAAAAAGTGATTCGAGTAGAAGACTATCAACTACAGAAATCTGTCGATTTTACTATAAATAAAACAGAAGATATTGATATTCCACAATCCAATGTTTTGATTTACTATACCGATAAGGGCAGTAAAATAGCAGTTAGACCTAGCGGTACCGAACCCAAAATCAAGTTCTATATCAGTGTAAGCCTCCCTCCAAAGACCGAAGCAGCACCAGAAAAATTAAATCGTAAAATAAAAACTATACTTAAGTTTTTAAAATTAGACCAAGCCTAAGCTAAGCAATCCTTATGAAGTATTTTAAAAAGATAATTCGTTTCGCAAAACCCTATCAAGGCTATGCGTGGCTCAATATTATAGCTAATATTTTCTATGCATTATTTGGTACCCTCGCCTTTGTATCGCTTATGCCCATGCTAAAGGTACTATTTAGTACTACCAAAGAAATATATGAAAAGCCCGTTTATGAAGGAATTACCCATTTCGGAAGTTATTTTGAACAGTATATGAATTATTTCATCACTCAAAAAATTGAAGAGGTTGGAGAACTTAAAGCCTTGATGTTGATGATTAGCGTAGTGATTGTCACTTTTTTATTAAAGAATATCTTTAATTATCTAGCTATGTTCTTCATTACTTTTTTACGAAATGGTGTTTTAAAAGATTTACGAAATGAGATGTACGACAAAGTAATCCGTCTTCCTATTTCTTTCTATTCTGAGAAACGAAAAGGAGATACCATAGCTAGATTGAGCAGTGATGTATTGGAGATTCAGCACTCTTTTTTATCCATATTGGAACTGATCGTTCGAGAACCGCTTACGATTGTTTTCACTATCATAGCTATGCTGGCTATCAGCCCTAAACTTACGCTGTTTGTATTTATTTTTATTCCCGTTTCTGGCTTTGTAATTTCTCTAATTGGAAAGAGTCTTAAAAGCCAATCGGATAAAGTGCAGCAAGAACAAGCCTATTTTCTATCTATCTTGGAAGAAACTCTTGGAGGTTTAAAAATCATCAAAAGTTTTAATGCAGAGAAGATCTTTAACGCTAAATTTCAAGATTCTACTGGACGCTTTTTTAAATATTCCAATCGATTATTAAATCGTCAAAACTTGGCTTCTCCTGCTAGTGAATTTCTTGGAATTCTGGTGATTGCCATTCTACTATGGTATGGAGGTTCATTGGTTCTAGTAGATAAAACCTTGGCACCCGATGCATTTATAGTCTATATGAGTTTGGCATACAATATCCTAACCCCTGCTAAAGCTATTAGTAAAGCTAGCTATGCCGTCAAAAAAGGAAACGCCGCTGCCGAGCGTGTTATCGAAATTCTAGAAACCGAAAATACCATTGCTGATCCAGTACAACCCAAAAACTTATCCGATTTAAAAGAAAAGATTACTTTTGATAATATCTCCTTTAAGTATGAAGAAGATTTTGTACTCAAAAACTTTAACTTAGAAGTTCCTAAAGGTCATACAGTGGCTATAGTAGGTCAAAGTGGAAGTGGTAAAAGTACTCTTGCCAATCTTCTCACACGATTTTATGATGTCAATGAGGGAAAAATTTGCATCGACCATATAGACATTCGCCATACTACTCAAAAAGCACTACGCGATTTGATGGGGCTAGTCACACAAGACTCTATCTTATTCAATGATAGTATAAAAGGCAATTTATTGGTGGCTGATGAAAATGCCACAGACGAAGAAATTATTCATGCGCTTAAAATTGCAAATGCTTGGGAGTTTATCGAAACGATGCCTAATGGAATTCATACTAATATTGGAGATAGTGGAAATAAACTAAGCGGCGGCCAGAAACAACGTATCAGTATTGCCAGAGCCGTGTTGAAAAACCCACCTATTATGATTCTAGACGAAGCTACTTCTGCTTTGGACACCGAAAGTGAAAGATGGGTTCAGGATGCACTGGATAAAATGATGATGAACCGCACCTCTATCGTGATTGCACATCGTTTATCTACCATCCAAAACGCCGATAATATAGTAGTTCTTTCCAAAGGAGAAATTGTAGAACAAGGCAAGCACGAAACGTTATTAGCCAAAAAAGGAACCTATTATAATCTAGTGAGAATGCAAAGTATTAGCTAACCCTCTTTATCTGTATTATACTATTTGAAAGTGAATCATCAAGAAGAAAAAGAACTTATTAAAGCTTTACAGGATATCGATACCAAAGAGTCGGCTTTCCGAGAATTGGTACAGCAGTACCAAGAACGACTGTATTGGCATATTCGTAAAATAGTTCTCTCCCATGATGATGCAGATGATGTGGTGCAAAATACATTTATAAAAATATTTAGACATATCGATTCCTTTCAAGGGAATAGCAGTCTCTATACTTGGATGTATCGAATTGCAACTAACGAATCCTTAACTCATATTAAAAAGGAAGCTAGAAAAAGAAATATTACCGATGAGGAATACAACCAATTAAATTTGGACAAATTAGAAAGCGATGTTTATTTTGATGGAGATGTTATACAGTTAAAGCTACAGAAAGCTATTGCAAGTCTCCCCGAAAGACAACGTATGGTTTTCAATATGCGTTATTTCGATGAGATGACCTACAAAGAAATATCAGAAATTCTTGAAGTATCAATCGGAGGTTTAAAAAGCACTTATCATATTGCATTTCAAAAAATTGTTGTATTTTTAAAAGACAATGAAACCTTTTGATATTTTGATAGTCTAAACTACAAATGAAATCCAAAAAGAACATACACGGTTTTACCACTCCCAAAGCTTATTTTGATACGCTAGCGGATCGAATTTGGCAACATAATTCTTATGAATTGCCAAAAGATACTGGTATGCGAGTTCCAGAGGATTATTTTAATGAATTATCATCACAGATTATTGAGGATAACATTCCTAAGCTTCCTAAAAAAGAGCCTAGATTGGTCCAATTAAGAACTGGGTGGTTAGTAGCAGCAGCTGCCTGTAGTATCTTATTTGTTTTATGGATTACTCCACAACCTTCTAATATTACATCCAATGTCTCTAAAGAAATGGTAGAAGTGGAAATTTCCTTGGAGCATTATATGGACGATATGCTCTTTGACCTCCCCGATTCGAGTATTTATAACTGGATTGAAAACGCAGAGTTTTACCCTACTTATCAAACCCAAATTAACAAAGAAGAGATCGAAGAGTATCTTCTAGAAAATCTTGATCTCCATACCTTATTATCTTACGAGTAATATGAAACAGATTTTATTTTTATTACTGACAATGCTTACTTGTATCGCTTTTGGTCAAGAAGATAAACGAAGTCAAATCAAGGCTATGAAAACTGCTTATTTGACCGAGGAACTAGATTTAAGCAGTGAAGAAGCTGAGAAATTTTGGCCTATTTATAATACCTATCGAAAAAACCTATGGCAACTCAACCATGAAAAATACCTCACTCTGCATGATAATTATAGATTGGATCTGAATGAAATCAGCAATCGACAAGCCATAGAAATGTTAGGCATCGCCAAACAAAAAGAAAAAGAAGAGATGCAATTAAGAGAGACTTTTCAATCTGACTTGCTGAAAGTACTTCCTGCTCGGAAAGTTTTTATGCTTCGTAAGGTCGAAGAAGGCTTTAAGCGTAAGCTTTTGCAATGGTATAGCCAAAAACAAGAATAGGTTTAGTAAAACAATAATTTATAAAGATTCCCTCCAGCACTAGCATAGGCTGTATCCTCAGCAATAAAATAAATATGTTCTAATTTTTTATCCGACAACTGTACCCAATCCTTTGCATTATGGGTATAAGCTATTCCTCCCTCTCCAATGGACACTATAGACTTTTTGGAAGGGTGAGGTACAAACGCTACTTGATTTTGCAAGCCTGGGTATTCATTATTTGAAAATAACTTCCAAGTTTTACCCCCATCTTTAGTATAAGCTTTATTCCCAGCATTGAAAGTTTTATCTTCCCATTTTCCACCCATTGCTACACCATGATTTTCATCCATAAAATCAATAGTAAAAATTCCCATTCCAGGACCTCCCTGTATAAAAGGAGTAGAATATATTTGCCAAGTTTCACCATAGTCAGCAGAATGTAATATTCTAGACTTCGTACCTCCTGTCGCAATCCAAACATGACTTCCATATAGACTGATATTGCTATTGCTGGCTGCAAATAGTACCTCTCCATCCTCCAATTGGGGTAAATCCTTGCACTCTACTTTTTTCCATGTATTACCTCCGTCTTGAGTCCAGACTATTTCTAGACACCGCACTCCTTCACGTTCGCCAACAAGAATACCTCTTTCTGTATCCCAAAAACCAATAGCGTTTATAAATACATCGGCATCCTCATTCAAATAAATAGACTCAATATGTCTGGCTTCTGATGCTTCATATTCTAATTTATAGACAATAGCAGGCTGCGTAGGATGTAAAAAATAAACCATTTGGTCTTGAACTGACAAGCTTTTAAATTTCAGTACCGTTTCATTGTATCGTATAGAAGCAAGCTTAGGGATTTTATTTTGGAGAACTCCTACCCTCCCCTCTCCTGCCGAAAACCAAATATTTTCTTTATCTTTAGCTTGCAAAGCTCTAATTTTATATAAACTATCGGAAAACACCTCTTCTATTGTTACTTGTGTAAACTGAGGTCCATTTTTTGTACAAGAATAGAAACTAAATACTAATAAAAAAACTAAAAAAACACGCATATTTTATTTTTTGCCAAATGTAAGCAAAACAATTCATTGATAAACATTTACCTTTGTATCGAATTATACAAAATATGAGATTACATAGAAATTTAGTATTTGCTACTATTGACAGTTTGCATGAGATATTCAATGAAAATAAGCAAGCCAGTAAAGTGTTGCAAAATACCTTGAAAAGAGATAAAAGATGGGGCGCAAGAGATCGTTCTTTTATAGCCCTCACCACCTATGACATCGTTCGTTGGAAACGTTTATACGCCAAGATAGCAGATGTAAAACCACCTTACAAGAGAGAAGATTTATTCAGAATCTTTGCTGTATGGGCGACCTTACGTGGCATACGTTTACCTGATTGGAAACAATTTGAGGGTACACCTACTCGTAGAATCAAAGGGAAGTTTGACGAACTAAGCAAAATCAGAAAATATCGCGAATCGATTCCAGATTGGTTGGATGAAGTGGGAGAGAAAGAACTAGGTACCCAATGGGACTCCGAATTGTCCGCTTTAAATGAACAAGCCGAAGTAATTTTGCGCGTCAACACCTTACTCGCTGATAAGACACAGGTGCGCAAAACTTTGCGAGAGGAAGGAATCGAAACCGAAACTTTATCTGCATATCCCGATGCCTTGCAACTTGTAGAGAGAGCAAATGTATTTGGCACACAAGCTTTTAAGAAAGGGCTTTTTGAGGTGCAAGATGCTTCTTCTCAACTTGTAGCATATTTCCTAGATGTTCAGCCAGGAATGCGCGTCATAGATGCTTGTGCAGGAGCAGGTGGAAAGTCTTTACATCTTGCCACTAGAATGGAAAATAAAGGACAAATCATTTCCTTAGATATTTACGAGAGTAAGTTAAAAGAGCTTAAACGCCGTGCCAAACGCAATAAGGCGCATAATATTGAAACCCGACTTATTGAGAACAATAAAGTTATCAAGAAACTTCAAGGGCAAGCCGATAGATTATTGTTAGATGCACCATGTACAGGTTTAGGGGTTTTAAAAAGAAATCCAGATTCTAAATGGAAGTTAAGCCCCCAGTTTTTGGATGAAATTCGTACAACACAACAAGAAATCTTACAAAACTATTCCACTATGGTAAAAAGTGGTGGGAAAATGGTATATGCTACTTGCTCCATACTTCCATCTGAAAATGAGGAACAAGTAAAAAGGTTTCTAAAAAGCGAAGTTGGACAACACTTTAAATTAATCAAAGATAAGGCAGTAAGTCCAAGCCAATCTGGATTCGATGGTTTTTATATGGCCTTACTACAAAGAGTATAAACATGAGAAAAATTTATTTACTATTTACGTTCTTAATTTCACTTTCTATTTATGCCCAAGAAAGCTATTATGAAGGTATCGATTTTACTTTACCACCAGACCAGCTATTTAGGGTGCTTCAAAATAAATTGGAAGACTATAATACCAGTTATACTTATGGTGAGGTGAGAGATATGATGAAAATAGCAGACGAATGGGAAGAGGATCATTCAAAAGTTGTATTGATCTATGGTTATGATGATAACGACAATAACTGTACAACGGATTACACCCGAGACAAAAACAAGTTTGGCGGATCGAATTGTGAGTACAATCGTGAGCATGTTTTTCCAAGAAGTTTGGCAGTTCCAGGAATGGGAGCCACAAACAATAATCGCACGGGGATAGTAGCCGACCCTCATAATCTTCGTCCAGCAGATCAGAAGATGAATCAAGACAGAGAGAATTTTAAATTTGGTCCAGGCTCGGGAAATGCTGGTACAAGAAACAGTACAACAGGTACACATTGGTATCCAGGAGACGAATGGAAAGGAGATGTAGCTAGAATGATGATGTATATGTATGTTCGTTATGGAGAGCAATGTTTACCTAGCTTGGTAGGAAAAGGGGATACTATGGATCAAAACGAAATGTTGGAGTTATTTCTAGAATGGAATGCCGAAGATCCTGTAAATTATCTTGAGATACAACGAAATGATTACCTAGAAGGGGTGTACGGAAACAGAAACCCCTTTATAGACAATCCTCATTTGGCTACTACTCTTTGGGGAGGAATGCCTGCCGAAGACCGATGGGGAATACTTAATGTTCCTTTGTATGAATGGGAAGAAAACTTTTCTATCTATCCCAATCCAGCTAGTGATGTGATTTGGGTAGAATCGACTACCACTAATGAGCATACAGTTTATACCCTTTATAATATTACGGGTAAAAAGGTTTGGGAAGATTCTGCTGCTGCTAGCTCATCCAAAAAATCAATTCCCGTACAAGATCTAGCTTCTGGAATATATATTCTAAATATACACGATACACAGCATTCTCTTAATAAAAAGGTGATTGTAAAATAATCTTTATAAAAAAAACCTATCTTTTTCATTTCTCCAAACTGAGGTATATTCCTAAGGCGTACTACCTCAGTTTTTCTCCTTATCTACAAATCGTCTTGCTCCCTGTGCTTTTAAAAGTCCTATTCTTTTCATAACTGAACAAAGATGAAATGGTGAAGGGATGTTTTTATCGTCATCCAGTGTTTCTACCTATTTTTAATCCTATCTAAGGAAGATCACGCATCACACCACTGATGAGTCCCGACTAACGATTGACAAAATAAATTCGCATACTCCTAATAAAAAAACGGTGAAGGGATGTTTTATCATCATTCACCGTTTATTATTTATTTCTAGTTTATTTTATTTTCTTCCTTTTTTGTCAGCTTCTTGCATACGTTTTTGTTCTTCGGCTTGCTCCATCATCGCTGCCATTCTTTGTTGGAATTTACTTTGTTTTTTGGGCTTGCTCTTGCTTTCTTGCACACTCGCATGTATTTTATCCTCATTGATAATAACATGCTTGATCACCAGCATAATTCCTATGGTCAACAAGTTAGATACAAAGTAGTATAAAGACAATCCACTTGCATAGTTGTTAAAAAATATCAACATCATAAGCGGAGAGAGGTACATCATAAACTTCATATTAGGCATTCCAGGTTGCTGAGGCTGTGCCTGTAGGTTTTGCCCCATAGTCATCGTCATATATATAAAAATTGCAACGGAAGCTAAAATAGGGAATAGACTTACGTGATCTCCATAAAGTGGAATATAGAATGGCAAATCAATAACGCTATCATAACTTGATAAATCATCAGCCCACAGAAAACCTTTTCCTCTAAGATCAAAAGCTGTTGGGAAGAAGGTAAATAGAGAATAGAACACGGGAATCTGCAGTAATGCAGGTAAACATCCTTTAAGCGGACTTGCTCCTGCAGCATTCTGCAGCTTCATAGTTTCTTGTTGGATTTTCATTTGATTGCCTTCATACTTTTCACGAATCGCATCCAACTCTGGCTTTAGCACTCTCATTTTGGCTTGTGCAACAAACTGCTTGTACTGAACAGGTGATAATGCTATTTTTACGATAATAGTAAGAACAATAATAGCAATACCTGCAGGTAAAAATCCACTGAGGAATCCAAAAACTGGAATAAAAATATACTTATTAATCAGTCCAAATATTCCCCATCCAAGTGGCATGGCCTTATCTAGATTTCTACCAAATTTCTTAAAGATTTTATAGTCCGTCGGGCCATAATACATATTCATATTATAGTTTAACTCACCACCTTTGGTTTCTAATGCCATTTGAGCATGATAGTGCTTGGTATATAATGTATCTACTTTTTCGTCTTCTACCAAATTCTGTGAATTAAGTTTCACTTCACTAAAAGGAGTGTCTGTCAATAACATTGAACTAAAAAAATGTTGTCGGAAATTCATCCAACTTACATCTTTTACGGTTTTCTCTTTATCACGTGCCGCAGATAACTTGCTATGTTTCTTCCCTTCATATTCGTAGGTAAGACGAGTGTATCGATTCTCATAAGTAATACTTTTAGCATGTCGATAACCTTGCAGTTCCCAATCCAAAGTAATAGGTTGATGGCTATTTAGCATTCCATCAAGGCCTGACGTACGAATACTAAAATCCATCATATAGGAGTTTTTAGGCAATTCGTATCTGTACTCTAAGTATTTATCTTCAGCGGCTTTAAGACGCATGGTCAATATTTGACTATCTCCCGTCTCTACAAGCTCTGGCTCGAAATATAAATCATTGGTATTTAGAATTCTATTTTCGGATGTAAACTGCAATCCTAAAGAGGCATTATCTTCTTTGATCAAGTAAATCGGATCTCCTTTGTAGTCCACTTCTCCTTTAACTTGCACTTCACTAACATATCCTCCTTTATTATTGATTTTCAGGTATAATTTATCATTTTCTAATACCGTTTCTTTTTCGATAGCTGAAGATAAAGTCGCGGAATAGGCAAAGGACCCCAATTCATTCTGCAATTGCGAAAAAGCTAGAGAATCTTGAGGGTTTAGCTGAGATACATCTTTTTTAGTAACCGTATCAACTTGTATGGCTTTTTCAGTTTTTTCTTGATTCGCTAATTGTTCTGTCCGTGCTTTTTCGGCTTCGATTTCTTCCTGTGTAGGCGAATTATTATACAACATCCAAATCATAATAACCGCTATCAATGCGAAGCCTATGATGGTCTTGCTGTCAAACTTCTTTTCTTCCATTTATTAAATATTAAATTACGTTTGCGTTTTTAGTGTTTTATATTTTATGCTGATGTGCTGCTTTTACAAAATCTATAAATAACGGATGTGGATTTTCGACCGTACTTTTATATTCTGGTTGGAAGAGCACTCCTATATACCAAGGATGATCGGGCAACTCTATAGCATCGATAAAGTTATATTTTTGGTTTACCGCAACAACTTTCATCCCTGCATCTTCTAGTTTTGACCTAAAAGCAGTATTAAATTCATATCGATGTCGATGACGTTCTTGTATGTTGTGTTTTTTATATATTCCATACAATAAGCTTTGTTCTTCTAACTGGGTATCCCATGCTCCAAGTCGCATGGTATCCTCCATTCCGATATTTATTTTTTTCTCTTGGTCTATTATAAATAATGGAAAAGTAGATTCAGGATGCAATTCAACCGAATGTGCGTCTTTCCATTGCATTTTATTCTTGGCATATTCAACTATTGCCATTTGCATTCCCATTCCTATTCCTAAAAATGGAATATTATTCTCTCTAGCATACGCACATGCTAACACCTTGCCTGGTACTCCTCGTTCACCAAAAGCAGGGGCTACTAGGATGGCATCCAGATTATCAAGTTTCTCATGGCTATTTTCTTCCGATAGATATTCGGAATGAATAGGGATAAGCTCTACTGCTATTTCGCAATGTGCACCTGCATGTACAAAAGATTCTACAATTGATTTGTAGGATTCCATCAATTCTACATATTTGCCAACCAATCCAATGGTAACACTATTTTTTGGATTTTTATGTCGTTTTAAAAATGCATTCCAACTCGAAAGATCAGGGGTGCTTTTCTCTGGTAGATTTAGTTTTTTTAGAGTAATAGTATCCAGTCCTTCTTCCAGCATTAAATTGGGAACATCATAAATCGTAGAAGCATCTATAGATTGGATGACGGCTTCTAACTTTACATTGCAAAACAACGCCAATTTATTCCTTAATTCCAAAGACAAATCATGCTCGGTTCTACATACCAAGATATCAGCTTTAATCCCACTTTCCATCAATGTTTTCACTGAATGCTGAGTAGGCTTCGTTTTTAATTCACCTGCAGCTGCTAAGTAAGGAATAAGCGTTAGGTGGATAACAAGCGCATTCTCATCTCCTAATTCCCAGCGCAATTGCCTAACTGTTTCTATATAAGGTAAGGATTCAATGTCCCCCACTGTTCCCCCAATCTCTGTGATGACAATATCATATTGACCTTCAGCCCCAAGCTTAAGAATTCTGGATTTGATTTCATCTGTAATATGCGGAACTACCTGGACTGTTTTCCCCATAAAACCTCCACGTCTTTCTTTGTCGATAATACTTTGATAAATTTTACCTGTAGTAACCGTATTGGCAGAGGAAGTAGTGGTATTTAAAAACCGTTCATAATGTCCAAGGTCTAAATCGGTTTCTGCTCCATCTTCGGTTACATAACACTCTCCATGTTCGTAAGGATTCAACATTCCAGAATCGATATTGATATAAGGATCCAGCTTTTGTATAGTGACGCTATATCCTCTGGATTGCAATAATTTGGCTAACGACGCTGCTACGATTCCTTTTCCTAATGAAGAAGAAACGCCGCCCGTAACGAAAATGTACTTGGTAGTGTCCATAACTTATATCTGGTTCTGGTGTTATTGTTTACGGGATGCAAATGTACGGTTTTTATTGAAGATTATCCGAGGAATTCTTTTGGGATTATAGTTCCATTCTAAGTTTGACAAAATTATTTCTAAGAATTTAAACTTATCAAGTTAGAAACTCGCCGATTAAAAATCAAATACTCAGTGAGAACCTTCAGATACTCACCCACAGACGTCAAATACTCATTCGCTATTGTTCAATAGTTTGTGAATAGAGATATTGTCAAGTAATTCAACTCACCAATCGAAATGGTCAATTATAGTTTTGTGTGTCAACGAAAGATTTAAAATTTCTCATATCAATTTTTTTTTAAATTTTCGTATTGATTTTTCGTTGGGAAAAAACAAAGAAAATTAGAATAATTTCTTTGTTTGGTTAAGAGGAAGCTACTAAAAAAACTAGGTAGCTTCCTATTTTTTTATCAAAGGTTTTAAAAGATATTCCAATCCATTTATTTTAATTTCATGCATCTCTTGCATCATTCTCCCTAGCTTTCCAGTAGGAAAACCTTTGGTTTGATACCATATATAATAGGCTTCTAGGATATATAGTAAATATTCATCTTTAAATTTTCCGAAAGGCATTTTATAATTTGCCAATTCGATTAGATGCTGTTTATTTCCAGTCTTCATATTGTTTAAGCGAATCTTGTATCTTCTGTTGCCATTCTAGCTGTTGATCTATTTCTAAGGAGTTTTTGGTGTCTTGATCGTATTTATTTTGTAAAGCGGCATGATCCTTTTGCATTTTATTATAGATACGCTCGGCTTCTACTCCCACATTTTCGTCTGCTATCATTTTGGAAAGTTCTTCTTTTAACTTCCTAGCCAATAGTTCGCTAATATGAAAATGCGTTTGTTCATGCTCCAGTAAATAATAATTAATGTCTTGAGGCTTTTTCCAAGATAAGTAGGGCAAAAAGTAGCTATACACTTTATATTGATATTCCCATTTACCTTTTTGATCGGTTTCTCTATATTGAAATTCCAAAGCTACTCCTGTTGCAGCTTGAGCGGATTCGGTAGCGCCCTTCTCAGGCACTGCTATAAAATCTTCCCAAGCCAATGGTCTTTCTGGACTCCAATAGATAGTATCTTGAGCCAGTAAACTGTTATTTCCCAAAAGGAAGCTTCCAATTAACATCACCAAAAAATGGGTAGAGCGTTTTTTACTCAAGGACTTTTAAGTTTAAATCAGAAGTAAATTGAACAATATATCCAGAGTGGTTTTTGTAACTAGCTCGAGGCTGCACAGAATATTGAAATTTATTCTCTATGTATTCTGTATAATATCCTTTATCCGAAGCTTTATAAATGTTCTTATCAGATGCTAAACGCAGTAATACATCTAGCGTTAAATCATATCCACGTATTACATATCGGTTAGGGATTGCATTATACTTTTTCTCATATTGAGTTACAAAGTCAGAATCTTCTTCGAGAATCGAGTTTTTATTTATAGAAGGGAAAGTAAACTTCAATCTCGCTAAATGTCGATTCGATACATCGTGATATTCGTATGCCGAATTTTTATCCGTTGTCATCAGCTGCATATCATAGTCTTTGGCTACTCCGTTTAACATTCCTACTACATTGCTAACTAGCAACGGATCTTGTGATTCGAGTATCACCCAGTTCTGATGTTCTTTGGATAGAAATGGTTGTACTTCATTTAGGTATAAAAACCCTTTTTCGGTAGGGGTAATAGTGGTCATATTTGCAGCAAGAGCTCTTATATTTCTATATTTTGCATGGCTAGCATTTAGGTCTGTAATGAAAATTACATTCTTGCTCGTTGCGTTTTTTTCGATATAATCATACATTTTCTTTTCCAACATCTCACTAGTTGGTAAAGTTTGGAAAAGGTTGCGATAGTTATTTGAAACCCGGTTGGTCAGCGGTGAAAATACGGCTATATTATCTTTTTGCAAATCGCGTGCTGCACGTTCTACTTCGGGCGCTAATACTGGACCAATTACGGCATCATACTCTTTAAAATTATGAGTAGAGATAATTTGTGATACTTTATTGGGAGAGCCCTCGGTATCGAACACTTGTAACGTGACGGGCAAACCAAGTTTAGTAGCCTCTTCTGCCGCTAGCACGGCTCCTCTATAGAAATCCAATGCCACACGAAGAGTAGCATCCTTTTGTAGGAGTTTACTATTAGCCTCTATCGAATCTTGATCTTGAACCCGTGTCAAACGCAAAGGCAACATTAAAGCTATCTTTTTAGTAGAAAGATGGGTCATATGCTCTTTTAAATCGACTAGAGTGTTTTCTAAGATTACCTCCTCTTCAATTTTATCTTCTGGATTATCGATAGGAATTTTTAAAACCATTCCTTTTTTTAATCCATCACCAGCTAGAGGGTTGTATTTGATGATTTCTTCTTTGGTAAGCCCAAATCTTTGTTGAATTCTAAAAAAACCTTCAGCTTGTTCTACTTCATAATAGATAAAACCTTCTTCTTTGGCTAGCTTTTTACTTGCCGCTTTATTGGGGATCAACAAAATAGTACCCTCCGATAAAATATTATCCAAGGTAGGGTTTATTTTTTGAATTTCATCTACCGAAGTATCATATTCTCTAGCGATAGAGCTCAAGGTTTCTTTTGATTTTACAGTATGTGTAGTAATTCCACTTATCGTAGCTTCACTATCGGAGTGAATTTCATCTTCATCTACCCAGAAACCGTCGCGTATTTTAACTGGAATACGGATTACCTCGCCTGCTCGAATAGGTTCTGAATAGAGATGTTTGTTAAATCGTTTAATTACATCTTCACTCACTTGAAATTCTTTGGCAATACTATATAGGGTTTGTCCTGCCTCTACCTTATGTTCTTTAAAGTGAATATCAGCATTATCAAATATTGAGGTTTCCCTTGGTACTTTTAAGGTGGTGTTAGGATAGATTCCATTTCTAGCTTCGGGATTAAGATCCAAGATTATCTCTTGACTAACTCCATATTGCTGCGCTATAGAGTAAACGGTTTCCCCTTGCGCAACCAAGTGGGTTCTGTATTGTGATTGCTGCGGCATAATCGTTCCACAACTGATGAACAATATAAAGCTGAGCAGATATAAAAATTGTTTCACTATATTTATTTTTAATTTATAGTCTCTGTATAGAAACTCCATTATTAAGTTGAAATTGTATAAAACTAATTAAAGTATTCTTAATGACCTACTCCCATTCAATAGTAGCAGGAGGCTTAGAACTGATATCATAGACCACTCGATTTACTCCTTTCACTTTATGAATAATGGTATTACTTATTTCTTTTAAAAAATCATGTGGAAGTGGTACCCAGTCTGCAGTCATTCCATCCACAGAATGTACGGCTCGCAATGCTACTACACTTTCATAGGTTCTTTGGTCGTTCATTACCCCTACACTTTGAATAGGTAATAATATCGCTCCTGCTTGCCATACTTGGTCATAGAGTTCCCAGCGACGTAATCCTTCGACAAATATATGATCTACTTCTTGTAAAACAGCTACTTTCTCAGGTGTAATATCTCCCAAGATTCGTATAGCAAGTGCGGGTCCAGGAAAAGGATGCCTTCCTATAAGCTCTTTTGCTATATCTAATTTTAACCCCACACGGCGTACCTCATCTTTAAATAACATACGGAGAGGTTCCACAATCTTTAACTTCATAAAATCAGGTAAACCTCCCACATTATGATGTGATTTAACAGCTACACCTTTATTAGCTACCGATACACTTTCTATTACGTCTGGATATATTGTCCCTTGTCCCAAATATTCTACACCTTCTATTTCATGTGCTTCTTGATCAAATACCTCAATAAATACTCGTCCGATGATTTTTCGTTTTTCTTCTGGATCTGAAACACCTTTTAGTTCTCCCAGAAATTGCTGCGAAGCATCTACTCCTTTTACATTGAGACCCAAATGTTCGTATTGTTTTAGTACCTCTGAAAATTCATTCTTTCTAAGCAAACCATTGTTTACAAAGATGCAATATAGATTTTCACCTATGGCTTTATGCAATAACACAGCTGCTACAGTAGAATCCACTCCCCCGCTTAGACCTAAAACAACTTTCCCACTCCCTATTTGTTGCTTAAGCTCTGTCACAGTATTTTCAATAAACAATTCCGAAGTCCATTCTTGTTTCACACCTGCTATATGTATCAAGAAATTCTCCAACATCGTTTTGCCTTGAGTAGTGTAATATACTTGAGGGTAAAATTGCATTCCGTACACTGGAGTTTCTTTTAGTTTAAATAGACTTATTTGTCCCTCAATTTCTGCTAGCGCAACAAAATTCTCTGGTAGTTTCTTAATACTCAATCCTGAAGTCATCCATACTTGTGTTTCTTTATCACAATTATCCACAAGTGTATCAGAAGTTAGGATTCTCATTGTCTGGGTTTGGTTTTCATTTAGAAGCACTTCCGAAAGACTTCCTTCGTACTCTTGTATTAATAGTTGAGCGGTGTATCCCATCGTCAAAAGAGGGATATTCCCTATAAGTTTTGACCACTCAATTCGAGGTGCTTTTTTATCCAGTAGATGAGCCGAACTTCCAGAAAGCACAATTGCTTTATAGGCTGATAAATCCTGTGGAATATTATAATAAGGATGAATTTCACAATAAATTTGTAGCTCACGGATATCTCTAGCAATTAGCTGAGTATATGGGGAACCAAAGTCGAGAATTAAAACTATATTTTGCATAGACAAAAATAATAAAATAGAAAATAAAAATATTCAGTATTTTGAAATATTAGGAATCCAAATGCATGGATTCTAATACCGAAACTATATCATCTTGTGTAGTATCTGGATTTATAAAACAAAATCGTGCTACGGTTTCATGCTCACCTGTTTCTTTATTTCTCCATTGAGTAGGAGTTACTAAAGCAAATCCAGATTGATGATTTCGGTAGGTCCACTCTCTATAATCTTCTGGGTTCCATCCTTTTCTTCTAAACAGCACGCAGGACAAACTTACTGGTCTCACCATTTCTACAAAGTCCATTACGTCGATGTGTCTCTCTGCAATTTGTGCTAGTTCCAATCCGCGTTCTATCGCTTGTTGATAGCGTTTGGTTCCATGCATGGCTAACGAGAACCATAAGGGTAAGCCTCGCACTCTTCGGGTAAGTTGTATTTGATAATCGGCAGGATTAAACCCATAGGCACCTTCATCTTTAAAAATCGATAAGTAGGGACCTTTTTGAGAGTGTGCCTCTTCTGCCAATGTCATGTCTCTATAGAGTATCGCTCCACAATCATAGGGAGAAAACAGCCATTTATGTGGATCAATAGTAATACTATCTGCTTTCTCAATTCCATTAAACCTATGGCGGACCGACGGAGCGGCAAGTGCACCTCCTCCATAAGCAGCATCGACATGCAACCATATTTCCTCTTGGTCACATACTTCTGCTATTCCTTTTAAATCGTCTATAATACCCGCATTTGTAGTTCCAGCAGTGGCTACCACCGCAAACAGACGTTCTCTATCTATCTCGGATAAGCCCGCTAGTGCTTCTCGAACCATCTTCCCTGTCATTTTATCATCTTCCAAACCAATAGCCACCACATCAGCATCGATTACCTTCGCCATAGATTTGACGCTCGAGTGGGCACTCTTGGAAGTCAACATCAGTGAGCGCAGCACCTTACGGCTTTCTTTCTTTTCTCGCCAGGTATGTCTTGCCGTAACCATAGCCGATAAATTGGCTACAGTTCCTCCACTTGTAAACACTCCGAAAGCTGTGTCGGGTAACCCAGTTAATGAGACTAACCATTCCATAGCACGGTTCTCGCAGAAAATAGCTCCCGCTCCTTCCATCCAATAAGCGCCATGTATAGAGGAAGCTGAAGTAATCAAATCAAATAATATCGAAGCTCGCGTAGGAGAGGCTGGTACAAAAGCAAAGTTTTTAGGATGATCTACAGGTACAGTAGCTTTAACCAAAACATCCTTAAACAAAGACAGTGCTTTTTCTCCTCCAATTCCATTTTCGGTTATCGTATCGCCAACCAATTCCAATAGTTTTGTTTCGGTCTTTGGTGCCCCGAGATCTGGACTGGTATTCGATATTCGATTAAGGGTATATTTCATCACATCCATAGTCATTTCGACTAGGTCAATGTCCAATTTATGCATACTTTTCATAAAACAATAATTTTAAAAGCTCCATCCAAAGGAGAAGTTTCCTTCGATAAACTTTCGATTAGCGAACTCCCATAAGCCAAATAATACTCACTAAAATTGCTTATTCGTTCTTGTAAATTTTCTTTAGGGAAAATTTCGTTTTTTATTCTTGTGACTCGAGATATCTCTTGAGCATATTTTCTTTTTTGTGCTTTCAACAGTCTTTTTTCTAAATGTTCTAACCCTTTAATTTGTTTGCGTTCTTGTGCTATTACCGCCCCTAGAAAAGAAGCATCTGTTTCTTTAGCTAGCACATACAGGTCTGAAAACTGCTGTTCTAAATGTGTTTTTTGAACACTAAGGTCAATAGGAGACTCTGATAACCTCCGTGCCCACTGCGCTTCTATTTCGGGCTGATCTTTAAATAGTATTTCTTTCTCCACCCCCATTTTATCCAATTTCAATGCTTGTTTTTCTTCTAACAATATCATCGAGGTGCGTAGTACTACTATTGGATAAGGTATTTCGACCTGTTTAAAATATTCTTTTAATTGAAACCAATACGCCAATTCACCTCCCCCTCCGATATAAGCAACATTTGGCAGAATCATTTCTTGATATACGGGTCGTAATAAAGCATTGGGCGAAAAGCGTTCTGGATATTGTTCGATTTGTGAACACAACTCTGTTTTGGAAAAATGAATATCTGTATCTACTAATCGATATCCTTCAGTATCTTTTTCGATTCTGAGTCTGTTATTTTCGGTGAGATAAAACAAATTGATTTCTCTAGGATGCACCTGCTCATGATACCCTACTTTTAGAAGCTGTTCAGTGGTTTGTTGAATCGTTTTATAGGACTTTTGTTCTAAAAGTTCTGATTTTACAATAGGTGTAAACATCTGTTTTAATATAGGGCTATCACCATCGATAATCACCACACCTAAATCCCCAAACAAGGTATTGATTAGATATCTCGTAGCTTCTGATAGGGTGTTGTGTTCTTCGTAAGCTTCTTTAAAAAGCTGTAGTAGATACCTTCCGTTTTCACCTCTCCCTAGAAGGGGCTCCAACTCTTTAGTCAACTGCTCCAATCCTTGTGTGGAGAATCTTCCGACTGCTCCTTTTTGGTCACTCTCCCACTCTATTTTTTTATTTCTAAAATAAAAGTGATTGATTTCTTCAAAATCATGGTCTTCGGTAGCCATCCAAAATACGGGAACAAAATGCCAAGTGGTTTGCTTTTCATTTAATTTTTTGGAGAGTTGAACAACATCCAAAATTTTGTAGAAAAAATACAAAGGCCCTGTAAAGATATTCAACTGATGACCAGTAGTAATTGTTAAAGTATGGGGAGAACTTAGTGACTGGATATTTTCATCAACAGAAGTTGAGCGTTTCAGACTCCTATTTTGTTGTATAAGCTCTTGTACCAATCGTTCCCTTTTGGTCTTAGAGAAAGCCTTACTTCTAGTTTTAGCATAGGCTAACAACGATTCTTCATTAGGATACTTATTGTAAAAAGGTTTTAAAATTGGTTTTTCTGCGAGATAGTCGCAAATCAATTTTGAAAAATAGCCTGTACTACAATAAGGAATCGATTCGTTCTTCATATTCATAAAATATAATTGCAAAAATAGTCACTGTTGAGCAAGTTTAGAAATAAATAGAAGCTAAACTTCATTTCTGCAAAAGATACGCATTATATAAAGAGGTTTGTTTTTATTACAGGATGTTTATTTAAGGGAGTTAAAATTAAATTTAGAACAACCCCCCAATTTCTTAGTATCTTCACTTCTTACATTTCTTAATATATGTAGAGAATATAAATAGCCTCGCAAAAATTTACGAGGCTAATTTATATTGATATTATTTTTATTATTTACTTAGATACATTCTTCTTCTATTATGAAGTTTATAGAACCTATCATCTTTTAAGTTTTCTATAAACAAGATGCTTTCGCCTGTACTTTTCATTTCTGGTCCCAATTCTTTATTTACATCAGGAAATTTATCAAAGCTAAATACAGGTTGTTTTATAGCAAATCCTTCTAAATGAGGCTTAAATTTAAAGTCAGAAAGTTTCTTTGTACCTAACATAACTTTAGTAGCATAATTTACATAGGGTTCTCCATAAGCTTTTGAAATAAAGGGCACCGTTCGTGAAGCTCTTGGATTGGCTTCGATGATATATACAATATCGTCTTTTATAGCGAATTGCACATTTATCAACCCTACTGTATTCAATGCTAGTGCTATTTTTTTTGTATGGTCTTTAATTTGTTGTAATGCAAACTCCCCTAGATTAAAAGGAGGTAACATTGCGTTTGAATCTCCCGAATGTACTCCACAAGGTTCTATATGTTCCATAATTCCAAGAATATACACCTCTTCTCCATCACAAATAGCATCGGCTTCGGCTTCGATAGCTCCATCTAGATAATGATCTAATAGCAATTTATTGTTAGGTATTTTTTGCAATAGATCTACCACATGTTTTTCTAATTCTTCTTTATTGATTACGATTTTCATTCCCTGTCCTCCTAGTACATATGAAGGTCTAACAAGCAACGGGAATCCAAGTTTATCAGCCAAAACAAGTGCCTCTGAGGCAGTTTCTGCTGTTCCAAACCTTGGGTACGGGATATTATTGTCTTTTAACAAAGTGGAAAAACTACCTCTATCCTCTGCTAAATCCAATGCTTGATAACTGGTTCCTATAATTGGAACTCCGTATCGATCCAGTTTCTCGGCAAGTTTTAAAGCGGTTTGTCCTCCAAGTTGAACAATCACTCCTTCAGGTTTTTCATGTTGAATTATATCGTAGATATGTTCCCAAAATACGGGTTCAAAATACAATTTATTTGCTGTATCATAATCCGTTGAAACCGTCTCGGGATTACAATTAATCATAATCGTTTCATACCCTTCTTCTTCCGCAGCAAGCACTCCGTGTACACAACAATAATCGAACTCAATACCCTGTCCGATTCGATTTGGTCCAGATCCTAGTACAATAACTTTTTTCTTAGAAGTAGGTTGACTTTGATTCAATTCTAAAAGCTGTTCTTTTGTAGTCACCGTACTATCTCCAAAACTTGAATAGAAATAAGGTGAGAAGAAATCGAAAGCTTCCGAACAAGTATCTACTTTCATAAAAGCACGATGGATTCCTAGTTCTTGTCGTTTTTCATGAACTTCACTTTCTAAGCAGCCTATGATATGAGCAATCTGGCGGTCTCCAAAACCTTTTTGCTTAACTTGCAATAATAAATTAAAGTCTAGATTCTCTATCTTATGTTTTTTAAGCTCTCTTTCCTGTTGGTATAAGTCTTTAAACTGCTCTAAATACCACATATCGATTTTGGTCAAATCGTGAATACGCTCTAAAGGCACTCCCAATTCGATAGCATCATAGATAACAAAAACACGATCCCAGCTAGGATGTTTTAATTTGTATAGTATTTCTTCATAATCGGTATTTCCTTTCCCATCAGCTCCCAGACCATTTCTATTTACCTCTAGGGACTGTGTAGCTTTATGTAGAGCTTCTTGAAAGCTACTCCCGATGCCCATCACTTCGCCCACAGCTTTCATCTGTACCCCAAGCTCTCTATCGGCGCCTTCAAACTTATCAAAATCCCACTTCGGAATTTTCACAATTACATAATCTAAATCAGGTTCAAACAAATTTCCCTCTGCAGTATTTCCTTTTTTGGTAATTTCTTGTAGAGTATGTCCTACTGCTAATTTTGTGGCTACTTTGGCAATAGGATATCCAGTAGCTTTGGATGCTAATGCAGAAGAACGTGAAACCCTTGGATTAATTTCGATAGCAATTATATCTTCTTTTTCATCAGGACTAACCGCGAATTGCACATTACACCCCCCTACAAAGTCCCCGATATTGAGCATAATACGTTCAGCAAGCTCTCGCATTCTTTTAAAACAGTCCTCGCTAAGTGTCATTGCTGGAGCTACTGTTATCGAATCGCCAGTATGGATTCCCATGGGATCCATATTTTCTATCGTACAAACTACGGTAATGTTATTATCCTTATCTCTTAACAGTTCCAGCTCATATTCTTTCCAACCCAACAAGGCTTTATCGATTTGCACCTCATGAATTGGTGAAGCTTCCAAACCTCTTTTTAATAAAGTATCGAACTCTTTTTCGGTATGTACAAAAGAAGCACCACTTCCCCCAAGCGTATAGGAAGCACGAATTATTAAAGGAAAACCAAACTCTTGTGCAATCTCCTTTCCACTAAGGTAGGACTTAGCCGTTTTGGCAGGAGCAATTGGCACACCAATTTTTTTCATCAGCTCCGTAAACTGATCTCTATCTTCTGTAATTTTTATTGCATTAATATCTACTCCTAATATTTTCACTCCATACTCTTCCCAAATCCCTTTATCATCCGCCTCCATACAAAGATTCAAAGCCGTCTGCCCTCCCATAGTAGGCAAAACAGCATCGATACTCGGATGTTCTTGTAAGATTTTTTCAATAGATTGGGTGGTTAAAGGAAGTAAGTATACATGATCGGCCATCGAAGGATCGGTCATGATAGTAGCTGGATTAGAATTGATTAAAATGGTCTGAATACCATCTTCGCGTAATGCTCGTAAAGACTGAGAACCCGAATAATCGAATTCACAAGCTTGTCCGATTACAATAGGTCCCGAACCTATAAGTAGTACTGATTTGATAGAGGGGTCTAGCGCCATGATATGATTGTTTTATGTAGATTTGATTTTAAAATTGTATAAAAAAAAGGTGCTGTTTGCAATAAACAACACCTTTTTTATAATATCTAGATTTTCTCATTATTTCTTGTGACGTAATTCAGAAGATACAGAAAGTTTTTTTCTACCTTTTGCTCTACGAGCAGCCAATACTCTTCTACCGCCTACAGTGGCCATACGCTCTCTAAATCCGTGTTTGTTTTTTCTTTTTCTTTTTGATGGCTGAAATGTCCTTTTCATTGCTATTCGTATTATTAAATTCTTCTGAAAATATTTATATCTATATTCTTGCTGAACTTCTTTTTAAAGTCGCCTGCAAATATACAAAGCTTTTTAAGTTGTGCAAATGTTTCTTTATTATTTTTAGTAGAAATCTGAGGAACAAGCCGTTCCAAACAATAATAAGGCACTCACAGCAAAGGAGTACAATCCATTTTTCATCATAATTAAAATAATTTACAGGTTATCATTAAATTTTTAAAGCAGCTTTACTTTAAAACGGTCGCTAAGTAAACGATTATATAGAAACAGACAAACCTAAACTGTGGCAAAAACCAAACTATGGGAATTCATTAATACTGCTTTAAAATATTTTAGGAAAGGTTAAAACAAAATGGTTCACAGAGCTTCTAAGTTTATTTTATTTTTCAATAACAAAGTAAGTTAATATGGATTTCGCAAAAAACTCACATAGTATCCATAACAAGAAAAACATCATCTTATTTAAAACAACAAACTTTAACCAACACAGGCTAAGCCAACCTCGACCTTACGCTGAACATCGAGTGTTGACCGTAAATGCTAGCGTTAAGAAGTAAAACTCAGTCAACTATGAATTTATTTTAATAGAATATAGTCTTTATCTGACCTTTTTACTTTAGCTAGCATTTACGAGTATCGACCGCTGGACAAGTACTAGCCTTAATAAAGATAATTTTAAGGTCAATAAC
>Ga0079226_10000485_pt1 | contig 27837 bp, 27 predicted proteins | sample Poulit2014_FD_76345 | JGI IMG/M metagenome (GOLD analysis project Ga0079226, IMG submission 76345) | Agricultural soil microbial communities from Georgia to study Nitrogen management - Poultry litter 2014 | ecosystem: Environmental > Terrestrial > Soil > Agricultural land | place: USA: Georgia...
ACTATTTTGTTTAATATTTTTTAAAAGCCCTTGATTTATTAATTAAAATTTGCTACAATATAGTTTAATTAGTTTTGTCACATTTTTGGCTTAAAGTAAATATTAAACTTAGATAGGAAGTAGTAAGTTTAACCTTCTTATTAGAGAGCTGTCGGATGGTGAAAGACAGTAGAAGTAAGACTGAACTCGTCCTTGAGTTGTTAGAGTGAACCATTTATTAGCTTTAACCGGCAAAAGAACCGTTATTTCTAGAAGTGGATAGACTTTTATCTATCAAATAGTGTGGTACCGCGAAAAACCTTTCGTCTCTATATTGGGATGAAAGGTTTTATTTTTTTGATGATTTGTTCTATTAAAATAATTTTGATTAAATGAAGGAGGTTTTATATATAAAATGACTAAGTATAATCCAAAGGTTTTAGAGAAAAAATGGCAACAAGTTTGGGAAGAAAGTAAGGTTTTTGAAACTAGTGATGATAAATCTAAACCTAAATTTTTTGCTTTAATTGAATTTCCATATCCATCTGGAGATGGGCTTCATGTAGGTCATCCTAGACCTTATACTGCTTTAGATGTTGTGGCAAGGAAGAGAAGACTAGAAGGTTATAATGTTCTTTTCCCTATGGGATGGGATGCTTTTGGTTTACCAGCAGAAAATTATGCTATACAAAATAAGATTCACCCTAAGTATGTAACTGAAAGAAATGTAAATAGATTTAGAGAACAATTAAAATCTATAGGTTTTTCTTTTAACTGGGATAGGGAAATAAATACTACAGATCCTGAATATTATAAATGGACTCAATGGATATTTTTAAAAATGTTTGAAAAAGGTCTTGCTTATAAACAAGAAATGCCTATAAATTGGTGTACTTCTTGTAAAGTTGGCTTAGCAAATGAAGAAGTAGTTGGTGGAGAATGTGAACGTTGTGGTGGAAAAGTAGTAAGGAAAGTAAAAAATCAATGGATGTTAAAAATTACTGAATATGCAGATAGATTAATAAATGACTTAGAAACTGTAGATTATATTGATAGAATAAAAACTCAACAAATAAATTGGATTGGTAGATCTGAAGGTATGGAAGTAGATTTTAAAATTGAAGGTGAAGAGGATTCACTAAAAGTATTTACAACTCGTCCAGATACATTATTTGGTGCAACTTATATGGTTATTTCCGTAGAGCATCCGCTAATTGAAAAATATAAAGACAAAATAGAAAATATGAAAGAGTTAAATGAATATAAAGAAATGGCTCTTAAAAAATCAGATTTTGAAAGAACTGAGTTAAATAAAGGTAAGACTGGTGTAGAAATTCAAGGGTTAAAAGCAATTAATCCTGTTAATGGTAAAGAAATACCTATATGGATTTCTGATTATGTATTAATGAGTTATGGAACAGGAGCTATAATGGCAGTACCAGCCCATGATGATAGAGACTGGGAATTTGCAAGAAAGTTTGATTTACCAATTGTAGAGGTAGTTAAAGGTGGGGATATTGAAAAAGAAGCATATACTGATACAGAAACTGGTGCTTTAGTTAACTCTGATTTTTTAAACGGATTAGAAGTAGAAGAAGCTATTGAAAAAATCAATAATTGGCTAGAAGATAAAGAACTAGGTGTAAAGAAGACTAATTATAAATTACGAGACTGGATATTTTCACGTCAAAGATATTGGGGAGAGCCAATTCCTTTAATACATTGTAACGATTGTGGCTGGGTTCCTATACCTGAAGAAGAATTACCTTTAATGCTTCCAGAAGTAGAAAATTATGAGCCTAGTCATACTGGTGAATCACCTTTAGCAAATATGGAAGAATGGGTTAATACTACTTGCCCAAAATGTGGAAAACCTGCAAGGCGTGAAACTGATACAATGCCACAATGTGCTGGATCGGCTTGGTACTTTTTAAGATATACTGATCCACACAATACTGAGGAACTAGCTAGTAAAGAAGCTATTGATTATTGGATGCCAGTTGACTGGTATAATGGTGGTATGGAGCATACTACGTTGCACTTACTATATTCAAGATTCTGGCACAAGTTCTTATATGATATTGGTGTAGTTAATACTCTTGAACCTTATAGTAAAAGAACTGCTCATGGTATGATATTAGGTGAAAACAATGAAAAAATGTCTAAATCCAGAGGAAATGTAATTAATCCTGATGATATTGTTAATGAATATGGGGCAGATACCTTAAGAACCTATGAATTATTCATAGGAGATTTTGAAAAAAGTGTTCCTTGGTTGGAAAGTGGAGTTAAAGGCTGTAGAAGGTATTTAGAAAGAGTATGGAATATTCAAGATATTGTTGTAGAAGGAGATTCCTACTCAGAAGATATGGAAGTATCTATTAATAAAACTATAAAAAAAGTTACAGAGGATTATGAAACATTAAAATATAATACAGCAATAGCTGCATTGATGACTTTACTAAATGATTTCAATGATAAGGGAAAAATAAATAAAGCTGAACTTAGAACATATTTAATTCTATTAAATCCAGTGGCCCCCCATATAACAGAAGGGATCTGGACGAATATGGAACTTGGTGGAATGCTTCATGAACAAATCTGGCCAAAGTATGATGAAGATAAACTGGTAGAAGAAACAATAGAAATGCCAGTACAAGTAAACGGCAAGGTAAGAGGGAAAGTAGTTACAGGGTTAGATGATTCACAAGAAGCTGTTAAGGAAAAGGCTCTAGAAGATGAAGGCATAAAGAAACACCTTGAAAATAAGACAATTGTAAAAGAAATCTTTATACCTGGCAAAATATATAATATAGTGGTAAAATAGTTAGAAGCGGAGGGTAATTCTCCGCTTCATTATCATATGAGGAAAGGTAAGTAAAAACTAAATGCAGAAAATAAAGGTAATAACAGATAGTACTAGTTATATACCAATGGATTTTATAAAAGAGTACGATATATCAGTAGTACCATTATCATATACTTTTGAAGGGAAAGGGTTTAAAGAAGGATTTCCTGGTGAATTTGATAGTTTCTTTAACAAACTTAGCACTTCTAAATCTTTTCCGACAACTTCACAACCATTAGTCATAACCTTATCATCAAAAATAAGTGGCACTTATAATGGTGCTGTACTTGCTAAAAATATGTTGGAAGAAGAAAAAATATCTGTAGTGGATTCTTTACAATCAGCTTCTAATTTGAGATTTTAGTTGAAGATAGTTTAAAAATGATTAATGATGGAATAAAGAGAAAAGAAATTGTTAAACATATAGAAGAGAAAAGAAAAAATATGAGTGTATATTTAACTGTAGATATCCTAGAATACCTTAGACGAGGTAGCAGATTAAGTGGAATTAAACTGTACTTGGGTCTGTATTAAGTATTAAACCAATAATTCAATTAAAGAATGGTGAACCTACTTTATTAGAAATAGTTAGAGGAAAGAATAGAGCTATTAAAAAAATAATAGGGAAGGTTTCTGAGACTGTAAAAAGAATAATATATGTCATGTATTAAATAAATCAGGAGCTTCAAATATAGAAAAAATTCTAAAGGAAAGATTTCCTAAAGTAGAAATATCTATAGATGAGCTAGGACCAATTGTTGGAGCTCATTTAGGACCCAAGGGTATTGGATATGTTTTTATTAGTTTTATTGGTTCTTTATACATGATAAGTATGTTATAATTAAGACGTAAATATATTTGTGTACTAATTTTGGAGGTGCGTAGGGTGACAAAAAGAAAAATTTTAGTAACAGGTGCTCTTGGTCAAATTGGGTCAGAGTTAACTATGGAGCTTAGAAGAATTTATGGAGATGATAATGTTATAGCAAGTAGTAGACGTAAAAAAGAAGGCCATGAGAATGTTATGGAATCTGGAGTTTTTGAAATATTAGATGTAACAGATGGTGAAAGAATATCTGAAATAGTGAAAAAACATAATGTTAATACTATTATTCATTTAGCAGCGTTGTTATCAGCAGTAGCTGAAGATAAACCAGCAGCAGCTTGGAATATTAATATGAATGGACTTTATAATATCTTAGAAGTAGGAAGAAATGAAAAATGTTCTGTATTTACTCCAAGTTCTATTGCTGCATTTGGACCTTCTACACCACAAGATGAAACACCACAAGATACAATTCAAAGACCAAATACTATGTATGGTGTAACAAAAGTGGCAGGAGAATTACTATGTGACTATTACTACCATAAGTTCGGATTGGATACGAGAGGTGTACGTTTTCCAGGTTTAATTTCTAATGAAACATTGCCAGGTGGTGGAACTACTGATTATGCTGTACACATTTATTATGATGCTTTAAAACAAGGTAAATATACATCATTTATAGCTGAAGGTACAAAAATGGATATGATGTATATGCCAGATGCTCTTGATGCCATAATCCAACTAATGGAAGCAGATTCATCAAAGCTTATTCATAGATATGCCTTTAATATTACGGCTATGAGCTTTGCCCCAGAAGATATTTATGCTGAAATCAAAAAGCATATGCCAGATTTTGAAATGGATTATGATGTAGACCCAGTAAGACAAGGAATAGCAGATTCTTGGCCAAATTCATTGGATGATTCAGATGCAAGAAAAGAATGGGGTTGGGATCCAAAATATGATCTAGAAAAAATGACAGTAGATATGTTAGAAAAACTGAAAATAAAATTAAATAAATAATATTTATATTACTTATAAAGAGGGCTCTAGAGGCTTCTTTCATGTTAGGGATATATATTAATGGGTTTCTTTTGATATAAAAAAGAAACCCATTTTGTATTTATTATAAAATATATTTGATAAATTTCATGGCAATAATGAAATGATCTTAATATTGGAGAAATAGATGTATGTTATAAGACATCTCATATTTATAAAGTAATCATTGATTAAAGTAAAGGTTATTAATATTACATAAAAGATTTCAGATAAAAACATCTTTCTAAAAAATACATATATGATAAGTATTACTTAAATAGACAAATTTGAGAAGAAGAAAAAGAAATTATAGAAAGAGTATTTGTAGAATTTAAAGGAATATATAAGCAAGTGGATAAACTTGAAAAGATTAAAGAGGAAGTTTATTTTACTAGTGTAATAAAATTAATTATATAAAGATTAATTAATGTAATCACATAAAGACAAGTTATGGAATATATTATTATTAGGAAAAAGAAATATTTTAATGTAAAGTTTAAATTTTATTTGTGTGATTTCATAAATAATTAATTTTAAGAAAGGAGATTTAGACTATGTCAAAAGTTTATTATTATAATCCAAATAAATGTTGTAACAAGCATGATCATTTTCATGAAGAACATCATAAATGTAAATGTCATAAACCATCAAAGAAAGATTGTAAACCACAGAATACCCGCCTTAAATGTAAAGAAGTATGTGGAGCAGTAAATGTACCTTTTATTAATTTGGCGACTACACCACCGGTACAAACCACAATAGGGAATGTTTCTGTTGATTTAAGGTGTTTTGATAAACCAAAATTGAAGATAGATTTTTCTGCTATAGCTAATATTAATTTAACTGTAGCTACTGATTTCACATTAACATTTAGAGTATTTAGAAGATGTGATGATGGACCTGAGGTAGAAATAGATACAATTGTTATACCAAATACAATTCCAGTTACAGAAGCAATTGTTGCATCAAATCCAGTAAGTTTTAGTATATGTGATGAAGATTTTTGTCCAGCAAAGTGTTGCACTTATAGAATAACAGTTGAAGGGACATCTACTGCAGATATAACAGGTTCATTTAATATAAGTAAGGGAGTTATATCCACATTAGTAAGTGAAGAGTGCTAGATATATAAGATTATAATATTAGTTATAATTAAAACTCCTTTCTAGTAGTATACCTGACTAGAAAGGAGTTTACAATAATTATATTTAGAATTAATGTATATGAGGTGACTTAAAGTTGATTGCTAGAAAGTATTATATTTGTTTATTAAGTACAAAAAATTATGCTATGCAAGTTATGTATGTGTTAGAAAAGTTAGGATATAAAAGATTTGAATTAATATTTACTCCTTATGAAATAAAAAAAGGATGCAATTATTCAATTAAATTTAATAACTTAGAAGATCTGAATATTATTATAAATGAAGTATATAAATTAAACATTAATATTGAAAGTGTATATAGTATTGAAAGGATAAATGGGAAAAAAGTTATTAAAAAGATAAACTACTTTATTTAAAATTAAAAAAGCCCTTTTTATTTTTAGATCTTTCTACATTAATTATTTTTTCTTTTATTGTTTTTAATTCATGATCCATAGCATTAGAAATAATAAGTATTTCTTCTAGTATTTTTTTTATTTCTAATATATCATTTTTAAATTTAATAAGCTCTGATTTATTAATAGAAGTTATTTTATTTTGTTTTTGAGTTTGGTGTTTTATATTTATTTTTTCTTCTATGTTATTTTTATTATTTTCGGCATTATCTTTTATATTATAACTAATTTTATTGTTATGGTTGTCGTTAAAAAATAATGTTATATTGTCATCAATAGTTCCATAATAATTATTGATTTTATTATTAGGATATTCTTTTTCAAAATTAGATGAGTATTTTAATAAGTATATTGAAGATACATCTAACTTTTTTTTATCTATAACCTTCCAAGATTGGCCATAGTTAGTTGAATTTAGACATCCTATTTCATCATCTTTTAAATATATTATTTTTAGTATTCCATTGTTTTCTAGCATAATAGGAGTATTGATACAATTACTAACAATAGGTAAATTTATTGTTTGCCATCTAAATTTATTTTGCCCAATATGTGATAATGTTTTATATTTAAGAATGTATTTTTTGTTTTCCAGACTAGACCATAGAATATGGATGTTGTTTTTTGAATCTACAAATAAATACGGAAATATATTATTTGTTTTAAGTAACGAAATTTTTTCTATTATTTGGGACCATTTTTTAATAAAAATATTATAAAAAAGATAATAGATGTGTGATGAATCTTTTTCGTTAGTCTTAAATATAAGATGTATATTGCCTAAACTATCTGAATCAATATAAAAGGGAGTAAGCATTTTTTGGGAAAATATACTTGTTACAGTTTTCTTTTTCCATTGGGAAGATTCTTGGGTTAATTGTTCTATACTCCATAAGTTAACATTTACTAGATTGGCACAAGCATAGAAAATATTTATTGAACCATTTGATATGAATAAAGTTAAATATTTATAAATATTTGATTTAGTATTTAATTTAAGTACTGATTGTTTAGTCCATTTGTTTTGAATGTAGTTAGAATGTATCAAAGTTCCATTTTCAATTAAATATATTAATTGTACTTTATCTTTTTTATCAATAACTACTGAAAAATCTAACACATTACTATCTATTTTAAAAGGAAAGTTATTAGTAATATTTTCATCTTCTAATAAAGTGAAAACTAAATTATTTTTTTTGTCAATATAAAAATTATAGAGTACTCCTTCTGAATTTTTAATAAGTTCACACTGGTTTATTTGAATATTCAATTTATTACCTCCTTTTTTATAAAAAAAGCACAAAACTTTATATAGTTCATAATATGACAGTAAGAGTTAATTTATTAAAGATAAAGGAGTGAAAATAATGACTGAAGGTTTTAAATTCTCTAATTGTAATGGGAAAATGGAATTTGACTTGGATCAAATTAAGGAATTGGACTGTATTATGGTAGATAAAGTTTATGATCAATGTCAGCAAAGAGAATGTTATCCTAAAGTAGAAATTGATATAGGTTCTAAATCTTTTGATATTATAAGATTTAAACAGGGATTTATAATGCCAGATACTTTAAAAATATCTGATATACCAAATAAGCCACACTTTAGGAGAGTTCAATTTACATTAAGGGTACCATACGAGGTAATTTTATCTGATGGTACATCGGTAGAAGGATTTTTACCAGATACTAAAAGCGATATAGTAATGTTTATACCGGATACAAGAGATGAGTTTGAATTTAAAATTATTGTAGAAACTAATTCCCAAGTATTAGGTCAACCTATGGTAATAGAAAAAAATCTTACATTTACGGCAGGTTTATTTATAATAATTAAAGTTTTAGGGAGGGTACAATTATTAATTCCTACGTTTGGATTTTGCCCAGAGCCACCGGAATGTGAAGAGTTTAGTCCAGAAGATATTTGTGAAGATTTTGATTGTCATCCATTTCCATTATTCTTTCCACTGCAATATCAAGATATATTTGAAGATGAAGACTAAAAGAAGAGCATATGCTCTTCTTTTTCGTATTTTAATTAATAATTTATGTTTTAGAGAGAATCTAAATTACTGGGGCGGTCTTAATTGGCTTGCAAAGTGGGTCAGCTGGGACCGTCCCTTTTGGCTTAAATTTTAAGTCAACCAGGACGTCCCTTGTGATTCATATTTAAAAAAATGAATGTTGACAGAATTGGTAGGGTATAATATACTTAAGATGTAATACCAACTAAAGTAGTTGGAATTAAAGAGGTGAAGAAATGAAGCTTTCAACTAGAGGTAGATATGGTTTAAAAGCAATGTTTGAATTAGCCCTACATTATGGAGAGGGGCCTATTTCTTTAAGAAATGTAGCTAGTGAACAAAAGATATCTGAAAATTACTTAGAGCAATTAGCTGCCAAGCTTAGAAAAGAGGGACTACTTGAAAGTGTAAGGGGAGCACAAGGAGGATATATGTTAGCTAAAGCCCCTGATGAGATAACAGTGGGAAATGTATTACGTGTATTGGAAGGAGATATGGCTCCTGCTGATTGTATACTAGATAGTGAATTGCATAAGTGCAGTAGAGAAGAAGAGTGTGTTACAAAATTAGTTTGGTTAAAGATTCGTGATAGTATTGATGAGGTTATAGATACTATTACATTAAAAGACATGATAGAGGAACACGATAAATTAATAACTGAAAAAAATTAATGAGCTTAGGAGGAACTTTTATGAGAAAATATATTTATATGGATAATGCATCTACTACACCTGTTAAAAAAGAAGTGTTAGATGAGATGTTACCATATTTCAGTGAAAACTATGGTAATCCATCAAGTGTATATTCTTTAGGGAGTAAGTCAAAAAATGCTGTCGAAATTTCAAGGGAGAAAGTAGCAAATGCAATAGGTGCAAAACCTAAAGAGGTTTTTTTTACTGCTGGTGGCTCAGAAGCAGATAATTGGGCTATTAAAGGCGTTGCTTCTGCAAATAAAGATAAAGGAAATCATATAATCACTTCGAAAATAGAACATCATGGTATACTTCATACTTGTAATTATTTAGAAAAAAAAGGCTTTAAGGTAACTTACTTAGATGTTGATGAGTATGGAGTAGTAAATGTTGAAGAATTAAAAGAGGCAATAACTGATGAAACTATACTTATTACAATTATGTTTGCTAATAATGAAATAGGAACTATCCAACCTATAAAAGAAATTGGGAAAATAGCAAAAGAAAGAAATATATATTTTCATACAGATGCTGTTCAGGCTATAGGAAATATTGAAATAGATGTTAATGAATTAAACATAGACTTGCTTTCTATGGCTGCCCATAAGATTTATGGACCAAAAGGAACAGGTGCATTATATGTCCGTTCAGGTGTGAAAATAGATCCATTAATTGCAGGAGGAGGGCAAGAAAGAAATAGAAGGGCAGGTACTGAAAATGTACCTGGAATTGTTGGTATGGGGAAGGCTATAGAATTAGTTTATGAAAATTTAGAAGAGAAGAATACAAAGATAATAAAACTTAGAGATAGACTAATAAAAGGAATTTTTGATAATATAGACTATGTAAGATTAAATGGCCATCCAACTAATAGATTGCCAGGAAACGTAAATATATGTTTTGAGTTTATTGAAGGTGAGTCTTTGTTATTAAGTTTAGATATGAAAGGTATAGCTGGTTCTAGTGGTTCTGCTTGTACTTCTGGTTCATTAGATCCTTCACATGTATTATTGGCTTTAGGGTTGCCACATGAAATTGCTCATGGTTCCTTAAGGCTATCTTTTAATGAAAATAATACTGAAGAAGAAATTGATTATGTAGTGAAAAGCTTAATAGAAATTGTTGGAAGATTAAGAAGGATGTCTCCATTATATGAACAAATAGAGAAGGGGGAAAAATAAATGTATTCAGAAAAGGTTATGGATCACTTTACAAATCCAAGAAATGTTGGAGAAATAGAAAATGCCGATGGTGTGGGAGAAGTAGGAAATGCAAAATGTGGGGATATAATGAAAATGTATTTTAAAATAGAGGATAATATTATTACCGATGTAAAATTTAAAACTTTTGGTTGTGGCTCTGCAATTGCTTCCTCTAGTATGGCTACAGAACTTATTAAAGGGAAAAGCGTAAACGAAGCTATGAAAATTACAAATAGAGCTGTTGCTGAAGCTTTAGATGGATTGCCGCCTATAAAAATGCACTGTTCTGTATTAGCAGAAGAAGCTATAAAAGCTGCACTTTTAGATTATTCACAAAAAAATAATGTTCATATAGAAGGGCTAGAAAACTTTGAGCCAACCGAAGATCATCATTAATAAAAAACTACTGTAATTGTTTACAGTAGTTTTTCATTTTATAAAATTTTTAAATAAGTTTATATTTTTGAAAAAAGTGAAATACTAAATCTATAAAAGAAAAAAAGGAAGAGGAATTTAATTGCTAAAATACAGTGAACTATTGATTTCAAATTTAATAGATAAAGAAAATAAAACGCCTATTGGTGAAATAGTTAATGTAGCTTTTTCTGAAGAATTCAAGAGAATAGTTGGATTGATTGTTAAAAATGATAAGCTTTACAAAAATAAAATACTTTTGCCTATTGAAAATATTGTAGATATAGATAAGGACTCAATAATTATAGTAAATGAGAATGAATTAAAAAAAGAAAAGCCTTATGAAGAAAAAGAAATTAATTTAGTAGATTGGGAAGTTATTACTGAAAAGCTTGAGTGCATTGGTTACGTTAAAGATATGGTTATTAAAAAAGAAGATGGCAAAATAATAGGGTTTATAATTTCAGAAGGTATAATTGAAGATATAGTTAAAGGAAGAAAATTTTTGTCAAGTTCAAAAATTATTGAGATAAATGAGAAAAGTATAGTGATTGAAAAAGAAGATATTAAAGATATTGGTAAAAACGGGCAATGTTACAAAAAAATAATAGAATTAGAGGATTAGTATATAGGTAAACTAAGTGTAGAAACAATAAGGAGATGATATTAATGAATAGTGGTTTTAGAAAAGGTACATTGTTTGGAAGTCTTTTAGGAGCTTCTGTGGGCATTTTTATAATGAATAGAATGAATCCTTTTAAAAGAATGAAAGCTATGAGAAGTACTAGAAAGGCAATGTCAAGTGTGAAAAATGGGTTTAGTAGACTTTGGTAAAAGGCAGCTTTAGCTGCCTTTAAATTTTACTTTACAAGGAGCTAACTATGGATATAAATTTTTTAATAAAAATTATACTAATTTTAGTAGCAGGGTTAATTTTTTTTATTACATATTATTTAATTAATATAGGTAATAAATATATTGAGAAAGAACGTAATATAAAAATCAATTGGAGAAAATTTCTACCTATTGTTATAGCTATTATTATTATATTATTAATTATTTTTATTTTAAAGAGATATAGCATAGTAAGAGAAACATTGAATATAATATTATTTTCGATAATAATAGCTTATATATTAAATCCATTGGTTAATTACTTAGAACAAAGAAAAATAAAAAGAATTTGGGGTATTTTAATAATATATATATTAATTTTTGGTATAATGGTTATTAGTGTAGTTTCTTTTGTACCTAAAATGGCTAGGGAATTTAAGAACTTTACTGCTGTTCTTCCTACTTATCTCAACAAGGCATCTGACTTTGGTGATAATGCTTATAAAAAATACTATGATAATATGGATAATCTTCCACCAGTATTTCAGGGAATTGAGGAGTCGTTAATTGAAAATATATCTAAATTAGAAATTGTTATAGATAAAAGTATAAAAAGGATAACTAATTCAATATTTAATATATTTTCTAAAGTTTTGAATTTAGTCGTTATTCCTATAATAACTTTTTATTTTCTAAATGATAAAAATTATTTTATTAAAAAAACATACTTGACTATACCTAAAAAATATAGGCAGGATGCAAAAAGATTGGGTAAGGAAATAGATAGAGCATTAGGGGAATTTATAAGGGGACGAATAATTGTAGCTATATTTGTAGGTGTTTCTACTACTATCCTCTTGTTAGTATTGAGAGTAGATTTTGCTTTATTAATAGGTATGATAGCCGGTGCAGTAGATATAATACCTTATTTTGGACCCGTAATAGGTATAATTCCTGCAGCATTCTTTGCTCTTTTAGAAAGTCCTGTGAAGGCATTATGGGTTGTTCTAATATTTATAGGAATTCAGCAAATAGAAAACAATATTATATCTCCAAAGGTAATAGGTGAAGGTATGGGGATACATCCAATTACCATTATTTTATCTTTAATAATAGGTGGAGGTATATTTGGAATATTAGGTATGGTTTTTGCCGTTCCTGTTGTAGCTATTGTAAAAATACTATTTTCTTTTATAATAGAAAAATTGAATACAAGCTGAGTTATTGACAAGGGGTTCTTTATAAACTATAATCCTAGATATAGATGAGTTCAGAAAAACTCGTCCCCTTTAATATGGGACGGGTTTTTTATAAACAACAATGAAAACTAATATTGAAAGATAACCATTTAATTGAAGAGTGCTTATTAATTATAGAGGAGAGGTGTACTTAATGAAAAAGATAGGGTTACATGAATTGAGACGGGAATTTTTGGATTTTTTTGGAGATAAAAATCATCTGATATTATCAAGCTTTCCTTTAGTTCCTCAAGGTGATGAAAGCTTATTATTAATAAATGCAGGTATGGCACCTTTAAAACCTTATTTTACTGGTGAAAAAACCCCCCCAAAGAAAAAAGTTGTTACTTGCCAGAAATGTATACGGACTGCTGATATTGAAAATGTAGGTAAAACCGATCGACATGCTACTTTTTTTGAAATGCTAGGGAATTTTTCTTTTGGAGATTATTTTAAAGATGAAGCTATAGAATGGGCGTGGGAGTTTATGACAGAACGATTGGATATTCCAGAAGAAGATTTATGGGTATCGATTTATGAGGATGATGACGAAGCTTATAATATATGGCATGAAAAAATAGGTATCCCTGAAGAGAAGATAATAAGGCTAGGGAAAGAAGATAATTTTTGGGAACTAGAAGTAGGACCAGGAGGACCATGTTCAGAGATATATATTGATAGAGGAGAAAAACATGGATGTGGTAAACCAAGCTGTAAGCCAGGTTGTGAATGCGATAGATTTATTGAAATATGGAATTTAGTTTTTTCTCAATATGATAAAGATGAAAATGGAAATTATAATCCGCTTCCAAATCCTAATATAGATACGGGTATGGGATTAGAAAGAATAGCTGCCATTATGGAGGGAGCAGATAATATATTTGAAATAGAGGAAATAAAGAAGATAGTAAATGAAATTGAGAAAGTTAGTAATATCGTCTATGGGGAAGATTTAAAGGACGATGAATCAATAAGAGTTATTACAGATCATACTAGGGCAGCAGTTTTTCTAGTTTCCGATGGAGTATTGCCAAGTAATGAAGGTAGAGGCTATGTACTCAGAAGATTGATTAGAAGAGCCTCAAGGCATGGAAAATTGTTAGGAATTAAGGGGAATTTTTTACACCGTATTGTAACTAGTGTTGTTAAAGGGTGGAAAGAAATATATCCAGAAATTGAGGTAAGACAAGAGCATATTAAAAAAGTAATTACTGCAGAAGAGGAAAAATTTGAAGAGACTATCCATCAAGGCTTAAATATATTAGACAAGTATATGGAAGAAATGAAAGAAAATGAAGAAGAATTTTTAAATGGAAAAAAAGCTTTCAAATTATATGATACCTATGGTTTCCCACTGGATTTGACAAAAGAAATTTTAGAGGAAAAAGGGCTATTAGTAGATGAAAAAGCTTTTAATAGCGAAATGGAAAAACAAAGAGAAAGAGCTAGAAAAGCTAGAAGCAAGGAAGGACATAGTGGATGGATTAAAACTGATCATTCCTTTGAAACGGAAAAATTAAATGGTTTAGTAGGTGAATTTAATGGTTATAATAATTTGGAGGTAAATACTAAGATTTTAGCATTAATAAAAGATGGGGATATAGTAGAAAGTTTAAATCATGGAGAACAAGGAATAGTAGTTTTAGAAAGGACTCCTTTCTACCCTGAAGGTGGAGGTCAGGTTGGAGACAAAGGTGTAATTAAAGGTTTAAAATTTAGTTCTTCAGTAATAGATACAAAATCATTGAAACAAAATATAATTGGTCATTTTGTTGAAATAAAAGAAGGTATTATTAGGATTAATGATGAAGTAACTGCTTTAGTAGATAAAAAAAGTAGAACTAAGACTATGAGAAATCATTCAGCTACTCACTTACTACATAGAGCCTTAAAAGATGTTCTAGGTGACCATGTGGAACAAGCAGGTTCTCTTGTTTTACCTAATAGATTACGATTTGATTTTACTCATTATGAAAGCTTAAGTAGTGAAGAGTTAAAAAAGATAGAGGACATTGTAAATTTAAAAATATTTGAAAATTTATCCGTTTATGTAGAGGAAAAAAGTTTAAAGGAAGCTGAAAGTATGGGAGCTGTTGCATTGTTTGAAGATAAATATAAAGACAAGGTACGAGTTGTAAAAATGGGTGATTATAGTATAGAATTATGTGGTGGCACCCATGTAAAAACTACTAGCGAAATCGGTATGTTTAAGATAGTAGGTGAATCAAGTATAGCATCAGGAGTTAGACGAATAGAAGCTGTTACAGGTTCAGGAGTTTATGAGTATTTAACAACTACTGAAGACCAAATTCGGGAAGTTTCAAATATTCTAAAAGCAAATAAAAATAATTTATCCGAAAGGGCTAACAGTTTAATTGGAGAATTAAAGGAAAAAGATAAAGAAATAGAATCCTTAAAAGCAAAAATGGCTTCTTCTGTTGCAGATGATATTTTAGATCAGGAAAGGGTAATTGATAGTGTGCCAGTTATAACTTATAAGGTAAATAATATGGATATGGACAGCTTAAGAAATCTAGGTGATGAATTACGTCAATCCTTTGATACAGGCATTATAGTATTAGCTTCAGTTTCAAGTAAAAATGTGTCTTTTGTATCTATGGTAAGTAAGGATTTAGTTGATAAAGGATTTCATGCAGGTAATATGATTAGGGAAGTTGCCAAAGTAACTGGTGGCGGTGGTGGTGGCCGTCCTAATATGGCTCAAGCTGGTGGTAAAGACCCTAGTAAAGTTGATGAAGCATTAAAATTAATAGATGTGTTAATAAAAGAAAAGATGAATAAATATTAAATAAGGAATTAATATTTACTTTAAATTGTATATATTAATATCTTTATGGTATAAATATTATTAGGGGGTGTTATTATGAATAACAACATAAACGAAACTATGAAATTTGAACCACCTAAAGATAACGTTAATAGAGTCCAAGAAATTATATTATTAGTTTTTGAGGCATTAGAGGAAAAAGGCTATAATTCTATAAATCAAATGATAGGATATATTTTATCTGGTGATCCTACTTATATAACTAGCTATAAGGACGCAAGAAGTTTAATTAAAAAAGTAGAAAGAGATGAATTACTAGAAGTAATATTAAAGAGTTATTTAGATAATAGCAATAATAGAAAATAGGAGAGTTATGTAAGTGAAAGTAAATAAAAAATTTTTAATAGTAATTATACTAATATGTATAATGTTAAGTGGATCAGGTGCTATAGCCGAAGAGGAACAAGTTAATAGAAACGTGTATTTAGTTACAATAAATAGATATACATTACAAGATTTAGAATATATGCCTAATTTAAATGAAATAATTAATAATGGAAGTATAGGTTTAATGAATACTCGAGGATTTTCAAACTATAATGGAGCAGAAAGTTATTTGAGTATTAATTCTTCTAATAAAGCTATATCTGGTTATGAAGGTACTGAAACTTATAATGTCAATGATAGATACAGGGAAATTTATGAAAGAAGACTAGGCCCCATTAGTAGAGAAAGTGCTTTGGCAAATATAAGTTTAAATAGTATAATTGAAAAAAATAAAAGTAACAATTATATGCCTTATATAGGAGCTTTAGGAGATAATGTACACGAAAAGGGGTATTATACGGCATCTTATGGTAATGCTGATACAATTGATTATATAAGAAGGCCTTCTTCTTTAATTCCCATGGATTCTAGGGGATTAATAGATTATGGTAATGTTGATAATATTTTAATAAATGATATAAATATGCCTTATGGTTTTAGAACAGATTTTGACAAGATTTTAGAAGAAACTATTGAAATTAAAGATAAGGCGTCTTTAATTGTCATTGATACCGGTGATTTAGATAGACTACATTTCTATAGTAGGCAGATGTCTGAAGATATTTTTATGGAACGAAGACAAGATATATTGACTAAAGTTGACGATTTTATCGGAGCGCTAAAAAATAATATTGATAAAAAAAATAGTTTACTTATGATAGTTAGTCCTAATAGTGGGGATGAAAGGGTTGAAGGTAGTAAATTGTCTCCTATAATTTTATGGGGATCTGAAGTTTCTAATGGTATACTTTTATCTTCTACAACAAAGCACGATGGAATTGTAACTAATTTAGATATTGGACCAAAAATAGCTGAATTTTTAGATACTCCTAAAGTAGGTATGGTAGGTAACACTATTAGTAGTAAAAATGTAGATAAGAATTTGCAACATATAAATAATCTCAATGATAGGGTGAATGTAACCTATACTAGTAGATATAAGACTTTAATGTTCTTTAGTATTTTAGCTATTATCGTAATTTTATTGACTACTATAGTATTATTATTAAAAATTAGTATTACGGATTACTTGTATAAAGTTACAAGCTTTTTACTAACTCTAATTGTTAGTATACCTTTAACATTAATTTTAAGTTCATTTTTTAATGTTAATAGTATTTCAAAATTTGTAATTTTAAATATAATTTTCTTATTTGTAATTTCATTTACCTTTTATAAATTAAAAAGGCAAGATAGATTATTTATGATTTTAGGGTTAACATATATTATTTTGGTGATAGATTTAATGACCAATAATTCTATAAGTCAATATTCTATATTAGCTCCAGATCCTATAATTGGGGCAAGATATTTTGGAATAGGAAATGAATTAGTGGGAATCTTTTTAGGAACCACTGCAATTTTACTAGGATTTATTTTAAATAAGAAGGGTAATAAGTTTATAACTGTAGTATTACTTGTATTTTCTGTGATTCTAGTTGGACATCCTAAATTAGGGGCAAATGTTGGTGGTTCAATATCATTACTTTTTGCATCATTATATTTTGTACTTGAGTTAAGAAATAAAAGTATTAATCTGAAACGTATTATAAGTTTAGGATTATTTGTAGTATTGTTTATTCTTTTCATGGGATATATAGACATTAAATTTAATTCTACCCCAACCCATTTAGGAAAGGGGCTCCTAATGGTGGTAGGAGAGAAAGGAACTGGTATTAGTATAATTATACGAAAGGTTCTTATGAATATAAAACTAATGGGTTCATCAATTTGGGCAAAAACTTTGCTTTTAGCTACTATTGTAAATATTGCTATTATATTTATATTAGGAGATAGAGTGGAGGATATTTATAATAATAAAAAGGGAGTATCTATAGGCCTAATAAGTGCAGTTGTTGGCAGTGTTATGGGTTTTTTATTTAATGATTCAGGAGTTTTACTTTCGGCTTTAACGATGATATTTGCAACTATAATATTGCTTATGCTTTTAATAGATAATGAAAGAGAAAATTGTATGAAGTAATTTTAATAAGATGGTGAGTATAATGGAAATAAAAAGAATATTAGGGTTAGATGTAGGGGATAAAACTATAGGTGTAGCTATAAGTGATCCACTTTTTATAACTGCCCAAGGATTAAAAACCATATATAGGGATGAAGATATTAAAAAGGATTTAGAAGAACTAAAATCTATAATAGAAGAATATGATATATGTAAAATAGTAGTTGGATTCCCTAAAAATATGAATAACACTGTTGGGCCACAAGGAGAGAAAGTATTAAAATTTGTAGAGGAAATAAAAAGAAATATGGATGTAGGTGTAATATTAGAAGATGAGCGTTTGAGTACTGTAGCAGCGGAAAAAATGCTAATTCAGGGAGATGTGACTAGAAAAAAACGGAAGAAGGTTATTGATAAAGTTGCTGCTACCTATATACTTCAAATTTATTTGGATAGGAATTAGGAAGAAGGAGATTGTACGATGGAAAAACTAGTTTTATTAGATGAAAAGGGTGTAGAACAAGAATTTGAGTTGTTGGCTACTTTTGGTTTAGATGATTATGATTATGTATCTCTTATACCATTAAATGAATCAGATGAAGATACTTATATTTTAAGAATAGAACATGATAATAATGGAGATATAATATTAGTAGGTATAGAGGATAATGAGGAGTTAAATGATGTAATATTGGCCTATGAGTCTTTAATTGAAGAAAAAAATAGAATAGAGTAAGTTTATAGTAGTTGACATTTCTTGTTTGTAACTATATCCTATTATATAGAAAACAAGCAGGTGAAAATATGGATGTTAATGTTGACAAGATGAAAGAAAAATTAAAAAAAGAAGGTTATAAATTAACTACTCAAAGAAGGGCAATATTAAATGTTATGCTTGATAATAAAGATGATCATTTAAGCCCTGAAGAAATATATGATATTGTAAAGAAGCGTTATCCAGAGATTGGTTTAGCAACTGTATATAGAACTTTACAATTATTTGAGCAGTTAGATATTATATACAAATTAAATTTTGATGATGGTTGTAGTCGGTATGAGCTTAATTATGATTCTGGCGATCATCATCACCACCATTTGATTTGCTTAAAGTGTGGAAAAGTAATAGAAGTAAAATTAGATCTATTAGAAAATTTAGAAATAGAGATTGAAAAAGAAGGGAAATTTAAAATAACAGACCACAATGTTAAATTTTTTGGTTATTGTAGTGAATGCCAAAAATAAATCCCGAACGGGATTTATTTTTTTGTAAACTCAATAATTATTTAATCTAAAATAAAAAGTAAATATAAAACAATGTATTAAAAGGAGATGATAAAGTGTGTCAAAGAAACAAAATAAGCTTAAAATTATTCCGTTAGGTGGGCTTGGTGAAATAGGGAAAAATATAACCTTAGTCGAATACGATGATGATATTCTAATTATAGATTGTGGTTTAGCTTTTCCTGAAGATGAAATGTTAGGTATTGATATGGTAATACCAGATATCACTTATTTATTTAAGAATAGGAGTAAAATAAAGGGGATTGTCTTAACTCATGGTCATGAAGATCATATTGGAGCTATACCTTATATATTACAAAAAATAAATGTTCCAATCTATGGAACAAAATTAACAATTGGATTAGTAGAAAATAAAATAAAGGATCATAAGATTAAGAATGTGGATTTAAATGTGGTTCAAGCAGGGGACAGAATAACATTAGGTAATTTTTCTGTCGAGTTTATTAAGATGAATCATAGTATACCTGATTCGGTAGCTTTAGCAATATATACTCCAGTAGGTATAGTTGTACACTCTGGGGATTTTAAAATAGACTTTACCCCTATAAATGATGATGTTATTGATTTGCATAAACTTGCTGAAATTGGAACAAAAGACGTGTTAGTTCTTTTAGCGGATAGTACCAATGTGGAGCGGCCAGGTTATACAATGTCTGAAAGAACTGTAGGGGATACGTTTAACGATATTTTTTCAAAGGCTAAGCAAAGAATAATAGTGGCTACTTTTGCATCAAATATCCATAGGATTCAGCAAATAATAGATGCAGCAGTATTATACGATAGAAAGGTTATAATTTCAGGTAGAAGTATGGTTAACACCGTGGAAGTCGGTACTGAACTGGGATACTTAAATGTACCAAAAGGAACTATAATAGATATTGATGATATGGATAGTTATCTTCCATCGGAAATAGTAGTAATTACTACTGGTAGCCAAGGTGAACCAATGTCAGCATTATCAAGAATGGCATTTTCGGAGCATAGGAAATTAGACATAGTTTCTGGTGATTTAGTAATAATTTCAGCATCACCTATACCTGGAAATGAAAAAACTGTATCTAGAGTTGTTGATCAGTTAATGCACAAAGGTGCAGATGTTATTTATGAATCTCTTGCAGATGTTCATGTATCTGGCCATGCCTGTCAGGAAGAATTAAAACTTATGCATACATTAATTAAGCCGAAGTTTTTTATTCCAATTCATGGGGAATATAGACATTTGAAAAGGCATTCAGAATTGGCACAGGAATTAGGAACGCCTAAGAAAAATATTTTTACAGCACGTAATGGATCTGTAATTGAATTTACAGAGGATACTGGTAAATTTGGGCCTAGTGTTCAAGCGGGTAATATATTAGTAGATGGTCTAGGTATTGGTGATGTAGGAAATATAGTGCTAAGGGATAGAAAACATTTATCAGAAGATGGATTAATTGTAGTTGTAGTAACTATTGATAAAAATAATGGTAATGTAGTGGCAGGTCCAGATATTATTTCAAGAGGATTTGTATATGTAAGGGAATCGGAAGATTTAATGGAGGAATCCAAAAAAGTTATTAGGGAAGTTTTAAGGGAATGTGAAAAAAATAAAATTACTGACTGGGCAACTTTAAAGTCTAGAATAAGAGATGCCTTGAGGGGTTTCTTATATGAAAAAATAAAAAGAAATCCTATGATACTTCCTATAATCATGGAAGTTTAAAAAGCCCTATTTTTTAGGGCTTTTTATTATAATATTTATATTTTAAAAAAGATGATATAATAATTAATAGTAAGAAATATTAAGGAGGAGATTAAAGTGAATGTTTATAATGATGCTCATAGGTTGGCAAATTCTATAAAAAAATCAAAGGAATATGAGGAATATTTAAAAAACAAAGAAAAAGTTGATTCGGATAAGAAAACAAAAAAGATGGTTGATGATTTTAGAAAAAAGTTAATGAAAACTCAAATGGAACATTTATCTGGAAAAGAGATTGATGAAGAAGAGGCAGAAAGGTTACAAAATTTAGAGGAAGTACTTATGTTGAATCCAACTATAAGGGATTATTTTATGGCAGAAATAAAATTTAGTCAATTAATCTCTGATGTATATAATATAATTGAGGATGCAATTGATATAGATGAATGATAAAATAGAAAATAGTGAGAGGTGGAAAGGTGAATACTAAATATTTAACGAAAGCAAGTATGATTGCAGGAATATATATAGTTTTGGTATTAGTACAAATACCTTTAGGAGAATTAGCCTTTGGTCCTATTCAGCTTAGATTAGCAGAAGGCTTAGTACTATTACCTTTAGTTGAAGGAGCAGCTGTACCAGGGGTTTTTATAGGATGTTTAGTGTCAAATGCCATTTTAGCCTCCTATTCTGGATTTGGATTAATAGATATATTAGGTGGAAGTTTAGTTACCTTATTAGCTGCATATCTGACAAGTAAAATGTCTAATAAAATATTAGGTATTTTACCTCCAGTTATTTTAAATGGATTCATAGTTTCAATTTGGGTATCTTTTTTTACAAAAATGCCTTACTGGTATACTGTACTAGGTATAGGAGTAGGTGAATTAGCATCTGTGGCAATATTTGGCAGTATTATACTTCATGTATATGAGAAAACTAAACAAAGTAAACTATAAATTGTTTTAGATATTCTTGTAAAATATTGATAAAAACTATATAATATATAGGGAAATAATGGTGTGAAGGTGGAGATTCTGTGGTAGAATTAGCAAAAAGGAAGAAATACGTAAAAAAAATTACTATCTTTATATTACTGCTGATTGTTATTTTCATATTTAGCATAAAAGTGTATCTTCAAAAAGCCTCAGAACCAGTAAATGCAGGAAACTCTGAAGATATAGTAATAGAAATTCCATCAGGTAGTTCGACTAACAAAATTGCTAATATTCTTAAAGAGAATGGTTTAGTTAAAAGTGAAATAGTTTTTAAAAATATTGTAAGAAATAAAAAACTTGATGGAAAATTGAAAGCAGGAAAATATACATTAAATAACGGTATGAATCTTGAGCAAATTGTGTACCAATTAGAGGCTGGTGGAAAAAATGAAAATATAGTATATTTTACTATTCCTGAAGGATATGAAATAAAAGATATTGCTGAAAGACTTGATGAACTTAAATTAATAGATAAAGAAGTTTTTCTAGAGTTAACTGCTGATGCTAGTAAGTTTTCGGACAAGTTTTCTTTTTTAAAGGAATTGCCTAAAGAACAAAGTTTAGAGGGCTTTTTATTTCCTGATACTTATGAGGTATATGTAAATGTAAGTGAAGAAGAAATAATTGAGAGGATGCTTTCAAGATTTGAGCAGTTCTATGAAACAGATTTAAAAAAAGAAGTTGAAAAATCCGAGTTAGATTTAAATGAAATAGTCACTTTTGCTTCAATTGTAGAAAAGGAAGCTAGAGTTGATAAGGAGCGCTCAACAATTGCAGGTGTGTTATACAATAGATTAAATATAGATATGCTTCTTCAGGTAGATGCTACAGTACAATATGCCTTAGGGGAAAGGAAACAACGTCTATTATATAAGGATTTAGAGGTTGAATCACCATATAATACCTATATTCATAAAGGACTGCCCCCTGCTCCCATTGCATCGCCAGGAGGAAAATCTTTAATAGCCACTGTAAAGCCTTCAGATGTAGATTACTTATATTATGTTTTAAAAAAGGATGGAAGTGGTGAACACATATTTACAAAGACTTATGAAGAACATTTAAATGCTAAATCACAAAAATAGGGTTTGTATAAATATGTATATAATACGTGGGTAAATAATTACCACGTATTACTTTTGTAAAAAGGGAAGTGTTATATATTGTCAAATATAAATTATAATTATATAGGTGAATATATTAGAAGTATTTTACCAGAGGATTCTATAAAATTAAAAGAAATCAAAACTTATGCAGACAATGAGCATGTACCTATCATTTGTCCTGAAGTAGGACAGCTTATTAAAGTATTGTTGAATATAACTAATAGCAAAAATATTTTAGAGATAGGTACTGCCATAGGATATTCTTCAATATTAATGGCTGAAGCAACTAATTCTAATACAAAAATAACTACAATAGAAAAAAGAAATGATATGGTTGAAATTGCTAAAAAGAATATAAAGGAAAGTAATTACGATGAAAGAATAAAAATTATAATGGGAGATGCAAGAGAAATTTTGCCACAATTAGAGGAAAAATATGATTTTATATTTTTAGATGCAGCTAAAGGTCACTATCTAGATTTTTTTAATAAATGTAGTAGAATATTAAAAAAGGATGGAGTAATATTATCTGATAATGTATTATATAAAGGAATGGTAGCTAATGATGAATTAGTTGTTAGAAGAAAGAAAACTATTGTAAAAAGAATGAAAAACTATTTAGAATATTTGTCTCGGCTAGAAAACTATAGTACAGCTATTATTCCTATAGGGGATGGAGTTGCATTAACTTACAAGAAGGAGTGATTAAGTTGAAAAAACCGGAATTATTGGCTCCAGCTGGTGATATAGATAAGCTAAAAATGGCTATAATATATGGAGCTGATGCAGTATACTTAGGTGGAGAGGAATTTGGTTTAAGGAAGGCATCTAAAAATTTTACATTAGATGAGATAGATGAAGGAGTTAAATTTGCTCATAAAAGAAATAAAAAAATATACGTAACTTTAAATATAGTACCTCATAATGAAGATTTAATTGGATTAGAAGAATATGTTAAAAGGTTAAGTGATATTAGTATAGATGGTGTTATTGTTTCAGACCCTGGAGTATTTAGTGTAGTTAGAAGGACAGCTCCTGACTTACCAATACATTTAAGTACTCAAGCTAGTGTAACTAATTACGAAACAATAATGTTTTGGTATAATTTAGGGGTAAGAAGAATTGTAATAGCTAGAGAATTATCATTAAAGGAAATAAAAGAAATAGTTAATAAGGTACCTAAGGATTTAGAAATTGAAGCTTTTGTTCACGGTGCTATGTGTATATCTTATTCCGGAAGATGTTTACTTAGCAATTACATGGCTGGTAGGGATGCTAATAGAGGCGCATGTGCTCATCCTTGTAGATGGAAATATTATTTAATGGAGGAAAAAAGACCTGGAGAATATTATCCTATAGTAGAAAATGATAAAGGTACTTTTATATTTAATTCTAAGGATTTATGTATGATTGAGCATATTCCTAATTTGATAGCTAGTGGTATCTCTAGTTTTAAAATAGAAGGTAGGGTGAAAAGCCAATACTATGTAGCAACAGTTGTCAGAGCTTATAAAATGGCAATAGACAAGTATTTTGAAAATCCTAATAATTATGAATATAAGGAAGAATTGCTAAATGAAATTAAAAAAGCTAGTAATAGGGATTTTACAACAGGTTTCTATTTTAATAAACCTACGGAAAAGGATCAAGTTTATACTAGTAGTTCCTATAGGAGAAATTATGATTTTGTAGGATTAATTCTTAATTATGATGAAGAAACTCAATTGGCAACTATTGAACAGAGGAATAGAATGTTTGTAGGAGATGAAGTAGAAGTTTTTGGGCCAAATAAAGATGTATTCATACAAAAAATAGATAATATGTGGAATAAAAAGGGAGAGGAAATTGATGTGGCTCCACATCCTCAACAGATTATAAAAATGAAAATGAAAGAACCTGTAGAGAATTGGGATATTATAAGAAGAGCTAGAAAGGACTGATTAAAGTTGGGGGAAACATTGTTAATTGGTATTGCAGGAGGGACAGGTTCAGGGAAATCAACAGTTGCAAAGGAAATATATCGTTCTATAAAAGATAGAAATGTTGTTATTATTGAACAAGATTCCTATTATAAAGATCAGAGTAATTTATCCTTTGAAGAAAGGGTGAAGACAAACTATGACCACCCCTTTGCTTTTGATAATGATTTATTAATTGAACATTTAAAAATTTTGTTGAAGTATGAACCAATTGAAAAGCCTATATATGATTTTGAAAGACATACTAGAAAGAAAGAGACTATTACTGTATATCCAAAAGAAATAATTATGTTAGAAGGAATATTAATATTAAATGATGAAAGAATTAGAGATTTACTTGATATTAAAATATTTGTAGATACGGATTCTGATGTAAGGGTCATAAGACGTATTACAAGGGATATTAGAGACAGGGGAAGGACCTTAGACTCAGTGATAAAACAATATATGACTACTGTAAGGCCAGCCCAACTGCAATTTGTAGAGCCTACTAAAAAATATGCGGATATTATTATTCCAGAAGGTGGCTATAATAAAGTGGCTATAGACGTAATTGCTACAAAAATTAATTCTATGTTATAAACTTTTTATAATACCCCCGTTACATTTGGGAATACTAAAAGTACCAATGTAATGGAGGTTTTATATGAAAAGGTTTAAAAAGAATATCATTAAAACAAGAATTATGAAATTATCCTTATTAGTTTTTTTGGCTTTTACATTTTTGTCTATTAGACTTTACCATATACAAATTATAAAATCCAATACCTATAAAAAGGATGCTTTAAGACAAAGAAGTAAAGAGGTAGTTATTTATCCAGATAGGGGAACAATATATGATCGAAATTTAATTCCTTTAACGAATAAAAAAAGAGAATCATCGCTATATGTATATAGGGATGATTTGCAGAAGAAAGAAGTTGGAAATTATCTTAATAAATATCTAGGTATTAATAAAGATGAAATTAATGAATTGTTAATGAATGAGAAAGAAATTTTAGAACTCCCTCTAGAAAAAGAAGTAAAGCTTCCTGATCCTCCAAAGGAATTATATATAATTGATAAGACTTTAAGGTATGATCATAGGGATTTTTTATCCCATGTAATAGGTTATGTTAAAAAAAGTGAAAATGCTGGTGCATATGGAATAGAAAAAGTATTTGATGATATTTTAAAGAATCAGGAAAAACGTTCAATATTTTTTGAATTTGATGGAAAGAAGAATCTTATACCCGGAGGAGGTTATGTTTCCACAAAAAATAAAAAAACTAGTTTTCCATCTGGTGTTAAATTGACTATCGATTATCATATTCAAAAAATTATAGAAGAATCAATAGATAAAGAAAATAGCAAAGGTGCAATAATAGTGGCAGATGTAGAAACTGGGGATATATTAGCTATGACTAGTAGGCCTAATTTTAATCAAAATGTTATTGATTCATATTTTAACAGAGATAATATGGAGTTATATAATAAAGCTATACAAGTTTCCTATCCACCTGGCTCTTTGTTTAAGATTGTAGTTCTTCTTTCAGCTTTAGAGGAAAATCCTAATATAATATATGATAATTATTTTTGTAAAGGATATGAGGAAATTGGAGGCACATTAATAAATTGTAACGAACAAGAGGGACACGGTAATTTGACTTTAAATCAAGGATTTGCTCATTCTTGTAATTCAGTTTTTATTCAAATAGGTAAAGAAATAGGTAGTGAAAAGATAATGGCTATGGCCGAAAGACTTGGTTTTGGAAAGAAGATAAATATTGGACTATTAGAAGAAGTAGAAGGAAATTTGCCCAAAGAGAGAGAGTTGTTGGGACCAGCTATTGGTAATATATCCCTTGGCCAAGGTAATATTGAAGTAACTCCTATACAAATAACAAATATGATGATGGTTATAGCAAACAATGGTATAAGAAAAGATATTTCAATTATAGATAGTATAGTTTCAGAAGAAGGTAGATTGGTAAAAGAATATAATAGAAGTGATGATGAAAGGATAATAGATGAAACAAATTTTGAAACTCTCAAAGATTATTTAGAGGATGTAATAAAGTATGGGACTGGTAGAAGTATAGAATTAGATGAAATTGGAGGGGCTGGTGGGAAAACAGGCTCTGCTGAAGGAGTAATTAATAAGAAACATACTATACATGGATGGTTTTCTGGATATTATCCTAGGAATAACCCTAAGTATGTTGTTACAGTTTTTATTGAAGATGATTATAGGGGCTCTTCATCAGCAGTTCCGATTTTTGAAAAGGTTATAAAAGAAATTAATGAAATTAAACGATAGGACTGGCACAACCACCATCTTTCATACATATACTTTAGTATGGGAGAAGATGGAGGTGCTTCTATGTCATTATCTTTAATGACCAATTTATTTTGTTTTTTTAAGCCTTTTTTATTTTACACTGGTTATATATCTAGCAACAGTTCTTTTCCTGAACCCCTTTCTAAGGAAGAAGAGGAAAAATATTTACAACTATATGCTAAGGGAGACGAAGAGGCTAGAAATGTTTTAATAGAGAGGAATTTGAGACTTGTAGCCCATATGGTAAAAAAGTATAACAACACTGGCAAGGATACAGATGATTTGATTTCTATAGGGACAATAGGGTTGATAAAAGCCATTAAAACTTATGATCCAACTAAAGGCACTAGACTGGCAACCTATGCTGCTAGATGTATAGATAATGAAATACTTATGACTATTAGATCTAGTAAAAAAATTAAAACAGAAGTTTCTTTATATGAACCTATAGGTATAGACAAAGAAGGAAATGAGATTTCTTTACTGGATATATTAG
>Ga0079226_10000486_pt1 | contig 27837 bp, 27 predicted proteins | sample Poulit2014_FD_76345 | JGI IMG/M metagenome (GOLD analysis project Ga0079226, IMG submission 76345) | Agricultural soil microbial communities from Georgia to study Nitrogen management - Poultry litter 2014 | ecosystem: Environmental > Terrestrial > Soil > Agricultural land | place: USA: Georgia...
TAAAAATTGATTTGAGAAGAAGGATTTCAAGAGTTGTGTTCTTGCATAAGCGTCATTAATTTCTAAAGAAAGACGGGTGACGCTAAAAAAAGCTTAGCGCGATTGCTAAGCTTTTAAATAAGAAGCGAATATAACATTTTGTTTTCATTGATGTAAATGTTGGATGAATCAAATTCATTCACATTTTTCTTTAAGTTATTCAAATCTTTATGGTTATTTAATTGAATACCTATGATAACTGTGCCGGTGTTTTGAGAAGATTTTTTTAAGTACTCAAACTTAGTAATATCATCTTTCGGCCCAAGTACATCGTTTACAAATTCTCTTAAAGCACCGGGACGTTGAGGGAAGTTTAAGATAAAGTAATGTTTCATTTCTTCGAAAAGTAATGAACGTTCTTCTATTTCCTTCATACGATTAATATCGTTGTTACCACCACTAACAACACAAACAACTGTTTTACCTTTAATTTCTGATTGATACTGGTCTAATGCAGTAACACTTAAAGCACCGGCCGGTTCAGCAATAATAGCTTGTTTAGAATACATATCTAAAATAGTTGAACATACAGCACCTTCGTGTACTTGGACATAATCGTCAACAACATTTTTAGCGATATCATAAGTGATTTGACCGACTCTTGCGACAGAGGCACCGTCCACAAACTTATCAATATTAGGTAATGTAACAATTTGATTTTTTTCAACAACTGATGTATACATACTACTTGCGCCTGCTGGTTCGACACCAACGATAGAGGTTTGAGGTGAATGTTCTTTGAAATAAGTACCAACTCCAGAAATTAAACCGCCACCGCCAATTGCAGCAAATAAATAATCAAATTGTATATCTTCTTCTTTAGATTGATCAATGATTTCTTTAGCAAGCGTTCCTTGACCTGCAATTGTGAAGATATTATTAAAGGGATCAATGAAGTTCATTTTGTTATCTTCAGTGTATGTGAGGGCTTCTTTTAAACAATCATCAAATGTATCCCCTGTAAGGATAACTTCAACATTTTGGCCACCAAAAAATTTAACTTGATTAATTTTTTGAAGTGGTGTAGTAACAGGCATAAAAATAACTGAAGTTAAATTGAGTTTATTGGCTGTGTATGCTACACCTTGCGCATGATTACCTGCACTAGCACAAGTAATACCATTATCTCTGTCTTCTTTATTTAATGCCACAATTGCGTTGTAAGCTCCTCTTAATTTAAATGATCTGACCCATTGTAAATCTTCTCTTTTTAGATATACATTACAGTCATATTTAAGTGATAAATAATGATCTTTTTGTAATGGCGTCTCTTTAACAGTATCTTTAATTTGTAAGAAAGCTTCATCGATATCTTTTGAAGAAACAGTTGTTTTTACAGTCATAAGTTTCACACCTTTGCTAATTTAGTATCGTTAAAATGTTATGCCTTTTCATAAGATTTTATTTTATCTTCGTATTGCAATGTTACTGCAATATCATCTAATCCTTGAACTAGTTTATTTTTCCATGTTTCATCGATATCAAAAGGAAATGTTTTTTCAGTAGAAGAAACATTTTGTTTTGGTAAATCTACGGTAACTGACTCAGCTTGCGCTAAATGTTTTCTTGCTTCCTCATCTAATACAATTGGAAGCATGGCATTTTTAGTACAGTTCATATAGAATATATCGCTATAACTTCCAGCGATAATAATATCAAAGCCATAATCTTTAATTGCCCAAGCAGCATGTTCACGGCTTGATCCACACCCAAAGTTATCTCCAGTAATTAATATTGTTGCATCTTTATATTCTGGTTTATTCAGGTTGAAGTCTGGATTGTCAGAACCGTCGTCTAGATAACGCCATTCATCAAAAGCAAATGGACCAAAACCTGATTTGGAAATACGCTTTAAATGGACTTTCGGTATAATTTGATCGGTGTCGATATTATCATGAAACAAAGGTACTACTTTCCCTGTATACGTTGTGATTGGTTGGATTTCCATATTATACAACCACCTTTCTAACATCTACAAATTTACCATTAATAGCTGCTGCTGCCGCCATAGCAGGGGAGACAAGATGCGTTCTTGCACCTTTACCTTGACGACCTTCAAAGTTACGGTTACTTGTGGAAGCACAGTGCACACCGTTTGGTACTTGGTCAGGGTTCATGCCGAGACACATAGAACAGCCAGGTTCTCTCCAATCAAAGCCAGCTTCTTTGAATATTTTATCTAAGCCAATTTTTTCTGCCTCTATTTTTACTGTACGTGACCCTGGTACTACTATTGCTGTAATATTAGGGTGTACTTTATTTCCTTTAACAATATGACTTGCTTCTACTAAATCTGAAAGTCTAGCATTTGTACAAGAGCCAAGGAAAACATAACCTAAATCAATATCTTCAGCTTTTTGTCCTGGCTTCAAATCCATATAATTATAGGCACGTTCGTCATTCACATTTTGTATGTCAGGGAATGGTGTGCTGAAGCTTACGCCCATTTCAGGACTTGTACCCCAAGTTACTTGAGGTTCTAAGTCTGAAACATCCATTTCGATAACTCTATCGAATACGGCGTCATCATCTGTATAAAGCTCGCGCCATTCATCGATTGAATCATCAAAATTTGTAGAATAAGGACGCCCTTTAACATATTCAAATGTGGTTTCGTCAGGTTCCATCATGCCATATTTAGCACCCGCCTCTATTGCCATGTTACAGATTGTCATTCTAGCTTCCATGCTTAGACTGCGAATTGTTTCACCAGCGAATTCTAATGCGTACCCAGTACCAAAGTCGACACCATATTGACTAATTAAATATAAGATAATGTCTTTAGCGTAAACACCTGTTGGTAATTGGCCAGTCACTTCAATCTTCAAATTTTTAGGTTTAGTTTGCCAAAGTGATTGCGTAGCAAATACATGTTCTACTTCACTTGTTCCTATACCAAAAGCAATTGCACCAAAAGCACCATGTGTTGCAGTATGAGAATCACCACAAACAATTGTTTTCCCCGGTTGTGTTAATCCCGTTTCTGGTCCTACCATATGCACGATACCTTGTTCATCTGAACCCATATCAAATATATGAACTCCGAATTCCTTGGCATTATTTTGTAATGTAGTGATTTGTTTATTCGCAATTTCATCTTTGATATTAAATATATCTTCGGTCGGAACGTTGTGATCAAGTGTCGCATAAGTTAGGTCTGGTCTACGTAACTTTCTATTTTGGAGTCTGAGACCTTCAAAAGCCTGAGGAGATGTAACTTCGTGTATCAGATGCAAATCTATATATAATAACTGTGGGTCACCTTCTTTACCAGTCAAGACGTGTTTATTCCAAACTTTATCAAATAGTGTTTTACCCATATGACATCTCCTCCTTCTATAGATTTTCTTTTACATAATTAATAATATCTGATGTATTATAATTACCATTGAGATCACGGGTTGTTTTACCATCTTTAATGAGTTGATAAATTACTGTTTCTAACTTTTCGGCTGCTTGTGGCTCATTTAAGCTTTCTCTGAGACACATTACAACTGATAACAGCATTCCGAAAGGGTTTGCTATATCTTTGTTTGCTATATCTGGTGCGGAACCGTGAATTGGTTCGTAAAGTCTAGGACCTTGTTCACTAAAACTTGCCGATGGAGAAAGGCCTAATGAACCTGGAATGACAGATGCTTCATCACTTAAAATATCACCAAATAAGTTTTCTGTAACAATCACATCAAACTGTGACGGATTAGTGATTAAATGCATTGCGCAAGCATCTACAAGTAAATGATTAACTTCAACTTGTGGATATTCTTGTGCAATTTCATTTATAACTTTACGCCACAATTTACTGGACGAAAGTACATTTTCTTTATCTACAGATGTTAGTTTTTTATTTCGCTTTTGAGCTAATTCAAAACCGACTCTGGCAATACGTTCTATTTCTTTTCTAGTATAAGTAAGTGAATCAAGTGCATCATCTTCACCTAATTTTTTTGGTTCTCCAAAATAAATCCCACCAGTAAGTTCTCTAACTAAAACAAAATCAGTGCCTGCCACGCGAGATTCTTTAATAGGGGACAAGTGACTTGTACCACTTGTTACTGTAGTAGGGCGTATATTAGCGAACAAACCTAATGCTTTACGAATACCTAATAAGCCTTGTTCAGGTCTATTGTTTGGATCTGTCCATTTAGGTCCTCCAACTGCACCTAGTAAAATAGCGTCAGCATTTTGACAAGCATTTAGAGTTGCATCAGGTAGTGGGGTGCCATGATTATCTATAGCTACCCCGCCAAAATCATGTGTTTCTAAATTATAAGTGAAACCAAAATTTTGACTTAATTGTTTTAATATTTCTAATGATCCTTTCATAATTTCAGGACCGATACCATCGCCCGGTAAGGCTACGATTTTATAGCTCATGAATGAATACCTTCTTCCACAGGTGAATTAGCAACATATTTAGCATGTGCTTCTACATATGACTTACATGAAGCAAGTAAGATATCATGATCGATACCAACACCTGTAACAATTTCCTCTCCAATTTTAACTTGGACGTGTACTTCAGCTTGTGCGTCTGTACCTTCAGTTACAGAATCAATTCGATATTCTATTAATTCAGAATTAAGGTTAAATATACGATCTATGGCGTTATATACTGCAACAATTGAGCCAGTTCCAATACTAGAATCTTGGTACGTTTTACCATCTTTATCTTTAATGACAACAACAGCACTTTGGAGCCCCTTTGAAACGAATTGTAATTGCAAAGTTTCTACTTGATAAATCGCATTTTGCTCATGTTCTGTACCTTGAATTAATGCATGAATATCTCGGTCTGTAACAGCTTTTTTCTTATCAGCGATTGTTTTAAATTGTTTAAATAATGCTTTTTGTTCTTCTGGTTCAACTTCATATCCCAAAGCAATTAATTTTTCAGCAAAAGCATGTTTACCTGAAAGTTTACCTAATGGTAGTTCCGTCGTTTTAACACCAACAAGTTGAGGTGTCATAATTTCATATGTTTCAGGGTTTTTCAGTACACCATCTTGGTGAATACCTGATTCATGACTAAATGCATTTTGACCGACAATTGCTTTGTTTCTAGGGACTCGAATACCTGCAAATCTGGCAATTAAATCTGAAGTTTGTTTTGTTTCTTCAAGATTGATTTTAGTTTGATTTCCGTAATGATCTTGTCGAACGTAAAGGCCAAGTGCAACTTCTTCAAGTGCTGAATTACCTGCACGTTCTCCAATACCATTTAAGGTACCTTCTATACGTTTTGCACCATTTTCGATTGCAGCCATACTATTTGCTACTGCAAGTCCAAGATCATCATGACAGTGTGCGCTGTAAATTACATCATGATCTGTATGAACTGATTCTTGTAAAGTTTTGAAAATTTTACCATATTCAGAAGGGTAACTGAAACCTACAGTATCAGGTACATTGATTACACTTGCTCCGGCATCTACAGCTGTTTGCACACATTCTATTAAAAATGGAAGCTCTGTTCTTGTTGCATCTTCTGGTGAGAATTGAACTACATCAAAATAGTTTGTTGCATAAGTCACGTGTTCTTTTATAGATGCTAATACTTCTTCTTTAGACATCATTAGTTTAGAGTCACGGTGAATAGGGCTTGTTGCGATAAAAACATGAATTCTTGGTATAGCTGCTTTTTTTGTTGCTTCATATACAGCATCAATATCTTTTTTCACGCAACGTGCTAAACCACAGACAGCCGTCGTCGTTAATGCTTCTGAAATCGCCTCAACAGATTTAAAACTTCCTGTACTTGATGCAGGGAAACCAGCTTCTATAATATCGACACCCCATTTTTCAAGTTGCTTTGCTATTTTCAAACGTTCATCGAATGAAAAGTTCACACCAGGTGTTTGTTCGCCGTCTCTAAGTGTTGTATCAAAAATTTGAATATGGCTACTCATTTTCAACATCTCCTATAAGTAAATTTTAGACTCATATTATCGTAAGTAGTGAAGAATCACTTAATTGGCATGTAATATATTTTTTTGGATATGGTGTTCCAATTAAGTAAGATTCTTCATTTACGACTAATTTAAAATTTGAATCTAATTATTTTTCAATGCTTTTCGATTTAATAAATGGCATCATTTCGCGTAGGTCTCTACCAACCGCTTCAATTTGATGTCCATGTTGTTCTTCACGTAGTTTATGGAATTCTTCAAAATTATTTTCATTGTCTTTGATGAAACGATCACTGAAATTTCCTTGTTGAATATCTTCTAGTACTGCTTTCATATTATCTTTAACGTCTGGTGTGATTACACGTGGTCCAGATACATAGTCACCAAATTCTGCTGTGTTTGAGATTGAATAACGCATGTTTTCCATGCCACCTTCGTATAATAAATCTACGATAAGCTTCATTTCATGTAATACTTCGAAATAAGCAATTTCAGGTTGGTACCCAGCTTCAACTAATGTTTCAAAACCACTTTGTATTAATTTAGTTGTACCGCCACAAAGGACAGCTTGTTCGCCAAATAAATCTGTTTCAGTTTCTTCTTTAAATGAAGTTTCTAATACGCCAGCACGTGTAGCACCGATACCTTTTGCGTAACTCAATGCTAAATCAGTCGCTTCTCCACTTGCATCTTGTTCTACTGCGAATAGGGCAGGAACTGCACTACCTTCAGCAAATGTACGACGAACTAAATGTCCAGGTCCTTTAGGAGCTACTAAGAATACGTCAACATTTGATGGTGGTTGAATAACATTGAAGTGAATATTGAAACCATGTGCAAATACTAAAGCATTATTTACTTCTAAGTTTGGTTCAATTTCTTCTTTATAAATTTGGCCTTGGGCTTCATCAGGTAAAAGTACCATAATGACATCAGCTTGTTTTACTGCCTCATTTACAGGATATACATCAAAGCCATCATCTTTTGCTTTATCAAAAGAGCGTCCAGGTCTGATTCCAATAATCACGTCATAACCATTGTCTTTTAAGTTTTGAGAATGGGCATGCCCTTGTGAGCCATAACCTAAAACTGCTACTTTTTTACCTTGTAAGGCATCTTTCTTTACTGATTCATCATAATAAACTGTTGTCATAATATAATCCTCCATGTTTTTGAAATTTTGTATTACTAAAATTAAAACGTAAACTAAATAATACCAGCCGAACCAGTACGTGATACTTGTTCGATTTGATATGATGATAGATCGTCTAACAAATTATCCATTGTATATTGTGGACCTGAAGCTTGAAGGTAAGTATACGTTTCTTCATTTTTCAGTATAGAGACTAGCGCATCATACGGTTTGATTAAATTTTGCAATTCTTGGTGATTTGATGGTGTTTGTAATTTTACAAGTACCAACTCTCTATTATAAGTATTGGTATCTGTTATATCTTCAACTTCTATAATATTAATTTGTTTTTCAAGTTGTTGAATTAACGTACGCAATACATCTGTATCAGGTATTTCTGCTACAAAAGTAATATTAGAAATACCATCTTCTAAAGTAGGTGTTGCTGATAAGTTAACAATATTGAATTGTCTTCTTACGAAGATACTTGTTAATCTATTTAATGTTCCTGCTTTATCTCTTACTTTAGTTCTAAATGTTCTTTTCATAATAGACCCTCCATCTCATGGTTAGCTTTACCACTTGGCACCATTGGAGTTACTGGTTCAACTGGCGAAATACGAACATCTATTAAAGCTGGCCCATCATGTTGGAAAGCCTCGTCTAGTTTTTGTTCTAATTGCGCTGGGTCTTCAATAAGATAACCATTTACATTGTAAGCTTCACCTAATTTTAGAAAATCAGGTTGTCCGTTAAACACTGAGTGTGAAAAGCGCTTATTAAAAAACTTATCTTGCCACTGTTTTACCATGCCCAATGTGCCATTATTAACAATTACAACTTTAATATCTAATCCGTATTCTTCTAAAATAGCCATTTCTTGGTTAGTCATTTGGAAACCGCCATCACCAACAAAAGCAACAACTGTTTTCTCTGGTTCAGCTAATTTAGCTCCTATTGCTGCTGGTATACCAAAGCCCATTGTTCCTAAGCCACCACTTGTAACCAATTGCCCGTGATCTTTAAATGGATAGTATTGAGCAACCCACATTTGATGTTGACCTACATCGGTAGTAACAATAGCATCACCATTAGTAATTTGACCGATATATTCGATGGCACGTTGTGGTTTTGAAAATATACCATCTTTATCTTCGCTGTATGCGAATGGTTGTTGTATTGTATTTTCATTACAATTTTCTAACCATTCCTCATGTCTAATTGAATAACTATCAAAATCAAGTAGTGCATCTAGTGTTGCTTTACAATCAGCAACTATTCCTAAATCTACTTTAATAATTTTGTTGATTTCAGATGGGTCGATATCTACATGAACAATTTTAGCGTTCGGTGCGAATTCATCAGGATTACTTGCTAGTCTATCATCAAAGCGACTGCCGAAATTAATGAGTAAGTCACATTCAGTTAGTGCCATATTACTTGCATATGATCCGTGCATGCCTCCCATGCCTAAAAATAGGGGGTGGTCATATGGGATTGCTCCAAGGCCAAGAAGTGTACTTACAACTGGCAATTGATGACGACTTACAAATTCAGTGAATACTTCATTGGCTTTTGCATGATTGATGCCAGCTCCTGAAAGTACTAATGGTTTCTTAGCACTTTTTAAAAGATCACGAAGCTTTTGAATATCATCTTTTTTTGGTTTGTCAGGTACAGTATAACCAGGTAGTTCTAATTCATTAGTAACTTTTGAATTAGTCGATAGGATACCCATGTCTTTAGGGAAGTCGATAACTACTGGTCCTTTTCGACCAGTATTTGCAATATGGAATGCTTCATGGATAATTTTTGGAATATCGTTTACATTTTTCACTTGATAATTGTGTTTTGTAATAGGTGTTGTCATAGATAGCAAATCCGCTTCTTGGAAAGCATCTTTACCAATACCAGGTGTAGCTACTTGGCCAGTGATTACTACTAGAGGTAAGGAATCACTGTATGCGTCTGCTATACCTGTAATTGCGTTTGTAGCACCTGGACCACTTGTAACAACTACAACACCAGTCTTACCAGATACACGCGCATAACCTTCTGCAGCATGTGTAGCGCCTTGCTCATGTCTTGCTAAGATATGTTTAATTCTTGCATCATAGAAAGTGTCATAAAGAGGGAGCACAGCACCACCAGGATAACCAAATATAAAATCAACACTTTCGTTTGCGAGTGATTCGACTAATAACTCTGAACCAGATTTCATTTCGTCTATTGTTTCTTGTTCCAATTCAACTTCTGGCTCAATTGCTTCTACTACTTCCAAAGGTTCAAAATTTTCTGACTTTTTAACTTCAAGCATTTCAGTTTGTTTAGACATAGTACTCACTCCTTAAATGAGGTTTTTGGGTAATTGGATTACGCCGTCAATTTTGGTTTTTGAAACAAATGACGTGTAATGTTCAAAGTTTGTTTCGTTATTTTTAAAGTTTTAGTTGGTACCGATACTCGTGAAGTACGGTTTGTCAAATCAATTGTAAATTTATCATTTATGCATAGTGTGTCAAATTCAAAGGGAATTGCACTTCTTTCACGACTGGCTTCTTTAGGAATATCAGTTATTACACTTAAGTGAACATGCCCTGGGATGGTATGAATATCAGAATTACCTATTAGTATGAAAATGTTACTCAGAACTATTGGTTTTTCTAATACACTGGGATAATGAAAATCACTTCTTGATAGAGCCTGTTGGCTAACCTTTTTGATTAAATCGCTTATCACATTGAATTCCCCCCTAAAATTGAAAATAAAAAAGCGTCCCAATAATTTATTGGGACGCTTTTAAGTCCCATTCAACTAGAAATAGGACTTAAACGTTTAGTAGTTTCTTTACTAAAGTTCCAGTCCTATGAGCATAATAAAATGACTAAAATATTTGAAGTTGTCGGTTGATATTGCATGTGATTTTGGGTCATTTTATTATACTCCTCTCGAATGAATGGTTTTATTTTTGATTTGTTTGAAATATCTAATAATTCAATAAATTCAATTTACTACATCGAATATGTGATGTCAATGACTTTTTATAATTTTCTTTAAATTCACACAATTTTAAAATTATAAGAACTTGTTTCAGTATGAAGTAAAATAGATGAAAATTTGTTAAACTATAAGAGTTATTTATATGGAAGATGTACATTATAATAAAGTTTAAGCTAAAATAAATAAACACTATATAAAACTAAACCAACAGATTATAAACGTTTATAACAGTATTACATGCACTATAAGGTACTTGTATAAGTGCTACTAAGCCAAACTTTTGGAAAGTAACACTTTACATGCATAACCGTCACTAATCTCGATAAATCGAGAAGTGAATAAAAGAACGCCTGAGCAAAAGCTCATGCATAACCGTCACTAATCTCGATAAATCGAGAAGTGACGTTAAAAAGGAGAGAAGTATGATTAATATAAAGGGTTTAGATGGAATGGAAGTATTTGCTACAACGTTATCAAAGTATTTATCTGTCGGAGATCTTATATTACTTAACGGTGATTTAGGCGCTGGTAAAACAACATTAAGTCAATATATTGGTAAAGCTTTAGGTGTAAAGCGTAATATCAATTCCCCAACATTCAATATTATTAAATCATATCAAGGTACTAAGCTAAAGTTACACCATATGGATTGTTATAGATTGGAAGAATCTGAAGAGGATTTGGGATTTGAAGAATATTTCGAAGATGAAGCTGTAATATTGATTGAATGGAGTAAATTTATTTCAGAGTTTTTACCTTCAACTCATTTAACGATTAATATTACGACGATAAATGAATCCGAAAGAGTAATAGAAATTACAGCTCAAGGTAACCACTATACAAAAATAAAGGAGGCAGTCGAACATGATTTATCTATTAATTGATACGTCAAACCAACCATTGTCAGTTGCCATTATGGAAGACAATCAACTATTAAGTGAAATTAACTCAAATGAAAAAATAAATCATTCAACTCAATTAATGCCTGCAATTGAAAAAGTAATTACTGAAAGCAAGGTATTGAAAAAGGATATCGATGTTATCGTGGTGGCAAAAGGGCCAGGGTCATACACAGGGTTGAGAATAGGTGTAACTGTTGCCAAAACATTAGCCTATGCGCTTAATGCTGATTTGTACGGTGTCTCTTCATTAAAAGCGCTTGCTGCTACTGTTAAAGAAGATGATCGTTTAATCGTTCCTATATTTGATGCAAGAAGGGAAGCAGTCTACACAGGTGTGTATCAATATCGAGGACATGAATTAATACAATTGAAAGAAGATCAATATATACCGATATCAAGTTTATTAGAGTTATTACATGATACTGAACAGCCCTATATGTTTGTTGGTATGGATACCGAAAAGTTAAGCAACTTATTAGACAGCGCTTGCGTAACGAATATACCCCAAGCACAATATATGAAACCACTTATAAATTCAGCAGAAAATGTTCATCAATTTAAACCCAACTATATTAAAATATCAGAGGCTGAGAGAAATTGGTTAGACCAACAGAGCAAGAACTAAATATACGTTTAATGAATGTTAAAGATGTTCCGCAAGTATTTGATATCGAAAGAAATAGTTTTAATGATAGTAGTTGGTCAATTGATGCATTTTACCATGAAGTAGAGCAAAATGAATTTGCGAATTATTTCATTATAGAATTTAACGAAAAAATAATAGGTTATATTGGCCTTTGGATTGTAATTGATCAAGCTCAAGTTACAACTGTAGCCATAGATAAAGAGTATAGAGGTTATGGACTTGGACAACTTATATTGAAGTACGTAATGAATTTTGTTCAAGAAAAATGTGAAATGATGAGCTTAGAAGTACGCATAGATAACGTAATAGCACAGCATGTTTATACAAATTTAGGTTTTAAATATGGTGGTAAACGAAAAAATTATTATGGTGAAGGTGAGGATGCATTAGTCATGTGGGTGAATTTTAATGAGTAAATCAACATTGATACTAGCAATTGAATCTAGTTGTGATGAAACAAGTGTAAGTATTATTCAAAATGGCACAGAAATATTGAGTAATATTGTATTGAGTCAAATTGAGAGCCATAAACGTTTTGGTGGCGTCGTACCAGAAGTAGCGAGTAGACACCATGTAGAAGGTATAACAACAACTATTGATGAGGCTTTAGTTAAAGCGAATGTGACAATGGGTGACGTTAGTGCTGTAGCTGTAACGCAAGGTCCTGGACTGATAGGAGCATTATTAGTAGGGATTAATGCTGCTAAAGCATTAGCATTTGCTTACGATAAGCCTTTAATACCAGTTCATCATATTGCGGGGCACATTTATGCGAATCATTTAGAAAAACCATTACAGTTTCCTTTGATGGCCTTAATAGTCTCTGGTGGCCATACAGAGTTAATATATATGAAAGATCATTTGAACTTTGAAGTTATTGGAGAAACAAGAGATGATGCTGTAGGTGAAGCTTATGATAAAGTAGCACGTACGATTGGTTTAAGTTATCCAGGTGGGCCACAAGTAGACCGTTTAGCTGCAGAAGGTGAAGACAATTATCAGTTTCCTAGAGTTTGGCTTGAAAAAGATAGTTATGATTTTAGCTTTAGCGGGTTGAAAAGCGCAGTAATTAATAAATTGCATAATTTAAAACAAAAAGATGAAGAAATTAATAATGCTGATGTGGCTACAAGTTTTCAAAATAGTGTAGTAGAAGTGTTGGTAGGTAAAGCTATTTCAGCTTGCGAAAATTTTGAAGTAAAACAATTACTTGTAGCAGGGGGCGTGGCGAGTAATAAGGGATTACGCACTAGTTTAGAAACTGCTTGCGCAACACACAATATTGATTTGCATATTCCTAGCCCTAAATTATGTACAGATAATGCAGCAATGATTGGCGCGGCTGGTCATTATTTATACCAAGCTGGTAAAACTGCTGATATGACTTTAAATGGATTTAATAGTATGGATATCGAACAATTTTCACTGGATTATTAATTAAATTTAAAAAACAGGTTTAGCTTTATATCACAAACTGTAGAGTTAGCAAAATAAACAATATTTATAACTTAAAAGTAAATCAAAAACAGTTGGGTTTTTTAATCCAGCTGTTTTTTTATATTTTCGTTTGTTTTAATTGTTAAAGAAGCTAAAAAAACATACATTTTTTAGCTATTTTAAATTTATAATCTAGAAATAAGGGTATAGGTAATTTAGTAAATCGTTAGTTAAAATCAATACAGTTCATAAACGTTTATTTTTATGAGAATGATGTTTAAAGGGGGATATAACAATGAAGTCGATTCAATATTTTAACTTTCAAAATAGTTTAGCCGCATTAAACTTTTATGAGAAATATTTAGGTGCAACTGATATTCAACGTGTTGGTGGCGACTATGAAATGTTTGCGGATATGCCAGAAGAATATGAAATTGATAAAAACTTTACAATGAATGCTTCATTTAAAATACTAGGTGAAACATTTTATTGTAGTGATACAACGAAAAATAAAAGAATAGATAATAGTGGTGCGATTGTAGCGTTTACGTTTGATTACTCTAACGAATCAGATAAGCAGCTAGCAGAAGCATTTTTCAACAAGGCTATAGAAGGTGGTTGTGAAGCTACAATGCCATTAGGCAAGACAGAATGGTCTGAACTTTATGGAATGTTTAACGATCCATTTGGCGTAACTTGGATGATTAATGCTGAATAAATTTATAAAAAACCTTAATCTAATTAATTAGATTAAGGCTTTTTTGATATATGGTGGTTACTATATTTTGGTAGAGTTTATATAGAATGTTTTTTATAGATATAATAATTTGAATTTTAATGATGAATAATAAAAGATATATTTTTCGGAAAATGTCAATAGGGAACATGCGTACTTATCAACAAATAGTGAATAACTTGTGTATAAGTGGTGGTTATGTATGTGGATATACGTGAATATCTAAAAAAACACCTCATAAAAAGTTACTTATCACCTGTGGATAACTAGGATAACTCTGTGGATAGCTATGGTGAAGGGAAAGGTAATTGTGAATAGAATAAGTATAAAAAAAGAGCTAAAGTAGAAAATTCCACTTTAGCTTATGGATATAAATAGCAACTATATTAACATTTCCTGTAATTCTGCCCACTCATTCATCACTTGTTCTAATTTATGTTCGGCTTTTTCTTTTTCGATAGCTAAATCATTGGCTTTATCCGGGTTAGAGTATACATCAGGGTGTGTGAGTTGTTCGTTAATATCACTTATTTGTTGTTCATAATGCTCAATATTTGTTTCACATTGTTCTATCTTACGTTCAACTTGTCTTTGTTCTCTCTTTTGTTGCTTTTGGTCAATATAATTGTGATTTTGTGATGTATTCATTTCTGTTAGTGTAGGGTTATCTAATTCTTCTTTTGCTTGAATAGCTGCCTTTTCTTCTATCTTTTCAACGTAATATTGATAATCACCTAAATATATTGTTCCGCCATCAACATCTAAATCATAAATTTTATTAGCAAGTTCGTTTATAAAATAACGATCATGAGAGACAAATAAGATTGTGCCTTTAAAGTCTGATAATGCTTGTTCAAGCATCTCTTTAGAATCTATATCTAAATGGTTAGTTGGTTCATCTAAAATAAGTACGTTATTGCGTTCTAACATAAGAAGAGCAAGTTGCAAACGGGCTTTTTCCCCACCTGATAAATCATTGATGATTTTTTTTACATCATCTTGCACAAACAAGAAGCGGCCTAAGACAGCACGAATATCTTTTTCATTCATGGTTGGATATTGATTCCAGAGATAATCAAGAATTGTTTTATTTGATTTAAATTCGGCTTGTTTTTGGTCGTAATAACCAACTTTTAAATTTGCTCCAGTCGCTATTTCACCATTTATCTGAGTGTGTAAATTAGCGATTGTTTTAATGAGTGTAGATTTACCAATCCCGTTAGGGCCAATAATTGCAATATGGTCTCCTTTAGTAACTTCGATGTTAATGCCTTTTGTAATTGCTTGTTCATAGCCAATTTCCAAATTTTTAATATGAAATACATCATTTCCAGTATTTCTATCAAAATCGAATTGAATATTGGCACTTTTAGCATCCAACATAGGTTTGTTAATTCTTTCAATTTTTTCCAGCATTTTACGGCGACTTTTTGCCATGCCAGTAGTAGAAGCGCGAGTAATATTTTTTTCTACAAATGTTTCAAGTCGTTTGATTTCTGCTTGTTGGTTTTCATATTCTTGCATGCGCTTTTCATAATATTTATCTCTTTGTTCTATAAATTGTCCATAATTACCTACATAATGTTGCACATCACCAAGCGCAACATCATAAATTTGATTGACGATTTTGTCTAAGAAGTATCTATCATGACTGATAATCACTATAGCACCCTTAAAGTAATTAAGGTAACCTTCTAACCATTGAGTTGTTTCCATATCTAAATGGTTGGTAGGTTCGTCAAGTAAAAGTAAGTCAGGTTCACTAAGGAGCATTTGAGCTAGCGATAAACGGGTTTTTTGGCCCCCACTGAAATCATTGATAGGGCGATTGAAATCCGCTTCTCTAAAATTTAAACCATATAATACCGTCTTTATCTTACTTTCGTATTGATAACCGTCTTGTTGTTCAAATTGATTAGACAAACTTTCGTAACGATTTATATGTTCTTTGTAAGTTGGTGTGTCATATTCATCTGCGTGTTGTGCTAACCAATCTGTTTCATATTTCATTTCAGATTCTAATTTTTTTATATTTTCAAATGGCTTTGACATTTCGTCAAATACAGTTTGATTTGTATTTAAAGTCATTTGTTGTGTTAAATAGCCAAGCTTAAGATTTTTACTTTTTGAAACTTGGCCACTGTCATAAGATTCGACGCCAGCAATGATTTTCATTAAAGTAGATTTTCCGGCACCATTTCGGCCTACAATACCAATGCGTTCACCTGTTTTCACTTCAAAATCTACATTATTAAAAATATCTTCTCCGTCGAATGATTTGGTTAAGTCATTTAGTTGTAATAATATCATCCGATTTGCACCTCTCTATCCACTCCTATTCTACAGTATTCCCGGCGTGGTTAAAACTATCATTGTTTATTTTTATTATTCATTAATGTATAATGTTGTAGTGATTATATGATAAATCATTAATAGATAATGAAATAGGGGGACATGATCTTGGCTAATCAAAGCGAAAAGATTCCTCGTGCTACGTTGAAACGTTTACCGTTGTATTATAGATTCGTCAATACTTTAAAATCTAAAGGTATAGATAGGGTTAATTCAAAAGCAATTAGTGAAGGTTTGAATATTGATTCTGCAACCATTCGTCGTGATTTTTCATATTTTGGTGAATTAGGCAAAAAGGGCTATGGCTATAATATAGATAGTTTATTACATTTCTTTAAAAATGAGATAAGCGAAAATGACGAGATAAAAATTGCAATTGTAGGTGTTGGGAACTTAGGGAAAGCATTATTAACTTATAACTTCTCAATCCATGACGAAATGACAATAACGGAAGCTTTTGATATACGAGAGGAAATTATAGGGACGCAAATAGGGAAAGTAACAGTAAGTCCGTTTGAAAAAATTACGGATGTATTAGCACAAGAAGATATAGATGTTGTGATTTTAACTACACCTGAAAAAGCGGCACAACAAGTTGCTGACATTTTAGTGAAATCAGGTGTGAAAGGTATATTGAACTTTACGCCAAGTCGTGTTCTGACACCATCAGATGTACAAGTACATCATATTGATTTAGGTATTGAATTACAGTCTTTACTATTTTTTATGAAAAATTATAGTGACAAGTAAAGTCTATAAATAAGTCTGGCTTTTTATTTACATGGTACGCAATTACAAAGTGTCGTGTTTAAAAAGCTAGTTTTTGTATTTATACATATGTTTTTCATGATTACACAAAGGTTTACAAATAATACTTTTAAAAATATGAGCAAACGGGCTTGATATTTAACCGGAAATTTAATATGATAAATCATATTGATTTTATCGGGAAAGAGGTAATAATATGACGTGGTTAGTAATCAGTGGACTGATTGTCGGTGCACTGTTAGGCTTTGTTATGCAAAGAACACGATTTTGTTTAGCTGGTGGATTTAGAGATATGTACGTACAAAAAAGCAATAAGATGTTTTACGCATTGTTAATTGCGATTTCTGTACAAAGTATTGGTTTATTAATTTTAACATCAACGGGACTTGTACAAATCCCAGAATCGACTTACCCACTTATTGGAACAGTAATAGGTTCATTTATATTTGGCGTAGGTATTATTTTAGCTGGGGGTTGTGCCACAGGTACATGGTATAGAGCTGGTGAAGGTTTGATAGGAAGCTGGATGGCCCTAATCGCTTATGCTTTCACTGCAGCAGTAACTAAATTTGGTTTACTTTTACCATTGATGAATGGTGTAAACAAACCAACAAATGTTAATTCAAGTATGTCACAAACAACAGGTATTCCAACATGGGTTTGGGTAGCGTTGCTTACAATTATTACAATTATCCTTGTGGTGAAAACGTTACGCAAGCCGAAACCGAAATTTGCAATTCCGAAATTAAAACAAAAATATACAGGTGTCAGACACTATTTATTTGAGAAAAAATATCATCCATTTGTTGCAGCAATCGCGGTAGGGCTTATTGCGTTAATCGCATGGCCTGTTAGTGAATCAACGGGTAGAATGTATGGTTTAGGTATTACAACACCTTCAGCAAACTTAGTACAATTTTTTATAACAGGTGACCTCAAATTACTAGACTGGGGCGTATTTCTTGTCTTAGGTATATTTGGCGGTTCGTACATTGCAGCGAGAGGTGCTAGAGAATTTAAGTGGAGATTACCTGATAAAAAGACAATACGCAACAGTATTATCGGTGGCGTATGTATGGGCTTTGGTGCATCTGTAGCTGGCGGTTGTTCAATAGGTAATGGTTTAGTTGAAACTGCAACAATGTCATGGAAAGGTTGGATTGCGCTTGCCTCTATGATTCTAGGTGCTTGGACTATGAGTTATTTTGTATTTATTAAACCGATGAAGAAAGCGCAAAAACAACAAACAAGTAAGCAAACGGTCTCAACACAAACTCAAACGACATAATGATTAAAGGAGGTACTGAATTATGGTACATGAATTAGGAACAGTAGGAATGGTTTGTCCATTCCCATTAATTGAAGCACAAAAGAAAATGGATACAATAGACAATGGCGAAGAATTAAAAATAGATTTTGATTGTACACAAGCAACAGAAGCAATACCGAATTGGGCGGCTGAAAATGGCTATCCGGTTACAAACTATGAACAATTAGACGATGCTTCATGGACAATAACAATTCAGAAAGCTGAATAATAAACATTAACCAACTTGTTACTACTAGGCTAAAAAGCTTAAAGTAGCAAGTTGGTTTTTTATTTAAATAGTATTTAAAGCGGTTGCAATATGATAGAATTAATATTGTTTAGAATAGCTGATAAATGAGAGTGAGAGCATATGAAAAATATATCAGATATTGCCAAAATAGCTGGTGTCTCTAAAAGTACGGTATCAAGATATCTTAATGATGGTTCAGTAAGTATAAAAACAAAGCAAAAGTTGGATAAAGTTATTCAAGAAAATGATTACCAACCAAATCAGTTTGCGCAAAGCTTAAGAGCGCGTAAGACAAACATGATAGGTGCAATTATACCAAGAATGAACTCTCATGCTGTAGAAGAAACGATTAAAGGTGTTAAAGCAATTTGTGATGAGTTAAATTATAGATTATTACTTAACTACACTAATATAGATCCTGAACTGGAAATTGATGCTTTAGAGACATTTTATAGGAGTAAAGTTGATGGCATTATTTTTATGGCAACAGAAATTACAGACAGGCATATAGAAATAATAAATAAAATAGATGTTCCAGTCATTATAGTGGGACAAGAACATAAAGACTTGCATTGTGTTATCCATAATGATTATCATGCAGGTTATCTAGTCGGTGATACAATTGGAGAACGAGGTTATAAAGATATTCAATTTTTCGGTGTTACTGAAACAGACATTGCTGTAGGAATACAAAGGAAAAAAGGCTTTATTGCAGGGTTAGCTAATCATGGTATTAAACCACATATTTCGCATGCTTCCTTTACTTATGACGCAGCAATGGAGGATGTAGCTAAAGTATTAAACGACTATACTAATTATGATGCAGTAGTTGGAGCAACGGATACGATTGCATTAGCAGTACATAAATTCACTTCTGAACACACTGCGAATAATAGAAATAAATTTATTGTGGGTTTCGGTGGTGACCCGGTTACAGAAATTGTTTCGCCTTCGATTCATACAGTTTGCTATTATTTTGAACATGCTGGTGAAATAGCTATGCGTAACCTTGACCAAATGATTCAACTCCAGTCGATAGAACAACAGATAACTATAGACGTAAGTCTTTCATTTAAAAAATAACTGAAACATGGTATTATATACTGGAATATAATGGAACCGGTACCAAAAAGGAAATATGTATATAATTTAGTAGGAGGAAGAATAATAATGGCTGAATGGACAAGAGATGAGCGCTATCAAAGATATGAAGAAGTTGATCAACAAACATTAGTTAATTTAACTGATAAAGTTAATCAATCTAAATATAGACAAACATTTCACATACAACCTAAAACGGGATTATTAAATGATCCTAATGGGTTAATATATTATGACGGGATTTACTACATATCACATCAATGGTTTCCTTTAGGTCCAGTTCATGGTTTGAAATATTGGTATACATATACAAGTAAGGATTTAATTCATTTTAGAAGTGAGGGAGCATCATTAAAACCTGATACAAAAGATGACAGTCATGGTGTGTACAGTGGCAGTGCCTTTGAATATAAAAACCATTTATATTATATGTATACAGCAAATCATCGTGATGAAGATTGGAATAGAATTTCAACCCAACATATTGCGAAAGTGAATGACCAAGGAGAAGTTGAGAAGTTTCCTAAAGCAGTTATTGCAACGCCTCCATCAGGCTATACCCAACATTTCAGAGACCCTAAAGTTTTTTCAAAAGATGATGTTTACTATGCAGTAATTGGAGTCCAAAATACTGATGGACAAGGGAGAGTTATTCAATACTATTCCACTGATATTGTCAATTGGGAATTCCAAGGTGAAATTCATACAAATTTAGATGCGTTTGGTTATATGTGGGAATGCCCGGATTACTTTAATTTAGATGGATACGACATGTTGTTATTTTGTCCACAAGGCATTGAGTCAGAGGAAGAGCAGTTTAGAAATATCTACCAATCTGGATATATCATGGGACAATATGATATCGAAAATTTAACAATGAATCATGGTGATTTTAGTGAATTAGACTACGGATTTGATTTTTATGCACCACAGACATTCGTAGATGAAGATGGAGAACGTATTTTAATTGGTTGGATGGGATTGCCAGAAATAAATTATCCATCAGATATAGATGGGTGGGCGCATTGTTTGACGATCCCTCGTGTGCTTTCTATTGAATCAGGTAATCTTAAACAACGCCCTATAAAAGCGTTAGAACAATTAAGAACAAACAAAGAAACGGCGTTAGGCTATGCTAATAAATTCACCAGACAATTACATCCATATGAAGGCAAACAATATGAATTAATTATCGATATTTTAGAAAATGAGTCTACCGAGGTATATTTTGAATTACGTACTTCTAAAACACAAAGTACGTTAATTACTTATAATAAAAAAGAACAAAAACTAACATTAGATCGTAGTGAAAGTGGTTTATTACCAGAGCCAGTGGAAGGAATGACTAGAAGTACTTATTTAGATACGCCTTTATCACAATTACAAATATTTATTGATACATCTAGTATTGAAATATTTTGCAATGATGGTGAGCGTGTCATGACGTCTAGAATTTTTACAGAGGATACGGCAACTGGTATAAAGACATCAACAGAATCAGGGCAAGTGTATTTAAAATTTACAAAATATGATTTAAAGGATGAGAAAGTATGAAACGACTGCTTGCGATAGGGGAAGCGTTAATAGATTTTATACCAGATACGACAGATTCAGAATTGAAGGATGTTAAAGGTTTTTCGCGGCAAGTTGGTGGGGCACCCTGTAATGTCGCTGTTGCCGCTTCGAAGCTAGGTGGCAGATCTGAAATGATTACTCAACTAGGAGAAGATGCATTTGGTGATTTGATCATTGAAACATTAGAAAATTTGAGCGTAGGTACGCAATACATTAAGCGCACAAATGAAGCAAACACGGCCTTAGCTTTTGTAAGCTTAACTAAAACCGGGGAACGTGACTTTTCTTTCTATCGTAAGCCTTCTGCTGATATGCTTTTTCAACCTGAAGCAGTACAAAGTATTGAAGTAACGAAAGACGATATATTACATTTTTGTTCGGTTGATTTAGTTGAAAGCCCAATGAAACAAGCACATCAAGCGTTAATTGACAAAGTGAAAGTAGTAGGTGGTACAGTTGTGTTCGACCCAAATGTTCGACTTCCTTTATGGGATAGTGAAGTAGCATGTCAAACAGCGATACGTGATTTTTTACCTTTAGCAAATATTATTAAAATATCTGACGAAGAATTAGCTTTTGTTACAGGTTACAACGATGAAAAAAAAGCGATTCAGTCACTATTTCAAGGAGATGTAGAAGCAGTTATTTATACCAAAGGTGCAGAGGGTGCTATGATTTATTTGAAAGAGGGCGCAGTTCATGTACATCAAGGATTTAAAGTAGAACCAATCGACACTACCGGTGCAGGAGACGCTTTTATTGGTGCGTTAATCAGTAGATTATTATCATCGGAAAATGAAGATATATTACAATTGTTAAAAGACAAAGGACAATATATTTTAGAATTTAGTAATTACGTAGCAGCCACGGTAACAACAAAGTATGGTGCAATAGAGAGTATTCCAAAGTTAAGTGATGTGACTCAAGCTTTAAATAAATAACAAAAAAGACTTAGCATAAATTAGTCATGCTAAGTCTTTTTTTATTATATTTTTTTTACATTTCTTACTGAAGCAAAGCAATGTTCTTTGTTTTTAAAATAAACAATGCGAGATTTTGAGTCTATAGATTCAATATTATGCCGGTTAACTACGAAACTGTTATGACACCTAAAGAACCTTTCATCAAGCTGACTAAGCTCTTTTAAATTGCCATAGAACTCAATTTGTCTATTGTCTAAATGTGCAATCAAACGATGAGATTTAGAAGAAGATTCAAAAAACATGACATCGTCATATTGAACATATAATGAATTACTTCCACGCTTTAATTCAATGGTTTCGACTGTGCGTTCTTTGGAAAGCAATTTTAACCTTGATTCAGAAGTTTCTAGACAATCAATAATTCTAGATTTTAATTCATCAGGATCGTCTTTAAAAATAAAGTCCATCGCTGCTACTTTATATACAAAAGTGAGATAAGTCAATTCGCTATGACTTGTGACAAAAATAATATTACCTACAGGGTCATGTTTGCGAATTTCACTGGCAAGTTTGATTCCATTAATATCAGCTTCTAATTGTATATCTAAAAAGTAACATCCTATATCATTTAGATCTTTTGAATGTTCTAAAATTTCATAAGGATCAGCAGTTGCAACTTCAATTTCCATTGGTTTTTCTTCGATCATGATGTAGTTATTGATAATTGAAATCATATTCTCACGTTGTCTTTCATCATCTTCACATATGAATATTTTCATCGTTTCACAACCTTATGAATCTTTGTTTAATATTTCTACTTTCTGAATAAAATAGTTATTATCGATTGTTGTATCTAATAAAACATTAGAAGTTGAATCCGTCAATTCTTTTAATGTAGATAACCCCAGTCCACGATTTTTGCCTTTTGTAGAAAAATTTTCTTGGAATAGCGTGTGTACTTTGGGCATATCAGGTGAACATTTATTCATCACTATAAACATAACAGAGTCATCATCATTTTTAATAAAAGCAATACGAATGAGTGGATCATCTGCAATTTTTTCAGATGCTTCAATGGCATTGTCAAGTAAGATACCGATAACTCTACTCAAATTAATAATTGGCATTTCAATTTTTTCAATGGGTTCAGGTACTTCTATACTGATTCTAATATTATTTTCTTGGGCTTGTAATATTTTTGTAGTTAACAATCCTTTTATTTCACGTACTTTTAAATTTTCAATACCGTTAATTTTAATCGCATTCATTTGTATACTATCTTGCATGGGTAAGATTTCTTCATGAAAGTATTGGTTTAAGCCTTCCATATCATTTTCTCTAATAAAATCTGACATTGTGGAAAGAATATTTACATAATCATGTCTGAATTTACGCATTTCATGGTTAATCTTTTCAATTTGTAAAGTGTACTTATAGTAGTTTTCAATTTCTCTCATATTGCGTTTGTACTGAATTTGACGAATAATACTAAATGAAATAGCTATAATGAGTATAGCCGTAGTAATAATCAATACGGCATACATAACTACAAAGATTTTCGCATCTCCAACGGAAACAATGCGATTAGGTAAATAAAAATAGATTAATAGTAATACGATAAACAGAAAAATACATACAACGACTAGGTAAATTTTATTAAATGATAAATCGGATGTTGATAATTTAGTAAAGAAAAATCTACCAAGTAATGAAAAAAATAACGTCAAAACAGCAAAAAGAAATAAGTATAAAAAATCAAATATGTATTGCGTTGACATCAAATCTAGTATTGATGTAGCTAACCAAATTGATAAGAAGTTAGCAGTATACAATATGAAAAAGCCAACGAGTACAGATGCGACGCCTATGAAACGGTGCTTATAATACATAAAAATGCCACTAGCGATTAACAAAAAAAACATTGATCTTGTATCAAAATAAAAGAATAAAATGGTTGAAGGGATTATAATCCCAATAATGGTAAAATAACCCCTCAAAGTATAAGTTACATTTATTAAAATTTTAATGATTATGAAAAGTAATACTGCTTGTGATACTGATAACATTATTGTGTTTAAAATAGCCATACTCTACACACTCTCTAGGACAATTATTCGTATAAATCTGAAATTTCTTTTGGAACTTCCGGTTCGTCAAAATATCCTACACAAGGATTTATAGCAGCGATTGTACCTAGCATTGAGAAAATTTTAGTAATTAAATTAATAATAGCTTCAAACATAATTAAACATCCTCCTTAGGGAAAAATATTGGTAGTTGAGCGATAGCAATCAAAATGATACCTAAAAGTATTAATTGTTGATAAGGCTCACTAAAAAACATCGATGTTACAACTAATAATAAAGTTACAATAATTGTTTTGATTTTTTTACCTTTTATTAAACGTTGGGGTATGGGTTGTTTTTTTGTAGCAACCGGTGCGTACTTTAGTAGTACCATGAATCCAATTATTGCAAGTGGATTCATTACTAATGAAGATACTTCCATATACCCAATTAGCCAAGGTAATAAAACAAATAACAATAAGTTTTGCACATGACATAAAATTGAAGATTTTGCATGTGCACCGTGTGCAAAATGTCTGATTAAAAAGTACGATAAATGGACAGTTAGTGTGTATAAAAAGAGATGGCAAAGGATCGAAACCCCGTAAGTGACAATTGTTTTAGTTAAATTACCTATAAATACTTGCATCCCTAAACGCATCTTTAAATAATCAATATGTTCTAAGTTGTTACGTTGTTGTAGATACTTAGCAAAATTATCAATTTTACTATCTATAGACTTTAACATTGGGTTTCTCTCCTTAGCCGTATTATACAATTTTAATTAAGTTTTATGCGTCTTATTGCTTAACTGTATATTTTGCATCCCTAACTGTTGCTAATCTTTATCACTTCAATATTAACATAAAAAATCATACAATTAGGAATGAAATATTACGAGTTAGGGAATTTTTAACGAATAAGTATAAATTCATGGTTAAATGTACTTGTATCACAAAGAAGTGATAACATTTTACAAATCATTTAATCAATTTTTGTTTGAATTTTGATTTGAATGATGATGATTAATTAGGCTTTTGAGCAGGGGCTTAATTAACAAACTGATATTGTAGCTGTACTTTCTTCGTATAGTTGTAATAGTTACAAATTGGTTCTCGTTTTTCAATTTATAAATACAAACAAAAGGAGGCTGATGTAGTGACAAGTGATATCTCAGCAGTAATTAGTGATTTCGTAAAATAGTACTTACTGAGTACACAACACGCTTAAGTTACTTAAGCAATCCCCAATTAGATTTGTAGAACCTTCCCAGTCTCGAATCTAATCAAGCTTTAACATTGTCTATAACAGAGACAATTTAAAGGATTAACATGTAAGCTATCGTAAACATCATTCAATTTATCATTATAATCGGTAAATTCACTAAATTTTTTTCATAATTAATAACATCCCCAAAAATAGATAGAGAAATAACTGTAAAAAAACATTCCCTTAATAATAAGTTACAAAAACCGTGAGCCCCTCCCAAGCTCACGGTTTTTTATCATTATATTATTTATATAAATGAGGTCTTAGGTTTTTAAACACGGGAATTGCATCACGTTGTTTATTTACTTCTTCTAAATCAATTGTACAATTTAAATGATCTGGTTTCTCTTTTAATTCTGCTATAACATCTCCATTTGGATTAATTACAATAGAATAACCAGCATATTCTGTTTTTCCATCATCACCACAAGCATTACAACCTATTACATACATATCATTTTCAATAGCACGTGCTTTTAAGAGAGTTATCCAATGATTAACTCTTACAGCTGGCCATTGAGCCACATAAAAAGCAATTTGAGCATCTTTACGAGCAGGATAGCGAAGGAGTTCAGGGAAACGTAAATCGTAACATGTAATATGAGCTACTTTAACGCCTTCTGACAAAGTAAAAGGCTCAGGAACTGCATTCCCCGCTGTTAAAAATTCAGGCTCATCTAACATGGGTACTAAATGTACCTTGTCATAGCTGTTGATCAAATAACCATTTTTTGAGACAGCAAAAGCAGTGTTATATATATTGTTATCCATACTATTTGAAACAGAACCTGCAACAATATCAACTTGATATTGTATTGCCAGTTTTGATATAAATTCGAAACTTCTTGATAATTGATTATCTGCCAATTCTTTTAATTGAGGTAGGGCATAGCCATTGTTCCACATTTCTGGTAATACAACGACATCTGTTTCTGATGTTACATATTCAGCAAACCAATTTTTAATTGTTTCTTCATTTAACGAAACACTAGCTGGTTCAACTTTAAATTGAAAGATCTCTATATTCATGTCAATCGCCCCTTAAAATGTTGTTAGCATAAATATACTAGATATATTTAGAAAATTCAAAATTTGAAAGCGGAAAATTAAAGTAGACAAAATAAAAAGAGTAGTTCACCAGAAAGGAGAACTACTCTTTTTTTATTATGGTTGGCGTATCTGTTATCTGAGTATAATTAATAACCTATTTTCTTACTAAAAAACGTTTATTTATATCATGAAATTCTTTTTCGCCTGCTTTTTCGCTTATATTACCAAATGGCATTTGAGCTACAAGTTTCCATGTGTTAGGAATGTCGAATGCTTCAGCTACTGCGACGTCGACAAGTGGATTATAGTGTTGTAACGATGCACCGATACCTTTAGTACCTAATGCTGTCCATATGGCGAATTGGTGCATCGCATTTGTTTGACTAGACCAAATTGCAAAGTTTTCGGCATAGTTTGGCATTTGGTTTTGTAAGCTTTCCACCACATCTTGATCTTCAAAATATAAAATTGTACCGTATGAATGTTTAAAATTATCAATTTTGTCTGAAGTTGCCTGGAATTCACGATCAGGCCCCATAGTAATTTTAAGCTCTTCTTTAGTAATGTCCCAAAATTTATCATGGTTACCGTTTAATAACAATACAATACGAGTTGATTGAGCATTAAAAGATGATGGCACATGTTGTATTGCATGTTCGATAATATTCTCCACTTCTTTATCAGAGATTGAAATTTCTTTTTCTAAACTATATATAGAACGCCTTGATTCTACTGCTTTTTGAAATACATCTAGTGTATTTTCTTTTTTACTGAATAGACCCATTAGTCAAGCTCCTTTACAAAGATTTATTTTATATACTTAGTATAGTTATTATACTTAATTTTGTAAATAGCTTTTTTACAGAAAGTTTCAAACACATTACTTTTTCCTTTCAAAAATATACAATTAATGAAAGTTATGTTGAATTTTAATATACTAATATTGAATGACAAAAAATTTATGGAGGTGAGTTTATGAATCATTATATTTCAAATAAATTTGTTGTATCTAGCTTTGCAATTGCATTAAGTGCTACTTTAATTTCAAAGCCTGCTCATGGCGCTGAAGAATTAAATAAACAAGATATGAACAAAAACAGCATTGAAAATAGTTTGCAAAATGGTACAAAACAGATAAACAATATAAGTGAAGAAAAAACACCTTCAACTACCGATGATATTCCTGCCTCAGAACTGACTGAGGATCAATTGAGTAGTAATTCTAATATACTATCAACTACAGAACAGTTAGATAACACAACAAATTCAGACGCCCCAGAAGAAGATAATACTTCAACAGATGCGGACAATACAGATGATAATGAAGAACAAACAGGGGACACGTCTAGTACAGATCAAACAACGGATCAAGA
>Ga0079226_10000487_pt1 | contig 27792 bp, 20 predicted proteins | sample Poulit2014_FD_76345 | JGI IMG/M metagenome (GOLD analysis project Ga0079226, IMG submission 76345) | Agricultural soil microbial communities from Georgia to study Nitrogen management - Poultry litter 2014 | ecosystem: Environmental > Terrestrial > Soil > Agricultural land | place: USA: Georgia...
CCGTCCACCCCAAAAGATCGGGCTATACGAATAATATCATGTGCATGCTCTTGATGTACATAAAGTTCCATTCTATGTCCCATATTGAAAACTTTATACATCTCTTTCCAATCTGTTTTTGACTCTTCTTGAATCAGCTTGAAAAGGGGAGGGGTGGGGAATAAGTTATCTTTGATAACGTGCATACCCTCGATGAAATGAAGTATTTTAGTTTGTGCTCCTCCTGAACAATGGATGATTGCCCCAATTTTATCTCTTATCTCGCTTAACACCTCTTTGATAATGGGGGCATAAGTGCGGGTAGGGGAAAGGACAAGCTTTCCTATAGTGGTTTCAAAAGGACCAATTTTTATTTTATCTGTTAGCTTTTTTGTTCCGGAAAATACTAAATCATAGGGAACTCCCGGATCAAAAGTTTCCGGGTATTTTTCAGCTATGGATTTGTCAAACACATCGTGTCTTGCCGAGGTTAAGCCATTTGAACCCATCCCTCCATTGTATTCGTCTTCATATCTAGCTTTTCCATAGGAGGACAGGCCTACAATGACATATCCGGATTCTATTTTATCATTTGCGATGATGTCAGAGCGTTTGATTCTACAGGTTACTGTACTATCTACTATGATCGTACGCACTAAATCTCCCACATCAGCTGTCTCTCCTCCCGTAGAATGTATTTCTATACCTAAATCGCGTAACTCCTGTAAGACCTCTTCGGTACCTTCAATAAGGGCGGAAATTACTTCTCCCGGAATTAGGTTCTTATTGCGCCCGATAGTGGAAGAAAGTAAAATATTATCCGTAGCACCTACACAGAGTAAGTCGTCAACATTCATGATGATAGCGTCTTGTGCGATGCCTTTCCATACCGACAAGTCGCCTGTTTCTTTCCAGTAAGCATAAGCTAATGAGGATTTTGTACCCGCTCCATCAGCATGCATAATATTACACCACTCTTCATCTCCGCCCAGAATGTCGGGAATTACTTTGCAAAAAGCATTCGGATAGAGTCCTTTATCTATGTTCTTAATTGCATTGTGAACATCTTCTTTGCTAGCGGAAACTCCGCGCTGATTGTATTTTAAGTCTGACATTGTAGCACAAAAATAGGGATTCCTATTGAATTATTTGAGAGGTTAAGGATAATACTTGTAGAAGGAATTTTGGATGGATATAACGGGCTACCATTCTTTAATATCAAAAGATATTATTCAAAGGAACCTTTAATTACATAATTATTTGTACCTAATATTCTGATGTTTTGTTCTTTTTCGATGGTATAGAAGCCGTTTTCTTTATATTCGAGTTTTTCTGTTGTTTTATATAACATGTTCCCCACTTTTTTATGGATAACTATTCGGGATACTTGTCCATTTTCTTTTGTTATTTTGATAAACTGCAGATCTAATTTTGGATCTTTGGTCGTGTAAATTTCGGAGTTTCCTTCTTTTTTTATAGAAAATTGTTCAGAATAGACAGGTTTTTGTAAATCGACGCTTAAAAATGCATTGAGCTCAGTTTCCCAGTCTTTTATCTCTATGTCTTTTGTTTCTTCTTCCGAATCTTTGAGTACTGTTTTTTTTATCAGCGGTTTCTCTTCGTTTAACTTCTCAATTTCTTTTTCGAAATAAGTTTTTATGTCAAAATACTCTTTGTTCTGCAAGGAGTTATTTTGAGAAGAATCGGGAGCATTTGAACAAGACGAAAATAAAACCGTACTTATGATGAGGCTGGCCAGTACGGTTTTGAATAGTTTTATATGTTGTTTCTTATACCAAAACATTGCCTGTCATCTCTTCGGGTATATCTACACCTAATAAAGTCAGGACAGTCGGAGCGATATCCCCAAGTTTTCCGTTTTTTATCGTTTTGTGATTTTCATCAATGAGAATACAGGGAACCAGATTTGTTGTGTGTGCCGTATTGATGGAGCCATCCGGGTTAATCATAAATTCAGAATTACCGTGGTCAGCCAAAATGATGAATGAGTATCCGGATTTTAAACCCTGCTCTACTACAGTTTTTGTACAGCTGTCTACAGTTTCTACTGCTTTGACTACAGCGTCAAAAACTCCCGTGTGGCCGACCATATCCGGATTTGCAAAGTTTAAACAGATAAAATCCGGTGTTTTTTCAGCCATGTTTTTGCATATGGCTTCTGTAATTTTTTCGGCGCTCATTTCAGGCTGCAGATCATAAGTAGCCACTTTAGGAGAAGGAATTAAGATTCTTTCTTCGCCATCAAACTGATCCTCTCTTCCTCCGGAAAAGAAAAATGTGACGTGAGGGTATTTTTCTGTTTCTGCAATTCGAACCTGGGTTTTGTTGTTTTTTTCTAAGACTTCGCCGATAGTATTTATTAAATTTCCTTTATCGAATATGACATTTACATTTTTAAATGTATCGTCATAAGGTGTCATTGTGATATAATCCAGTTCTAATGTTTGCATATTGTGCTCTGGAAAATCTTTTTGAGTGAGTGCAGTTGTAATTTCCCTTCCTCTATCGGTTCTAAAATTAAAACAAATGACAGTATCTCCATCTTCTATAGTCGCTAATGGTTTCCCTTCATCATCTGTGCATACAATAGGTTGAACAAATTCATCGGTAATATCATTATCGTAAGAATTTTGAATGGCTTCTTTAAGGTTTTGTGTTTTTTCTCCGAGACCATTTACCATGACATCGTATGCTTTTTTGATACGTTCCCATCGGTTATCTCTATCCATAGAGTAATAGCGGCCTATAGCTGTAGCGATTTTTCCGGTCGAATGTTCGAGGTGTTTTTCTATTTTATCTATATACCCGATTCCACCTTTGGGATCTGTATCCCGTCCATCCAAGAAAGCATGGATGAAAGTCTGTTCATTGTTTAATCCCGCACTTTTTGCTGCATCACATAATGCTAAAAGATGATCAATATGGGAATGGACGCCCCCATCTGAGACTAAGCCTATAAAATGTACTTTTTTGTTATTCTCCTTAGCCCGCCGGAATGAATCCTGTAAAAGAAAATTTGTGTTAAAAAAACCTTCTTTTGCGGCCTGGTTGATTTTTCCTAATTCTTGTAAAACTATCCTTCCTGCTCCCAAATTCATATGACCTACTTCTGAATTCCCCATTTGTCCCTCGGGCAGACCGACATCCGGACCGGAAGCCGATACTTTCGAGTTTGGGTATTTTTCAAGTAATTCATCTAAAAAAGGAGTGTTTGCTGCTAATACAGCATTCGAATCATCATTTTTACCATATCCTAAACCATCGAGGATAAGCAACGCTACTTTTGTGTTTTTCTTCTTCATTACTATGCAAATATATCATTTCTAATTTCGTATCACAAGTAAATCAACACATGTTTAGTAAGAAATGGAAGGTTTCGGAGGAGGAACTAAACTTTTACTAAGAGGCATCCGGTCCTGAACGGAGTACATAAAACTTATGTAAGGTGTGGCGGGGGATATAAGGGCGGTTTCTGCTTACTTCAGCTATAGAAAAAGCAGGTTAGCGGTTTGTATGGCTGCTCCATAAAGATGTTCGGGGTAACGGGATGAAATGTGGGTATATAGAGATAAGAGCAGGCTAAAAAACACTGTTTTGATAGGCACAAGTGGTCAGTTAGGAGTAGGATATAGCAATACAGGTCTCCGATAGGTTCATGTAGGACGCGCTCAGAGCACATTTTTGATGTACTGTATTTCATTACACCGTATACAGCACGAATAAAACAAAGAGAATGCTTTTGCATGAAACGACAAAAACAGGTTTAATTTATAAAGATTATATTTAATGGAATAATAAAATATCAATTACAGAGATAAGGATTGAATAAAATATCCTAACTTTGGATAAAGTTATTCTATTTCTTAATGGTATCCTGAAGTAATAAGCAATTAATGAATATTGACTTTATAAGTTTTTTACAAAAATTTACAGAAGATGCACTCGCTGAAGATATCCGCACGGGTGATTATACCACTTTATCTACTATCCCTTTGGAAGCGGAAGAAGAGGCTGTTTTCATAGTTAAAGAGGAGGGTGTATTAGCCGGGGTAGAGGTGGCAAAAGAAATGCTATCGATTATAGATCCTGAAGTGGTCACAGAAATATTAATAAAAGACGGATCGGATGTACAGTTAGGAGATAGGATTATGCGTATCCGAGGTTCTGTACACACGATTTTAAAAAGTGAACGGTTGCTTCTAAATGTGATGCAAAGAATGTCGGGTATAGCTACGAAAACTAGAAAATATGTGCATGAGGTAGCGCATACTAAAGCTAAGATATTAGATACCCGCAAAACATCTCCTTTGTTGCGGTTTTTAGAAAAAAAAGCGGTGCAGATAGGAGGTGGGGAGAACCATCGCTTCGGTTTATACGATATGATATTAATAAAAGACAATCATATAGATTATGCGGGTGGTATTCGGCAAGCCCTGCATAAGACGTATCAGTATATTGCCGAAAAGGCATTGCAGATACCGGTAGAAATTGAGGTGCGTGATTTTGAAGAATTAGAAGAGGTATTGCAATATGGAAAAGTAGATCGGATAATGTTAGATAACTTTTCGCCGGAAGATATAAAAACAGCAATAGAAAGAATTAAAGGTTTGTGTGAAATAGAAGCTTCGGGAGGGATAAATTTTAAAACAATTAAAGCTTATGCTGAGACCGGTGTTGATTATATTTCCATTGGTGATTTGACGCACTCTATCAAAAGTTTAGATATAAGTCTAAAAGCCAACTCTTAAGAAATAAACAGGAGTTTATGTTTTCTTTACAACTCGTATTGTTTGTCGTTATAGCGTATGTGTTTGGTTCCATACCCACTGCCGTTTGGTTTGGACAGGCTTTTCACGGGGTGGACGTTCGGGAATATGGTAGTGGGAACGCAGGAGCGACAAATACATTCAGGGTTTTAGGGGCAAAAGCGGGATCCATCGTAATGGTAATTGATATCCTAAAAGGATGGACAGCCACTAATTTACCTCATTTGATGGATAGTACAATTGTAGGAGCTTCTCATATGCCAAGATTTATTAATTTGCAGTTAGCTCTTGGCGTTATAGCGGTCATTGGTCATCTATTCCCTCTTTTTGCTGGATTTCGAGGTGGAAAAGGAGTGGCTACTTTGTTCGGCATGGTATTGGCCATACATACTCCAGCGGCCCTTTGTTGTGTTACCGTATTTATAATAACCCTCTTGCTAACACATTATGTCTCTTTAGGGTCTATTTTGGCAGGCTTTACTTTTCCTTTTAGCATAGCTTTTATCTTTAAAACACCTATTCCTTCTGTTTTAATTTACGGAGTCGCTATTTGTATCTTAATTTTGGTAACCCACCAAAAAAATATAGAACGCCTGTTGAAAGGCCATGAATCGAAAATATATCTTTTCCGAAAAAAATAATTTAGGCATAAGAATTGTAGCCCTGTTCTAAATAAAAGTATATAAAACACTTTATGAAAACGTCTTTTTTAAAATTTGCATCGATCTTTTCTATAGCATTTTTACTCTATGCCTGTTCTACTGTGCCTATAATCGGCAGGAAGCAATTAGCTTTGGTAGACGATAACGAAATACAAGCCCAAGCAGCGGTAGCTTATAACAATTTTTTAGGAGCTGCGGAAACCAAAGTAATTACAGGGACAAACGATGCCACAATGGTAAAGAATGTGGGCCATAAAATAGCGTCTGCAGTGAATACATTTTTAAGGGAAAACAACGTGGCTGATCAATATGATTTTAACTGGGAGTTTAATTTAATACAAAGTGATGAAGTAAATGCTTGGTGTATGCCGGGAGGAAAAGTGGCTGTATATACAGGGATATTACCGTTGACCTATAATGAGTCAGGTTTGGCGACTGTCATGGGCCATGAAATTGCCCACGCTATTGCAAGGCATTCTATGGAACAGATGTCAAATCAATATGCAGCTCAGGCATTGGGCGCAGCTATAGGTGCGAGCACTTCTAAATCTAAATGGGGAGGGCTAATCAATAGTGCATATGGATTAGGCGGGCAAGTAGCTCTTTTAAGTTATTCCCGAAAGAATGAATCCGAAGCGGATAGATTAGGGTTAATCTTTATGGCTATGGCTGGGTATGAACCCAGCGAAGCGGTTACTTTTTGGCAACGAATGGCATCTGCAAAATCCAGCGCAAATAACCCCCCTGAGTTTTTAAGCAGCCATCCGAGTGATCAAAAACGTGTGAACGACTTAAAGAAGCTGTTGCCAGAAGCTCAGAAATATTATAGAAAATAGAGGGAAGCCACTGCTTATATCTCACAAGTGATTTTGCTGTTTTCAATGAGTAGGGTTTATCCGGAAATTTTGTTAGCCGTTTCACTTTGTTCGAATGCTGTGTCTATTTTCCAGTTGCTTTTATTTTTTGAAGCTTCTACGGCTAATTGATCACAGCGTTCATTGAGCGGATGTCCGGAGTGCCCTTTTACCCATACTAATTTTACTGTATGTTGTTCGTAGGTTTTTAATAACCGAAGCCAGAGATCTTTGTTTTTCTTGCCGGCAAAACCTTTCTTTACCCAGTTGTAAACCCATTTTTTCGCTATCGCATCAATAAAATATTTAGAATCGGAGTATATAGTGATGTTTTGCTGCTTTGTTTTTACAGCTTCTAAACCGACAATCACGGCCATCAATTCCATACGATTATTGGTGGTTCTTCTATACCCTCCCGAAAATTCTTTTTCGATTAATTTACCATAATACCCGGGGTTGTTCCCTCGGTAAATAGTCCGTAAAATAGTTCCGTATCCTCCAGGGCCTGGATTGCCGCTCGAAGCACCATCTGTGTAAATTTCAATCATTTTACAAAGTTAACCGAAATAGTGGGAGTAGCAATTGGCTGCTCTGGAATTATTTTGAAGCCTCTAAAATAAGGATGTGGAGATCTTCCTTGTTTTTCAGCCTTTTCACAAAGCTTTCCATTACTTCTATCCATTCTTTATTTTGGGCAAAGTTTTCACCCCATAAGCTTGTGTCAGAGAATACTCTGGAGACCAACGGCTCATTTTTCTTCCAGTGAGCAATAACAGCCTTTCCTTTTTGATCTGTAAAGCAGATTTTTCGGTTTTGGATGATCCGCATGATCTGATCTTCCTGATTTTCTGCATCCATTAGCACGAGAAAGCTGGCGATACCTAAGGATATAGCCAGAGGGGGTGTTGAGTAATGGGCAAACCAGATTTTCAGCAAAGGCAATACCCGATGCCTGATCTTAGCCGTGAAATTCAAGGCTATGGAAGTCCATTCGTGCTGTAAATAAGGATTTTTAAAGCGATTTACGACCTCTTCGGAAAAGGCCAGCGCCGCCTCTTTATTGATCCCGTTTTTCCAGAGGCAGGGACAGATCTCTTTTTTAAGTAGCTTTTCCGTAAATTTTTCCAAAACAGGATCCGCTAACGATTCCCGCACATAACAGTCTCTTTTAAGTAGGCTTATTCCGCAGAGTAACGTATGGGTGGCATTCAATAGGCGGAGCTTTATCTCTTTATAACTTTCGATCGAAGGCAACATTTTGATGCTTTCTTCTTCTTTTGCAAAGCTTAATATCTCTTGTGTTTTTTTGTTTTTAACCTCGATAGCCCATAGTTTAAAAGGCTCGGTTGTAATGCTGATCCGATCTGTATAACCTATAGAAGAATGTGGGTCGCCATCGGTTACAATACGGTCGACCAGCGAGTTGCAAAAATCAACGTTCTTGTTTATCCAATCGGTAAAAGATGGAGGCAAAGTATGTTTCGCAGAGAGCGAGAGAACGATCTGTTTAAGTTTTTCAGCATTATTATCAATTAACTCAGTGGGAATAATTACCATATGGCTTTCTTCTGTATCCGACAGATGTTGGTAACGACGATAGAGGTAAGCCGCTACTTTTCCGGGAAAACTGGTAGGAGGGGAAGAAAAGATGTCGTCATCTTCTTCTACGATTCCCGCTTCGGTTGTATTGGACAGCATGATCTGAATGGCAGGGTCTTCTGCCAGTTTTAAAATCTGCTGCCATTCCGTATGAGCATCCATTACCCGCGAAATAGAAGCATTGATCCGGTATTTTTCATAAATACCCTGATGGGTTATGCCTTTTATACCAAGGGTGTACAGCCCGTCTTGTTGATGGAAAATATCCAATCCGCCCGTTTTTGTGGATTTTACGATCACTATCCGCCCCTTAAAAAAACCTTTTTTATTGGCTTGGTCAATATAATCATCCGGAAGCCCCCTCAATAGTTTTCCTGTGCCGAATTGGATTACTTTTTCTGGGAGACGGAATAATTCCGGATGGATCTTTTCAATTTTCGGAGAAGAAAGAGTCTCCATATTTTTTTTATTTAACTTCATGATCAGAAAGTATAATTAAGGTATTGAGTATATAATAAGAAAAACTTGCTTCATGAGAAACAGATATCTCCGGAAGCGTTCCCGCTGATTCTTATTGTAACTGTTCATAAATTTGGTTTAATTTGGTGTACACTGAAAATAAATCTGAAAAAATATATCAAAAATAATATTCCAAATTATGCATGATACTAAGAAGTTTTATTTGGGATGCTTTGTGTTCAACACTTTACTGTTCATTTTTTGTTTAGGGCATACACAGCGAGTTTTTGCTCAGGATCAGCCAGCAGAGATTGAAGGAACGGTCAGAAGTTTAGAAGCACAGGCTCCTTTGGAGGGTGTTACCGTTTTAAATCTATCAAATGGAGAATCTGTCAGTACCGATGCCGAAGGCGCTTTTGCGGTCCTGGGCAACGAAAAAGATTCTTTACGTTTCTCTATGGTTGGTTATCAGCAGCAGACGGTCCTGGCTGTGCTAAGCCAGTCCGTAGAGGTGCTGCTGGAACCGGCGAGTGAAAAACTGGAAGAGGTAGTGGTCACGGCATTAGGTATTGAAAGACAAACCCGGGGGCTCTCTTATAATACACAGCAGATTTCCAGCGATGCGGTAAGTGAGAACCGGGATAACAGTGGGAACGTCATGAGCAATCTTTCGGGAAAAGTGGCGGGAGCCGTGGTTACCACCTCTTCCACAGGGCCCAGTGCTGCCGTACGTGTGGTACTGCGGGGTAATAAATCCATCTCTGGCAATAATAATGCTTTGATCGTTGTCGACGGCGTTCCTTATGATAATAGTCCGGGTCAGCAGGCCACCGGTACGACCCCTAATTATGGAACCAGTGACGGGGCGGCGAATATCAATCCAGATGATATTGCTTCTATAAATATCCTAAAAGGGCCTTCCGCCGCTGCTTTATATGGTAGCAGGGCCGCGAATGGAGCGATCATCATTACGACCAAGCAGGGGGAAGAAGGTAGCTATAGAATCGATTACAAAGGGGGATTATCGGTCAATACCCTTCATATGCTCAGCAAGTTTCAAAATAGCTATGGACGCGGGAATGACGGGGAAAAAGGAGAGAATATAGGAGAGAGCTGGGGGGAGAAGGGCACGACCTACCCAAATAATGTGGAAGGGTTTTTCGATAATTCAGCTACCTATAATAACACCATAAGCACCTACGGTGGCAGCGAAAAAGTAAAAGGATATATGTCTTATTCCAATAACCGTGTAGGCGGAGTGATCCCGGGAAATAAAATGAACCGGAACAGCCTGAATTTACGGATCAATACTGAACTCCTCCCGAAATTAAAGACAGATGTCAAATTGAACTACCTGAACCAGCAGGTAGACGACAGGCCCCGTTTGGGAGATATGGGAACACCGATAGAAACGTATATAATGCCGAGAGATATGAGCCCGGATGAATTAAAAGATTTTGAGACCACGAATCCGGTGAATGGGGAGCCGATGCGGAAATACTGGTCGGGCTCTACCCTTTATGATAATCCTTACTGGAGCATAAACCGCACTTCCGTAAATGAAGTAAGGGACCGGGTAACAGCTCTGGGGAGCGTCTCTTATGAACTTATCGAGGGACTGGAAGCCATGGCGCGTTTCAGTTTTGATAAATATATTGACAAAATAGACGGCTCGTTTTATGACGGTACGGTTTCTTTGGGCGATGTACGGGAAGGCGGGGAATATTTTGAGACCCATACGCGCTATTGGGAAAGGAACTTCGATTTCCTCCTTAATGGAGAGAATACTTTGGCCGACAATATTCAGCTAAATTATAATGTAGGAACCAGTTTCTTAAACCGGAAGTACGAAAGTTTTCAGAATATGGCCAACGGTTTGTCGATCCCTAACCAGTTTTCTTTGATCATGGCGACTACCCCCGAGTTTAATCAGATAAATGCGTATGAAAGGCAGCTAAACTCTGTCTATGCAAGCGTGCAATTAGCGTTGTATGACCAGTTGTATTTTGAGGGTACCGCCCGAAATGACTGGTCTTCTACTCTGAAGCAGCCACACAGTTACTTTTATCCTTCTGTAGGGGTATCATGGGTTTTCAATGAAATGTTTGAACTGCCTTCCTGGGTGACGTTCGGTAAGCTGAGGGGGGCTTTTACCCAGGTGGGAAATGATCCAGCCCCTTATTTGTTAAATCAGCTGTATAAATTTGGGCTGGGGGCAGGCAAGGGCTTTGTTTCCAGAGATGCCGTAAAAGCCATTCCCGATTTAAAGCCGGAGCAGACAAAATCTTTTGAAGTAGGCTTGGATATGCAATTTTTTGATAACAGGCTGGCATTTGATGCGACGTATTATAAAAGTAATACCGTAAATCAGTTGCTGTATCTGGGGCTGCCCATGGCCAGCGGTTTTAGCCGCCAATATATAAATGCAGGAGATATCGAAAACAAAGGATTGGAAATCCAATTGACTTCACATCCCATCCAAAAAGAAGGTTTTTCCTGGGATATGGATCTGAATTTCGCGAAGAATACTAATAAGATCATCAAGTTACATGAGACGACAAAAAGAGCGAATATTACAGAAAGCACAAAATATGCCACGGTAGTAGTCAATGAAGGCGGGGAGTATGGAGATTTATACGGCCATCAGTGGCAACGCGATGAAACGAGTGGAAAATATGTGGTGGACAGTGAGGGCCTTCCGGTAGTGGAAGCAAATAAGAAGCTGGGGAATTTCAATCCGGATTTTCTGTTAGGGTTTTCCAATACTTTCCATTATAAAGGTGTTGACCTGAGCTTTCTGATCGATTCCCGGATCGGGGGAGAGCTGGTGTCCGGTACGGCGGCTTATCTGGCGGCTTTTGGTGTGGGAGATTTTACGGAAAGCCATCGGGAAGGAAACTGGGTAATAGATGCGGTAGACGCCGATGGCCATGCGAATGAAAAAGCCATAACTGCCCAACAGTTTTGGACAAAAGTAGGGCAGAACGGCCGGGATGCCTGGGGAGATTTCTTTATTTACGATATGACCAACGTAAGATTGCGGGAACTTTCCCTGGCCTATAATTTTGATGTAGACAGCTGGAAAGGAATTCGGAATGCTCAGGTCTCCCTGACGGCCAGAAACCTGTTCTTTTTATACAGGGGAAAATCTAAGATGAACATCCCCGGGATAGGCAGGATAGACAATCCGGTGGATCCCGAAGCTGCATTGGGAGCAGGTAACTTTCAGGGTGTGGAATTAGGCCTGCCCCCCTCCTTAAGAACCTTTGGTCTAAATGTTAAACTTGGATTCTAAATATACATGCCATGAAAAAACGTATTATATACATGGGTTTTCTGATAAGTATACTGTGGAGCACTTCCTGCACAAAGGACTTTGAAGAGATCAATACCGATAAAAACAACCTTACGGAAGTAGGGCCCAGGGAAATGCCTTTTATGTTTGCCAAGGCACAATCCTCTTCCGCGATGGATCGTTCTTTTTACCAAACGGTGCAAAATCTTGGCGCCGACCTTTTTGCCCAGTATTTTGCGCTGACGACCACTTCTTTTCGTACAGACCGTTATATGCTGACCCCTGACTGGCAAAGGCGCTTTTGGCAGGTGATCTATGTGGATACAGCACCCCAGTTAAAGAGTATTTTAGAAAATTCAGAAGAAGGTGCCGGAGAAGCCGCTTTAGCGAATATTTTATGGGTATATGCTTTTCACCGCCTGGTGGATCATTTTGGTCCGGTTCCCTATTTTGATGCGGCCGAAGCCAAAGAAGTGATCCCGTATGATGCGCCTGAGAAGATCTATGATGATTTTTTTAAACGGCTGGCCTCAGCGGTCAGTGATTTGGAGGCCCTTGATGGAGATACAAAAATATTTGAAGGTTATGACCTGATGTTCAATGGGGATGTTGCCCTTTGGGTAAAGTTTGCGAATTCCCTCCGTTTGCGTTTAGCGCTCCGCATCTCATTAGTAGATGCGGAAAGGGCAAAGGAAGAAGCCGTAAAGGCGTATCAGGCAGGGGTGATGACCGATAATGCGGATAACGCCTTTTTACAAAAATCCCTTTCAGGAAATGATGCGAACGGCCTGGCACAAGTAGCAGAATGGAATGAATTTGCGATGAGTTCTACCATAGCCTCTTATCTGAAAGGCTATGATGATCCCCGCTTAGAAAAATTCTTCCAGCCAAGCGTAGCAACAGATACATTTAACAGCTTAAGAAATGGATCCACATCAGGCGATCTTGGCAAAGCAAGGAACCAAGCAGCTCAAAACTCTAATATAGGTACTTATTGGGTACACTATAACGGGAATGTTCCACAGGGAAATCTTACGCAGCCTTTTCATGTGATGTGTGCAGCGGAATCTTATTTCCTTCGGGCAGAAGGGGCATTGAACGGCTGGGAAATGGGCGGCACAGCCGAAGAGCTTTATAAAAAAGGAATGGAGATTAGCTTGGCGCAATGGGACGTGAATGATCCGTCCGCTATAAATGCGTATGTAAATTCATCAAACACGCCTGTCGCGCCGGGTGATTACCACGATTCCCCACCAGTCGCGGACACGCCGATCGCCTGGGCATCAGACGAAGACATGCAGCGTGAACAGATCGGCGTGCAAAAATGGCTGGCCCTATACCCCAATGGAATGGAAGCCTGGGCAGAACAGAGAAGAACGGGTTTTCCGAAACTCTATGATCTGATAGAATCCGAAAACAGTGATCTCCCCGTTGGAAAGTTTATCAGGCGGCTTCCTTATCCGCTCACTGAGGAAACTAATAATCTGGATGAGCTGGAAAAGGGACGCGGATTGCTCAATGGGCCGGATAATGTAGCTACGGCTCTGTGGTGGGACGTAAGATAGCTTTAGAAAAAATATAATACGTACATTTTACATGATTTTTATGATACTAAACTTTCGATATTATGTCAACAGATAGAAGGTCTTTTTTAAAAATTTCCGGATTAGCGGGCCTGGGATTTCTCAGTGGATGCAAGCAAAAATCCGGCGCCCAGCAAAAGAAATACGCCCTTCCCGAAATAAAGAAGCAGGCAGCTGAAAAACATCAGTCGGTATTTAATATGTCCGGCTATGGAGCCCCAAAGATGGAAGAGGTTAGGATTGGTTTTGTCGGTGTAGGGAACAGGGGTTCGGCGGCGGTAGAGCGTATGAGCCGTATCGAAGGCGTGGCCATACAAGGAATTTGTGACGTGAGGCCGGAAATAGCCGAAAAGGCTAAAAAGCGTATTACCTCTGAAGGGCATGAAGCGAAATTGTATAGCGATGGGGAAGAAGCCTGGAAGAATCTTTGTGACCGGGAAGATGTGGACCTGATCTATATCGCTACGCATTGGGCGAAACATGCAGAAATGGCCGTATATGCCATGGAACATGGAAAACATGTGGCTGTAGAAGTTCCGGCAGCCACTACTGTAGAAGATTGCTGGCGGCTGGTGACGACCTCCGAGGAGACCAAAAAACACTGTGTGATCCTGGAGAACTGTTGTTACGATTTCTTTGAATTATTGACATTAAATTTAGCCAGACAGGGTTTTTTTGGGGATATTGTGCATTGCGGAGGCGCTTATTTACACCCCATTATGGATAGTTTCTTCGAAGAAGACAAGCGTTATGACTTTTGGCGGCTCAAAGAGAATGCGCTCCATAATGGCAACCTGTATCCCACGCATGGGCTGGGCCCTGTCGCTCAGATTTTAAAAATCAACCGGGGTAATCGCATGGAGTATCTGAGTTCTATGTCTTCAAAAGATTTCTCTTTAAAACCCAAAGCGGAAGAAGTCGCCAAAGAAGATGCGCGGTTCAAAAAATATTTGGGCCAGTCTTTCAGAGGGAACATCAATGTGACGAATATTATGCTGGACAACGGAAGCACCGTCATGCTGCAGCATGATGTGAGCTCTCCCCGGCCTTATTCCCGTTTACATATCGTCAGCGGAACAAAAGCGTACGCGCAAAAATATCCGCTCCCAGCAAAAATCGCAATAGGAGAAGAGGATTTTTTGAAGGAAGAAGCCATGAAGCAGTTGGAAGAGGAGAATACACCCGCTATCATAAAAAAGATCGGCGAACTTGCCAGGCAGGTGGGCGGCCATGGAGGGATGGACTTTATGATGGACTGGCGGCTGATCGATTGTTTACGAAATGGACTGCCGGTAGATATGGACGTATACGATGCAGCAGCATGGAGTGTAATCACCCCTTTAAGTGAATGGTCTGTGGCCAATAAAGCACAGCCTATTGAGGTTCCCGATTTCACCATGGGAAGATGGAAAGAAAATAAAGAACATGATATTAATCTTGAACACGGAGGATCTACCCGGGTTCATCAAGCTTAACAATAATAATTAGTATAGAAATATGATAGATGTGAGAACATTTGAAGATCCGGAGGAGTTAGGTCTTCATGCCGGAAAATTCGGGGCGGACCTGATTAAAAAAACCGTAAGAGAAAAAGGAGAGGCGAATGTGATATTGGCAACCGGGAAAAGCCAGTTTGCTACCCTAAAGAGCCTGATCGCAGACCGGGAGATCCCCTGGTCTAAAGTGCGGATGTTTCACCTGGATGAATATATCGGCTTACCGGTAGAACATGAAGCCAGTTTTAGAAAATATTTAACAGAACGGTTTGTCAATAAGGTCGGCCAATTGGCAGAAGTAGTGCTGATCGATGGGGAAACAGATCCGGAGAAAGAATGCCTCCGTCTGGAAAAAAAGATAAAAGATCATCCCATTGACCTGGCTTTTGTCGGCATCGGCGAAAATGGCCATTTAGCTTTTAATGATCCGCCGGCAGATTTTGAGGTTGACCGCGCTTATTTGGTGGTAAACCTGGATATAGCCTGTAGACAGCAACAAATGGGAGAGGGTTGGTTCGGTTCAGTTGAAGATGTGCCTAAACAAGCAATCAGTATGTCGATCCGACAAATTATGCGGTCAAAACATATCATTGCTTCTGTGCCGGATAAAAGGAAAGCTTCTGCGGTTAAAAATTGCCTGACCTTGCCGGTTTCCAATAGACACCCGGCCAGTATATTACAGGAACATCCCCATTGCACCTGTTTTTTAGACAAAGGTTCCGCCTCATTATTAAAATAGCCGTATAAGCAGTATGAGCCCATCTTCTTATACCCTGAATAGAAAAGAAACAGTCATTTCTATAGGCATATTAGGAATGATGTTCTTTGTCTTCGGTTTTGTCTCCTGGGTAAACGCGATTTTGATTCCCTATTTTAAGATTGCCTGTGAGCTGACCAATTTTCAATCCTATTTGGTCGCTTTTGCCTTTTATATTTCTTATCTGGTGATGTCTATGCCCTCTTCGTACCTTTTGAGCAGGGTAGGGTATAAAAGAGGGATTGTCATTGGTTTTTGGGTTATGGCTTTGGGAGCTTTGGTGTTTGTGCCGGCAGCCTATGAAAGAAGCTATTCCGTTTTTCTTGTGGGGCTGTTTTTGTTGGGTACAGGTTTAGCTGTTTTGCAAACGGTAGGCAATCTTTACATTACCTTGATAGGGGATAGAGAGCGTGCAGCGCAACGCATTAGTATAATGGGGATCTGCAACAAAGGGGCCGGTATTTTAGCTCCTTTGGTTTTTTCGTATGCTATTTTACGGCCTACGGATAATGAATTATTCAGCCAGATCCCGCTAATGGGCGAAATAGCAAGAAATCAAGCGTTGGATGCATTAATTCTGCGGGTAGTTGTTCCTTATAGTATTGAAGCAGCCGTATTATTTTTATTAGGCTTATTTGTCAGCTTTTCCCCGCTGCCGGAAATCAAAGGAGAGCGGGAAGAGCAGGAGGCAGCGAAAAAGAATGTCTTTCAATACCCGCATCTGGTGATGGGGGCTGTTGCGATCTTTTTGCACGTGGGAACGCAGGTGATCGCCATTGATACTATCATCAATTATGCGAACTCTATGGGCGTGTCCATTTTAGATGCCCGGGCTTTGCCTTCTTACACATTGACTGCAACGATCCTGGGGTATCTTCTGGGCATCGGGCTTATTCCCAGGGCAGTCAGCCAAAAAAGGATGTTGCAGATCTGTACGGTTTTGGGCTTGTTATTATCTTTATTGGTCTGTTTATCAGTAGGAAGAGTAAGTTGGTTTCATTTGGACCTGGATGTTTCTCTGTGGTTTCTGGCTTTGTTAGGATTGCCAAATGCTTTGATATGGGCGGGGATATGGCCATTGGCTTTGTCGGGTCTAGGCCCGCATGCCAAGCAGGGATCTGCTTTGTTGATTATGGGGCTTTGTGGAAACGCCATTTTGCCGCTGATATATGGGGCGATAGCAGATATAACAGATGTAAAAACTGCTTATTGGGTACTTATACCCTGTTTTTTGTATTTGGTTTTTTATGCTTTTAAAGGATATGCCATTCGACCCCGGGTAGTCGGGGATTGATCCAAAAAGAGGATGATAAGCAGTATGAATACAGATATCCTGCATCGTATCAATTTTATAGTAGCAGGAAGAAACTATGGGTTAAAATATTATTAATAAAATAGAAGAGTTGTTTTTGATAAGGGGTTGGTTCAGACTGTCTTTGCAGATGCCCGGGCGATTAATTTTCCAGAGAGTATATTGTTTTCAATTTCATAATTTTTGTATTTGATATGTTTGATTAACAGAAAACAACTTTGTTTTCCGATTTCAAAAGCGGGTTCTTCTATAGTGCTGAGATTGGGTTCCACAATAGTAGAGATAGGGTCGTTAGTAAATCCGATTACACCGAAAGAGGTGCCCACCGAAATGTGCATCTTTTTTAAAGCCAATATCGCGCCGACCCCTTTTCGGTCATTTACCGCGAAAATAGCATTGGGCGGATCCCGGAGAGCCAATAGTTTTAATGTATCGTCAAATCCGTTTTCCTGGCTAAAGCCGGAATGGATAATATATTCTTCCCGATAAGGGATACGGAATCTTTTTAAAGCACGAAGGTAACCATTGAGTCTCAGTCGTGTAAAGGATAAATGTCTGGGGCCGGCAATATGGGCGATCTTCGTGTAGCCGCAATCGATCAGGTGTTTTGTGGCGGAATAGGCTCCCTCAAAATCATTTTGAACGACTTTTGAAGCCTTTATCTCCGCTGGAACTTTATCAAAAAACACGATAGGAAGCCCGTCCTCTAATAACTTTTCAAAATGATCCTGCATGATGGTATTAGAACTGATAGAAATTAGCAAACCATCTAACATGGACACATCCATGTTTTCTAAAAGGTCTCTTTCTTTTTCCTTATCGTCGTTCGTTACATACAGTATAATGTTATACCCCTGCCGGTAAGCCTCGTCCTGTATCCCGGATATGACGGTTGAGAAATAATAATTTGTAATAAAAGGGAGTACTACCCCAATGTTCATGGTAGCGCCGGAAGCCAGTGCAGAAGCATTTTTATTGGGTTTGAATTTTAATTTATGAGCCAACTCAAGCACCTTCTTTCGGGTTTCAGCGCTCACATCATGGGAGTCCCGGATCGCTCTGGACACAGTAGAAATTGAGATCCCCAGCTTTTCAGCAATATCTTTTGCACTGTATTTCTTCTTCATTTGAACAGGCTGTCCTATGTGTACTCAGTTTTATACACAAATTTGGACGGAATATTTTTTCTAATTTACTTCTACAACCCAAGTTACGGTTATTTTGTGATACCTTTTCTTATTCTTCTGATTAAATAACGATTTATCTATACATTTGTCCGGACTGATAGTTGTGTCGCCTACTAAACACCCTCCCAAAAAAGCCTTGATTTATAAAGAAATGGCACATCCAGGATTGCACAAAGTAGAATTTGAAACTTCCGGAAACCATTTTTTAATGGAGCAAATAAGCGTATTTTTGCAGTCATATTCCATACAGATGAATCGTTTTGAGAATCATAGACATATAGTCCGTTTAGCTGCCCCTATAATTTTGGCGAATGCTTCCGCTCCGCTTTTAGGGTTGGCAGATACAGCTACTATTGGACAAACTGGTCATGCAGCAGACTTAGGGGCTATTGCCCTGGCTACTTTAGTCTTCAGTTTTGTGTATTGGGGGTTTAGCTTTTTAAGAATGGGAACGACAGGATTCATGGCGCAAGCAGCTGGGGCCTCTAACAAAAAAGAAGTAATAACAGTAGCTTATCGCTCGGTATTATTAGGCTTAGCTATTGGGGTTACTTTGATTTTATTACAATTTTTTATAGGAAAATTAGCACTTTGGTTGATGAGTGCCAGTGATGAGGTCAAGGCATTAGTAATGGACTATTTCTATATACGTATTTGGGGAGCTCCCGCAACTTTGATGACGTATGCGATTTTAGGAAGTTTGATAGGGTTGAGCTGGACAAAGGAACTGCTTTGGGTTCAATTATTGTTAAATGGAACTAATATTGCCTTAAATGTTTTGTTTGTCCTCGGAGCCGGGTTAGGAATTAAAGGAATAGCTTTGGGAACATTAATTGCAGAATGGATCGCTTTTTTCTATGCCGGACATTTATTGATACGTAATCTCAATATAAGAGATCTCTGGCAACAGTTTCGTGACCATTGGCAGCAAATTATAAACAAAGCAAAGCTCTTGGCTGTTTTTAAAGTAAATACGGATATAATGCTGCGGACTTTAGCTTTGCTAAGTGGCTTTGCTTGGTTTGCTGATCAAGGAGCTAAGCTCGGTGACACCACCCTTGCTGCTAATCATGTTTTATTGCAGTTTGTTTCTTTGTCTGCTTTCTTTTTAGATGGTTTTGCCCACGTTTCTGAAATGCTTTCCGGAAAAGCCATTGGTGCTAATGACAAGGATGGATTTATAAAGCAATTTCGGCATTCTACTCAATTGGCGGGAATTACGGCAGTTGTTTTAGCCTTGGGAATCATTGTGTTTTCACCTTTTACAATTGGTTTATTAACCAAAGATACAGATGTTCAGAAAGTAGCCATGGAACATGCCGTATATGCGGGTATATATATACTACTTTCTTTTGTAGCTTTCCAATTGGATGGGGTATTTATTGGTGCGACCAAAAGTAAAGAAATGAGGAATTCAACCCTTATTTCTTTTATCATACTGGTAGGTGTAGGTACAGTAATGATGCAATATTATGGAAATGCGGGTTTATGGATTTCTTTCGTGGTGTATGTAGTGGCAAGAGGAATCTTTTTAGGCCTTTATGTGCCTAAAATTATGAGAGAATCATTTTGATAAGAAATACAATACAGTAAATACGAATAAAAGGTGTTTTTCAGGGTTGAAAGTCGGTTTAAATGTTAAAATATGTTAAATATAGTAGTTTTTTTTAATTAAGGATCGGAAGTTGATACTGTATTAGTATTCATAATTTAGGTTAATAATTGGTTAGTTTTTAGGTTCTCTTTCTCCCCGATTGAGAACCTAATTTTTTATATCCCCTAAAAGTAGCGTTTTTTCTTTTTGATATTTTCTTTTCGGGAAGAAAAAAAATTGCGCTGTAAAAAGAGTTTGGGGGAAATTAAAACTTCAGGTGTTTTACAGTCAATCCATTATTGATAAGTTGTTTGAGTGCATCGATTCCTATTGCTACATGTGTTTCGACAAATTTTGTGGTTACACTCAGATCGCTTTCCACTGTTTTTACGCCTTCGGGGATCATCGGTTGATCGGATACGAGCAATAATGCTCCAGTCGGAATCTGATTTGCAAAGCCAACACTAAAAATAGTAGCTGTTTCCATATCTACACACATAGTACGAATAGATTTCAAGTACCTTTTAAATTTTTTGTCATGTTCCCAAACCCGTCGGTTTGTTGTATAAACGGTTCCGGTCCAATAATCCCGTGAGTACTCTCTGATAGTTGTAGAAATGGCTTTTTGAAGGGCAAACGAGGGGAGAGCCGGTACTTCAGGAGGAAAGTAGTCATTAGAAGTACCTTCTCCACGTATGGCAGCAATAGGTAAAACCAAATCACCTATTTTGTTCTTCTTTTTCAAACCGCCGGCTTTACCCAAGAAGAGAGCGGCTTTGGGTTTGATGGCGGACAGCAAATCCATGACAGTAGCCGCTAAAGGGCTCCCCATTCCAAAATTAATGATGGTAATTCCATTAGCAGAGCAGGATTGCATAGGCTTATCTTTACCTACAATAGGTGCCCCTCCTTGCAATTCTGAAAATATTTCAAGGTAATTAGAAAAATTTGTCAATAATATATACTCTCCGAATTCTTCCAGCGGTCTTCCTGTATAACGAGGCAGCCAATTGTGAACGATGTCTTTCTTTGTTTTCAGACCCGGTAGAACAGGCGTTTCTATATTTTCTTTTGAACTCATTTTTCTTTGTGCTTTATTGTCATTGAACTCCCTACATTTTTTCAAGAATCTAACTGATCGGCTTCTATATAAAGTATAAATCCGTATATTTTGTTTTTATATTTGAGGGGAAACAAAATACACGGACTGTATAAAACCTGACTTTACCTTTATGCTTATGCCACTTTTAATTTTTGGATATCAGATTGTTCAAATTTTTTCTGGGCATACTGTAAAGTGATACGGAAGGTGTTTTTGTCTTCCAGTTCATCCTCAGAAGGCACTTCAAACATGGCGTCTAACATGATGGCTTCGCATATACTGCGTAAACCTCTTGCCCCCAGTTTAAACTCCCATGCTTTATCTACTATGAAATCATAAACATTTTTATCGAACTTTAGATTCAACCCTTCGTATTCAAATAGTTTTTTATACTGTTTGATGAGCGCATTTTTTGGTTTTATCAAGATGCTATATAGAGTTTTTTTATCTAAAGGATTAAGATAAGTTAAGACGGGAAGTCTTCCTATCAATTCAGGTATTAACCCAAAGTTTTTTAGATCTTGAGGAGTGATGTATTTATACAGGTTTTCTAAATCAACATCAGCCTCATCATCTTTCATTTTATACCCTACAGTTTGTGTTCTGAGACGGGTAGCTATTTTCTTTTCTATGCCATCGAAAGCACCTCCACAGATAAATAATATATCTTTTGTGTTCACGCCGATCATCTTTTGATCGGGATGTTTACGTCCGCCCTGTGGAGGGACGTTTACTGTAGTACCTTCTAAAATTTTGAGTAGAGCCTGTTGCACTCCTTCTCCGGAAACATCCCGGGTAATAGAAGGATTGTCAGTTTTTCGAGCTACTTTATCTATCTCATCTATATAGATAATGCCTCGCTCCGCGGCTGCTACATCATAATCTGCTGCCTGCAACAATCGTGTGAGAATACTTTCTACATCTTCGCCTACGTAGCCCGCTTCAGTCAATACGGTAGCATCTACTATACAAAAAGGTACATTCAATATTTTTGCTACTGTTTTTGCCAACAAGGTTTTACCGGTCCCTGTTTCGCCTACGATGATTAAGTTTGATTTCTCAATTTCAATTTCGTCTTTGCTCACCTGATGGTTCAAGCGCTTATAGTGATTATACACAGCCACTGAAATAGATTTTTTCGCTGCGTCTTGACCAATGACAAACTCATCCAAATGTTTTTTTATCTCACTGGGTCTTATAAGCTCTAATGCGGTTTGCATAGATTTTTGTTTTCTTTGTCTCAGCTCTTCTGCCAAGATTTCAGAAGCTTGATTTACACAACGATCACAGATGTGTGCATCATCTCCAGCAATCAGCATTTGTGTGTCCGATTTCCGGACACCACAAAACGAACAGTGTATTTCTTTGTTTGTTTTGCTCATTATTTCTTTTCTTTTTTATTTCCTTCTAATACTTCATCAATCATGCCAAATTCTTTGGCTTCAAAAGCACGCATCCAATAATCTCTGTCGGAAGATTTTTCCACCCATTCATAGCTTTGTCCAGAATGCTTTGAAATGATCTTATACAGTTCTTCTTTTACCTTCATCATCTCGCGTAGATTGATTTCCATATCTGCCGCTACTCCTTGTGCACCACCTGAAGGCTGGTGAATCATCACACGTGCATGTTTTAAAGCTGCTCTTTTTCCTTTGGCCCCTGCTACCAAGAGCACAGCTCCCATTGAAGCTGCCATTCCAGTACATATCGTTGCCACCTCTGGCTGAATATATTGCATAGTATCATAAATACCTAAACCTGCATACACACTCCCACCCGGTGAATTGATGTATATTTGTATATCCCTCTGAGCATCAGTGGACTGAAGGAATAGAAGCTGAGCTTGTACGATGTTGGCCACTTGATCATTGATAGGATCGCCTAAAAAGATAATTCTATCCATCATCAATCTTGAGAATACATCCATTTGAGCCACATTCATTTGACGCTCTTCTATAATGTATGGAGTCAAGTTCGTGGGAAGATTGGCGTTTGCCCGGGAAATAAAGCTATCCACATGTTGACTTCCTATTCTATGATGTTTAATGGCGTATTTTCTAAATTCGTTTCTGTCCATGTTTAAAATAATGATTGAATAATTTATTGCTAATATAAATGTATTTTTTAAGAATTATTCCCAATTTCTGTCATTAACTCGTAATTAGGTAACTCGGAAAGAAAGTTATAGCTTTTCTTTTCAAAATCAATCTTGCTGTAAATATGTTTTAACCCATTACTGACCAACAAAACGGGCGCTTTTTGTATGCTGTTATAATTTGATATTTGTTCAAAAACTTTTTGTGTGATTTTGACATGTGGCGCTTTGAACTCCGCTAAAAGTATTTTGTTGCCATGATTGTTGTAGACAACTAAATCGCTACGCTTTAGCAGTTTGTTAAGTTGCATTCCGCCTTCTATCTGCATAAGTGATTTTGGATAACGTTTAATATCTGCTAAGTAATGGATCCAATGCTGCCTAACCCATTCTTCCGGAGTGAGTACTACATTTTTCCTGCGCAATACATCAAAAATAAAATACTTATTCCCCTTTTTGGATATTTTTGCTTGAATGGGAGGCAAATCAAGTGCTGCAAACTCAAACATTTACAAATATACGTAAATATAAATGTATAAGCAACGCACGAATATTGAGTTTAATTCTCATTATTTTTATATGTTTGGAATATGAACGTTACACCTTTGCTGACAGCTATTCAGAAAAAGAAGTTTAAACCTGTCTATTTATTGCATGGCGAAGAACCTTATTATATTGACATAATAAGCGATGCTTTAGAACAATCGGTGGTAGAGGAAATGCACAAAAGTTTTGACCAAAGTATTTTTTATGGCAAAGATGTAGAAATTTCCACTTTAGTCAATGCCTGTCGGAGATACCCGATGATGTCTTCTCATCAGTTGATAGTCATAAAAGAAGCTCAGGATTTAAAATGGAATAAGGACTCAGATCTTTTACTGAAGTATTTAGAAAATTTTTCTACGACTACAGTGTTAGTATTGGAGTTCAAATATGCCAAATTCGACAAACGTAAAAAAATATATAAAGCCGTTCAAAGCAGGGGGGAGATTGTAGAATCTAAAAAGCTTTATGATAATCAAATAAATGGCTGGATAGAAACTTATATTCGAAATAAAGGCTATAAAATTCACCCTCAGGCATCTATGTTGATGGCTGAATACTTGGGCACCAATCTGACAAAAGTAGCCAATGAACTCGATAAACTTCTATTGAATGTTTCTGCCGAAAAAGAAATAATCCCAAAAGATATAGAAGAAAATATAGGAATCAGTAAAGACTTTAATGTATTTGAGTTTACCTCGGCACTGGGCAAAAAAGATGTTTTTAAAGCTATTCAAATTGTAGATTATTTTGCAGCGAACCCAAAGGACAACCCTATTGTACCTATGTTTGGTATGGTGGGCAGTTATTTTACGCGTATTTTGAAATATCATTACCTTTCTGATAAATCGCCACAGTCGATAGCCCGCGAATTGGGTGTACATCCTTTTTTTGCCAAAGAATATGTAGGGGCAGCTAGAAACTTCAGTAAATCCAAAGTTTTTTATGTGTTCAAACAATTAAGAAAATATGACTTGAAATGTAAAGGTGTAAACGTAGGATCACTTACTACGGATGCAGACTTGTTGAGAGAGATGGTTTTTCATATTTTACGGTGACTTTTTTAGATGCGAACAAAGGTTAAATCGATCCGTATCGGTATTATAAATTGTAAGAGAACATCGCTTTTAAATAGGAGAAGTTAATGAATAAAAACGGGTGTGTGAAATTTCACACACACCCGTTTTTATTGAGATTTAAGGCTTCCCGTTTATTCCGTATCACCTTTATCTTCTTTTAATTGTTTATTCTGGTATTCAGCTTCCAATTGGGCTAACTTTTTCTTGCCATATGCCAAGCGGGTAATGATGACAAAAAGAACCGGAACGACAAAAATACCTAAGAAAGTCGCAATGCCCATTCCGCCAAAAACAGTCCATCCGATTGTTTGTCTGGAAACAGCACCTGCTCCGGAAGAAATCATCAAAGGAATAATACCCAGGATAAAAGCCAAAGAGGTCATGATAATCGGCCTCAGCCTTAATTTTACAGCTTCATAAGTAGCTTCGTATAAATTCATGCCCGAATCCACTCTTTCCTTAGCAAACTCTACAATTAGAATTGCATTCTTGGCCGCCAAACCGATAATGGTTATCAAACCGATTTGAGCAAAAATATTGTTGTCTAATCGGGGGATAAACATGAGCGTAAGGATAGCACCGAATATTCCGAGAGGTACGGAAAGTAAAATTGAAAAAGGTACAGACCAGCTTTCGTATAAAGAAGCGAGGAGTAAGAAAACAAAAATAATACTCAACGTAAAGATGATAACAGTTTGACTGCCTGATTCCTTCTCTTGCAACGAAGCTCCTGAAAACTCATAGCTGAAATCTTCGGATAATGTTTCGGCTGCGACCTCTTCCAAAGCTTTTAAAGCATCACCTGAACTATAGCCTGCAGCAGCATTACCGTTTATTTCGATAGAACGGAAAATATTAAAGTGGTTAATAATCGAAGGAGCTTCTGTTAATTCATAACTGATAAGAGGATCAATAGGCACTGACTTTCCTGCAGCGTTTGTGACATATAATTTTTTAATATCATCTATTTCCATGCGGTATGACGTGTCCGCTTGAGATACTACTCGGAAGTTTCTTCCATATTTTGTAAAGTCATTGACATAACTACTTCCCAAATAGGAAGAGAGTGTACTATAAATGTTGGTAATGGGGACCCCCATTCTTTTAGCTTGCTCCCGGTTTACATGCAATTGATAATTTGGCGACTTTGTATTGAATAGCGTGTACGCCATTTCTATTTCCGGCCTCTGATTAACCGCAGCTAAAAAGTTATGCGCTGTTTTTTCAAACTCTTTAATGTCTATAGATTTATTGTCTTGGAGGTTCATGGAAAAGCCGCCTGATCTTCCCAATCCCGGAACAGGGGAGGGGGTGACAGCCATGATTTCAGCTTTAGTGTACTGGCTGTATTTACGCATGATTTCGCTGGCGATCTGAGCATTGGTTTTTTCCCGTTCTTCCCAGGATTTGAGGCGGACAAACATAGAGCCTCCGTTAGGTTTAGCAGCTCTGTTCATCATATTCATACCTGAAATAGTAGTAATGTATTTTATTTCTGGAAAATCCTTTTGCATCTCTTGGTAAACCTCATCTAATACAGCTTCAGTACGGCTGACCGACGATCCTTCCGGAAGATTGAAACCCATCATGAATAAACCGTTGTCTTCATTTGGAATAAAACCTGTTGGTTTTGTGTTAAACATCCAACCCGTTCCTACAAACACACAAATTAAAAGCACAATAACCAAAGGAGTAGCTTTGATGCATCGTTTTACTCCATTGGAATAACTTTCTGTTACTTTTTGAAACCACAGGTTATACCTATGAAATAGTTTATTCAGCCCTTTGGAATCTGGACCAATAGGATTGGGTGTTAGTAAGAGTGAACATAATGCCGGTGTGAGCGACAGCGCAACCAATGCAGAAATCAATACAGAAACAGCAATGGTGATGGCAAATTGCTGATAAAGCTGACCAACCATACCGGGCATGAAGCCTACAGGGACGAAAACGGCAGCGAGAATCAAAGCAATGGCTATAACCGGAGCTGTGATATCCCGCATAGCCTGCCGGGTAGCCTCCTTGGCCGACATCTTCTCATTATCTATATAATGCTGCACAGCCTCCACCACTACAATAGCATCATCCACCACAATACCAATGGCAAGCACAAAAGCAAGCATTGTCAGGTTATTGATAGAAAAACCAAAAAGGTGGAAGAAAGTAAAAGTCCCCACTATAGATACAGGGATTGCTAATACGGGGATCAGTGTGGCTCTCCAGGTCTGTAGAAAGAAAAATACGACAAGGGTAACTAAAATAATAGCCTCTATAAGCGTGAGAATAACGGCATCAATAGAAGCGTTTACTACGGAAATAGTTTCATAACCTATGACATAATCTACGTCTTTAGGAAAAGATTTCTTAAGGTTATCCAAAGTTTCGTATATCCCTTCGGCAGTCTCTACCGCATTTCCCCCCGGGGTTTGCGAAATCATCATTCCGGATGAAGCTTTTCCGTTTACACGGCTTGCTGTAGTATAGCTAAACTCACCCATTTCTACTCTGGCTACGTCTTTTAAAAGAACAAGAGAACCATTTTCGCTGGTTTTAATGATTATATTTTCGAAATCTTCTACTTCAGAAAGATCACTATCTGTAATGACTGGGTATTCAAAAACCTGAGTGCTTTCCTGAGGCCTTCCTCCTACAGTACCTCCCGGCAAACGGGTGTTCTGTTCTTGTATAGCTGTATTTACATCTTGAGGTGTAAGATTTAAACTGGATAATTTATCGGCATCTAACCATATCCGCATGGAAAAAGGCTGGCCAAAAGCCATTACATCTCCTACACCTTTTACGCGCATGACAGCATCCTTGAGATACAAGTTGGCGTAGTTGGCTAAGAATTTTGCATCTTTCGTTCCGTTAGGTGAAAATAGGGAAACCATCATCAAGACGTCGGAATTTGCTTTCCGGGTAGTGATGCCTAAGCGTCTTACAGCTTCGGGAAGGATGGGTTCTGCAATTCCCACACGGTTTTGTACATCCAGCGTGGCAATGTCAATATCTGTTCCTACTTCAAAAGTAACTGTAATACTTGACCCACCATCAGACGTACTGTTGGACTCCATGTAAATCATTCCCGGTGTTCCGTTGATCTCACTTTCTATAGGGGTTGTCACCGTATTTTCCACAGTTTGGGCATCCGCTCCGGTGTAGTTAGCTCTTACAGAGACTGTTGGAGGGGCGATATCTGGATATTGACTGATAGGCAATGTGTAAATCGATATTCCTCCTACAATCATAAGAATGATGGAGATGACCATTGCGGTAACAGGTCTTTTAATAAATATTTCTGAAATCATGTTTTTTCCTTTTCTCTTTTTTACACTTAATCCCTATACCTTAAATTAATTGTTTTCAGAGGGTTTTTTATCCGTCTCTGTTACTTTATCTCCGTCTGACA
>Ga0079226_10000488_pt1 | contig 27774 bp, 24 predicted proteins | sample Poulit2014_FD_76345 | JGI IMG/M metagenome (GOLD analysis project Ga0079226, IMG submission 76345) | Agricultural soil microbial communities from Georgia to study Nitrogen management - Poultry litter 2014 | ecosystem: Environmental > Terrestrial > Soil > Agricultural land | place: USA: Georgia...
GCTTCCGTGGTCGCTCCAGATGGCTCTTTCGATGTCAATACCGGTGAGACGGTGAACATAGCGGATCTGGTGGTGGTCCAGGCCGCTCGTAGCACCGTCAGCAGCGAACACGTTCAAGTGCTAGCCGGGGCCCCAACCGAACTGCCACCGATCCTCGTCCATCGTTCGACCATGCAGGTTGTCGATGGCTACCACCGCGTCCAAGCCGCCCTCCTCAACGGCGCCACGAAGATCCGGGCTCGGTTCTTCGACGGGTCCGAGGCAGAGGCGTTCGTCGAGGCGGTCAGGCAGAACGTCGCGCACGGCCTGCCCTTGTCACTCGCCGACCGCAAAACGGCCGCCGCACGACTGATCGCGAGTCACCCGTCGTACTCCAACCGGGCGATCGCGCGTACCACTGGCCTCTCCGACGGGACCGTGCGGTCGCTACGGACGTTCGAGACGGTCGACGGTGGTGATGGGGCCTGCCGGGGTCTCGACGGCCGCGTGCGTCCGTCGACCACCGCAGAGGGCCGGATCCGGGCCCACAAGCTGATCCAGAGCAACCCTGACGTGCCGCTGCGGACGGTCGCCAACCGTGCCGGGATCTCCCTGGGGACAGCCCATGACGTCCGCAATCGCCTACAGCGCGGCGATGACCCCGTACCCCCGCACCAGCGCCAGCGCCACGCCACGGTCTCGACGCGGTCCCCCAGCCCTGCCCCTCCTGAGGCGGAGCGGATCGAGAGCGCCGGGGACCGGAGCCCAGGCGGACCGCCTCCGGGGGGCGGCCCGATCGGAACCCCCATCCGCCCTGACGTGCCGCCCGCACCGGCTCCCCCCCAAGCGCACGCCACAGGCGCTCCTGGAGGCGCTGTACCGCGATCCGACACTGCGTTTCAACGAACATGGCCGTCGTGTGCTGCGCTGGTTCATGCACGGGGCGATGCCCGACGAGGAATGGCGCTCGTTCCTGCCCCACGTACCGATGCACCAGGCCGGGGCAATGGCCGAGATCGCCCGGCGCTCGGCACAGTCATGGGCGGAGTTCGCCCGCGAGATCGAACGCCTTGACGGGAAAAGCGGCTGACACGCTCGGCTGGCCACCGCCTCAGGCGGTGGCCAGCCGTGTACTGCTGCGCGAGAGCAGGTGACGCCCGTCGACAACGAGGTGGTCGAGGTTCATGTGCGCGAACGCGGCAACGGCCTCCTCCGGAGTTTCCACGATCGGCTCGCCAGCCACATTGAACGAGGTGTTAAGCAGCACCGGGCACCCGGTACGGGCGTCGAACTCCCCGAGCAGGTCGTAGAGCGCGGGATTCATGTCATGGGCGAGGGTCTGCAACCGGGCGGTGCCGTCGACGTGCGTCACCGCCGGCACCGCGTCCGGTCGGCGGACCCCCGCGACGACAAGCATGTACGGGGTCGGCGCATCGACGTCGAAGTACTCCGGCGCGCGTTCCTCGCGGATGACCGGCGCATAGGGCCGGAACCACTCGCGGTACTTCACGTTGTCGTTGAGGTGGTCCCGGACCGCAGCCGGGTAGGGCGCGGACAGGATGCTGCGGTGGCCCAGAGCTCGCGGCCCGAACTCGGAACGCCCGTCGAACCAGCCGATGGTGCGTCCGTCGGCGAGCAGATCGGCGACCGTACCGGGCAGGTCGTCGGGCCGCGCGCATGGAAGACCGCTCTCGGCGATGGCGGCCTCGGCTGCGGCGTGTCCGTGGTCGGGGCCGAGGTAGGCGTTGGTGAGGCTGGGAAGCTTGCGCATCGGTACCCCCATCCCGGTGTGCAGGCCGTAGTAGGCGGCACCGAGGCTGATGCCGTTGTCGCCGGCGGCCGGGACCACGAACAGCCGCTCGAAGGGCGTGTCCCGTAGGATCCGGCCGTTGGCGACGCTGTTGAGTGCCGTGCCTCCGGCGAGGCACAGGTCGCGGGCTCCGGTACGGGCGTGCAGGTCTCGGGCGACATGCACCATGGCCCGTTCCAGGACCTCCTGCGCGGCGCGGGCCAGGGCTGCACGGGTCTCGAAGCCGCCTTCGGCGGCGAGCGCGGCGCACGTGCGGTCCACGGCCCTGGCGTCGATGCGGACTTCCCCGCCGGGGCCGAGGTCGACGAGGGCGGCGAGGGCGTCCACGAAGCGGAGGTCGCCGTAGGAGGCCAGTCCCATCGTTTTGCCGTCCTCGCTGATCTCGTGCGTACCGGCTGGTCCTTGGTAGGCCAGGCCGCAGGCGATGCTCACCGAGCGGTAGAAGTGCCCGAGCGAGTTGTTGGTGCTGCCGGGCTGGTAGTAGCCCCCGGCCGGGTCGTCGAACAGGTGCTCACCCGCGATGCGTGTCACCAGGTGCAGGCCGCTCTCGTCGCCGACATACCCGCTGATCGTCTCGGCGGTACGAGGGCCGCTTCCTGAGCGTGTCCCGGAGACGAGGCTTCCGGAGTTGTCGCTGACCAGGACTGCGGCTCGGGAGAACCCCGAGCCGGCAAACGTACTGTAGGCGTGGGCGAGGTGGTGGTCGATCACGGTCAGCTTGCGGCGGACCGGGAACGAGAAGGCCGGAGGTACCAGGTCACAGGCGACCGCGAGGTCGACCTCTTCGGGGGTCGTTCCGAGCTGGGCTGTGACGGCGCGGCGGCTGGGGCCCGCGAGCAGGTCGGAGCCGACACCGTACTTTTTGCGGGTGAGGCGTTCCTCGTCGATCGCCGCGATATGTGTCGGATCCATCGCGGCGGCGGACCAGTCGTGTCCGGAGCCGCCGAGGCCGAGCACGGTGGGACGGTGGTTCGGGCGGGACATGGAGCCATCCTCTCTGCGAGGTCTCCCACCGAAGGGGGTTTGGCATCGGTGGGTCCGGTGCGGCGACCCCGTCGTCGGACGGCCGGGGCCGGAGTGCGGCTGGTGGTCTTCGGTGTCGTCGACCGGCTACGTCGTTCGGCGAGTTGGAGGGCGGCAGTCACGGCCAGGGCTGTTCTCACTAGTGGTCCGACCGGTCATCCAGGGGCCGCAACGGCTCATCAGAGTCGTTGAGCTCATGGGGGGCGGCGCCGTTCGCGGCGGTGCAGCGCCACCGCGAGGAGGCTGGCGACGACGAACCCGCCGAGCGGGTAGAGCAGCGCGACCAGGCCGGCGGTGTCGGCTGCCGCCGGGGTGAGCAGACCGGTCTCCCCGTCCGGCAAGGCGAGGAAGAACAGCGATCCGGCCGCGACCGTGCCGAGCGAGCCGGAGAGCTGGATGACGGCGTTCACGGTGCCCGATACGCCACCCACGGCGTTCTCGGGCGCCCACGACATCATCTTCTGGGTGATGCCGGGCGCGAACAGGCCCATGCCGAGGCCGCTGACGAACAGGCCGGGCACTAGGCGCAGCGTGATGTCGCCCGTGCTGCCCAGGGTGCCGCCGGTGGCGAGAGCGTGGCCCAGCGATGCGACCAACAGGGCCATGCCGGCCGCGAGCAGCGCGGCCCCGAACAGGACCTGCCGATCGCCGATGCGGGTGGCGAGGACGGGGATGGAGGCCGAGTTGGCTGACAGACCGACCCCGATCGGCCAAGCCATCAAAACCATGCCGGTGACCAGTGGGGACAGGCCGTGCCCGTCCTGCAACTGCAGGGTGAGCACGATCGTGTAAGCGCTCATCCCGGACCAGACCATGACGACGGAGATGAGGCCAATGCGAAGGGCGGGCCGTTTGAACACCGTCATGGGGACCAGTACCGAGCGGCCCAGCTCTTCCCTGCGGCGCTGAGCGCGGACGAAGACGGCGAGCAGCACGAGGCCGACCAGGCCGCCGACCATCGCGGGCGGCGAGACGCTCCCGTGCCCGAGGGCAACGAGTGGGAACAGCACCAGGAGCAGTGCGGTGCCGACCGTGACAGTCCCGACGAGGTCCAGTCCCGGGCGGGCGTCCTCGCGCGATTCCTCCAGGAACCGAGCGCCGCCGATAACGGCCAGGACACCGATCGGGACGTTGATCAGGAACAGGATTCGCCACGACAGCGCATCGGGGCCGAGTTCGAGCAGCAGCCCACCCAGGGGTGGGGCAAGTCCGGCGCCGATCGCGACCACGGCGCCGTACGCTCCGAACGCCCGTGGGCGCTCACTTTCGGTGAAGGTCGTCTGGATGATCGAGAGCACTTGGGGGACCATGAACGCCGCGCCAAGGCCAGCCACGGCGCGTGCTGCGATCAGCGTTGTGGTGTCCGGTGCGAAGGCGCACGCCGCTGAGGCGATGGTGAACACCACGGTCCCGGCCAGGAAGGTACGTCGTCGACCCAGGATGTCGCCGAGCCGCCCACCGAGTACGAGCAGAACGCCGAACGCCAACGCGTAGCTGGCCACGATCCACTGCAACTCGGCCGGCGACGCTCCGAGGCTGGCGGCCAAGTGGGGCGCTGCGATGACGACGACGCCGACATCGATGAGGTCGACGAGGACGGCGGCGAGAACGATCGCGAGCCCCAGCCATCGCTGTCCGGGGGACGAAGATCGGTCTGGTTTGGCCATCGGTGTTCCTCCCTTGGACGACAAGAAGCAGGCCTGTTCAGACCAGAACACCCGCCGAGGTGCTGTAACGGGCCGGTGACTCAACGTCCAACAGGGATTCCAGGGTAGGGGCCACGTCGTACAGTGACAGGCCAGAGCGCAAGCCCGGCGTCGCACCGGTTCCGGCGAGCATGAACACGCCGGTGTCGCTGTGGTTGGCGTGGTCTGGGCCGGTGTCGTTTTCGGTGGTGTGCAGGCCGTCCCCTTCACCAAGGGTTGCCAGAGCCCGGCGGCGCAGGTTACCGAAGTACACCATCAGGTCCGGTGCGACCCCGTTCACTTCGGGATAGATCTCGTGGGGGCGCAGGACCCGGTTGCGCATCGGCGCTCCCGTCTCGTCGGTCAGCGCCTCCAGCATGCGGGCGATCCGGTCAGCGGTTTCCTCGTGTTCGGCGGCCGGGACCGTGCCCGTGGGCTCGCGGCCCTCGACGTTGAGGAAGACGCGGCCGTAGTAGCCGCCCTCGGCCCATGCCACGGTGCGGGTCCAGTCGACCGCGGCCTTCGACAACGGGGTCTGGTGGCCCGGCTCCTCTCGCAGCACCAGCAGTCCCTCCTGGCGCAGCCACTCGTTGATTCGAAACCCGCCGACCATGGGCTGAGCACCATGGTCGGACACGACCATCACCACCGTTTCCTCGGGCAGGGTCTCTAGGAAACCGGCGATTTGGCGGTCGAGCGCACGGTAGTACTGCGCGAACAGGTCGGCGTAGCGGTTGCCTGGCTCGTGGCGGGGGTGCTCGGGGTCGCAGTGCTTCCAGAACGCGTGGTGCAGACGGTCAGGGCCCATGTCCACGAAGGTGAGGAGGTCCCACTCCCGAGTGGTCGCGAGGTGGCGGGCCACGTCGAAGCGCTGCTCGCTCATGTCGAAGATCTCCTGGGAGATCCGCTCTGGCTCCGGGGAGCGGAAGTTCTCCACGTCGAGCTGGTAACCGCCGGTGAGAGCGGCAAGCTCGTTGGCGAGGCCAACCGGGTGGGTGAACCGCGCGTTGGTGGAGGGCGCCATGAAGCACGACACCATCGAACCCAGGATTGGGGTGGTCGGGTATGTGCCCGGTACGCCCAGCACGATGCTGGTGCCGCCGGCGGCGGAGACTAGGTCCCAGATACGGGGACGGCGGATCTTGCGTGAGGTTGCGAACTCCATCGGCCCGTAGCCATGGTCGGCTCTGTCACGGAAGCCGTAAATCCCGAGTTCGCCGGGTGTGGCACCCGAGAGCATGCAGGCCCAGGCGGGCATGGTGATCGGGGGGTCGATGCTGCGCATCGGGCCCCAGACTGCGTTTTCCCTCAGGCGTGCGAGGGTGGGCATGTCTGCGGAGTGTCGGTCGAAGAGCAACTCCGGGGAGACCCCGTCGAGGCCGATGATGGCGACGCGGCGAGGTGTGTTGACCATCGTGATCGTTCTCCTGTCCTCAGAATGGGTCCGAAGCGGCTGCGTTGTAGGCTGCTCTCCGGACGCGAGGTGGTGACGAGGGCTGGGGGTGCCACCATGACGGGACCAGATGGGATCGAGGCCGCTGTTTGCCTGGTGCTGGTCGTGGACGAGACGGTGTCGGCGCGGAGCTGGCGTGCCCGGCTCTCGCCCGTGGTCGAGGTGCGGGCGGTGCCCGCCTCGGAGGTTCCCGACGGGGCGACCCTGGAGTCCGTCATCGCCGGCTGGCCGCCCGACCGCCCGTGGGCGCTGCTCGTCGCCGGGACGGCGGCGCCCGTCCTGGTGGCCCGTGCTGCGGACGTCGATCCTGCTCCGTCGCGGGTGTTCGTCGCCTCGGCCGGAGGCGTCCTCGCCGATCCGACCGGACCACTCCACTGGCCGGTGACGGTCGTGCTGGCGGAGGATGCGTCCGAGGAGGAGCGTGCGCGAGCGGCCTCTTGGACGCCGTCCGGGGAGCGTTCTGGCGACCTGGTGGTACGGCTGGTGCCGGCCGGGCAGGAGCCGCCCACAGCGTGTCATCCGTACCTGGCGCGGGGCGTGCGCGAGGACCTCTCCCTGCCCTGACGAGCGGACGTTCATCCGGCCGGCTCCGGCTCGACCAGCCTGTGCAGCTCGGGCGGCGAGAGCGCCGCGAGATCAACGTCGTCGTCGAGGTCGGCCCCGAGATCCTGCTCCAGAAGAATCGCCAGCTCAACCATCCGCGAGGACTCGACGAGGATTTGGTCGCGCAGCGCGATGTCCGGGGCCAGTTCGGCGTCACCGATCCCGAGCGTGCCGTACAGCATGGATCGGAACTCGAGCAGGGTCATGCGCGTGTCCTTTCGCGTCTGTCGTGCTCCGCCGGGCGCAACGGCAGGTCTTGCTCGTAGCGCAGCCCGCAGCGCAGCGCGGTCTCCGCCTTGCCCAGCTCGGTACCGAGGTAGCCGGTGTGGGCTGGGTCGGTGATCACGCCGGCCTCCAGCAGGCCGAGCACCATCGATTCAGCGCGGCGGCCGCGCATGTGGTAGCGCGGCGTGAGGTCGGTGTCGAACACGCGCAGGAATACGCTGCCCTGCGCATGGTCGGCCGTGATCACCACGAATCCCTGCAGGGCAGTCGAGAGGTCACGGCGCCGTCCACGCGGGCGCAGCTCGGTCGGTTCGGCGGTCCTGACCGATTCGGGGACGGGGCTGGCCGGCGGTGCCGGGTTCCGCCGGATGGCGGCGTGCAGCGCCGCCACCTCCGCCGCGAGTTCCCAGGCGTTGTCGACGCCGCGCGAGTCGTGCCACACCAGCTGGTTCCGAAAGCGCTCCACCTGTTGAACGCTCAGACCTGGAAGGCGCGCCTCATAGCCCTCCGCGCGGCAGATACGGCCGCCGTCGCCGTCGAGACCGTGGCGCAGCAGCGCGATCAGACTCTGTCCCGGGCGGAACAAGCGCGAGTCCGCCCCGCATACCAGCAGTGCCCTCAGCGAAGGGCGAGCGAGCACGGCATGGACGATTTGCTCGATGCCTATGTTCGCCGTTCGTAGCGGTGCGGCCACCACGACCCCGGGCAGGCCGCTCAGGCGGTCGGCCAGCCCGGAATCGGTCAGGGTGCAGACGCCAACGCCGGCACCGCCGTCACCAGGTCGCACCGGCGCCCTCCCCCGTGTAGGAGCGCGGCGCCCCGCCGGAGGCGGGGACGGGCAGCGTCGAGCTGATCTCCGCGACGCGCAGGCCCATGCGGTGTAGGTGCTTGCCGAGGCGTAGCTGCTCGGTCTTCATCTGGTCGATCCGGGCGTCGAAGTAGCGCTCGACGTCGAGTACTTGGGCGGCCTGCTTGTCGCGGTTGAGGCGTCCGGAGAGCGCATCGTCGACGTTACTGCGGAAGAAGTCGACGTTGTGCTGCCCCATCTCTTGGCGGATCCCGTGGATCTTCTCTTTGAACGCCTCGATTCGCTCCATCGCGTCGGGCATGTGGTGGAACCGGCGGTGGAGCCGGGAGATGAACGTCTGCAGGACGACGTTGAAGGTCTCGAACTCGAACACCGAGGACTGCTCGGTGATCACTCCGCGCCGGTGGTAGTCGTCGTTGTTGTAGAGCGAGGCGAAGTGCTTGGCCAGTACTTCCACGCGCTCGTCCTGGTGGGTGTAGCCGTAGGGGTCAAGATCGTTCAGGTAGGCGTCGGTGAGCAGGCCGTCGTCGGTCATCTTCCGCACGATCTTGGTACCCGGGTAGATCTCCAGGCGCTCAGTCATGCGGCGCAAGTTGTGGCCTGCGTTGTGCCGCAGGAACTCGGCGTTCTCCAGGATCGTCTCGACCGTCGCGTAGGGGTGGAACGGCATGAAGCCCATCGCGAGGTAGATTCCGTGCTGCTCTAGCATCCGGATCACTGTGACGTTGTCCTGCACCGTCGCCCGTTTCTCCCAGAGCAGGAGTTCCTCAGGAACACCGGACTCGATGCCGACGTTGGCCTTCTCCAGGCCGGCGCGCACCAACAAGTCCAGCAGCGCGTGGTCCTCCGGGGTGTCCTTCCAGTTCTCCGCCCGCATGCAGACGTTGAAGTAGATGTCCAGGCCTTCGTCGAGGATGCCCTGTGCGATCCTGCGGACACGTTCCTTGCCCAGACGGCCGCCGTCGGGGTCCTCGAACGTGGAGTCGATGAAGTCGAAGGTGCGAAACCGGTGGTTGCGCACCAGTTGGACGATCTCGTCCACCACCCGCTCCGGGCTGCGCCCGCGCCAGGCCTTGCCCTGTTGTACCCGGTTGTTGGTATGCGGTGCCGCGCAGAACGTACAGCGGGCCACGCAGCCGCGGCTGGTGCTCACCCGCACGTATTCCAGTTCGTTGCCGTGTGAGATGAGCTGGTCGCGGGCCGGGTGCGGCAGCGCGTCGAGGTCATGGACCAGCGGCCGGGGCGGGTTCTGGCGCGGTCTGCCCTGCGCGTCGCGGTAGCAAATGCCGGGGCAGTCGGAGAGCTCGCCGCCGAGCGCGATGCGCTGCACGAGGTCGAGGATCGTCGGCTCGCCCTCCCCGATGGCGACGACGTCGGCGTGCGGGATCTTGCGGAGCACCTCGGTCCCGGCGAACGTGCCGGCCGGGCCACCGCAGGCGACCACCGCATCCGGGAGCGCCTGGGCAAGGCGTTCGGAGAGCGATGCGGCGCTGACGACGTTGAGGCTCATCAGCGTGAAGCAGATGAGCGCCGGGTCGTACTCGACGAGTTCGGCGATGGTGCGCTCCTCGTCGAGGCCGTGCCGCACCTCGCGGATCTCACAGGTGAACCCCGCCTCGCGCAGCACACTGGCCATGAATGCCACGCCTAGGTGCTCGGGAGACATCACCAGGTCACCGTCGAGCAGGATGAGGAAGCTAGTCCGCACGGAGGCGGGGTCGGTGATCGCAGGATCGACCTCGATGGAGAACGCCCCCGGTTTCTGTCTGCGCACCGGGGTGATGGGGATGTTGGTGGTGTTCATGCCATACCTCCAGTGGTCCGCTGTACGCGTCGGCCGGTGGCAAGGGTGGTATCGGCCGCGCGGCCGTCCATGTCGGGGGTGGCCACTCCCAGTGCGCCGAGAAGGGTCGGGGCAACATCGGTCATGTCTACCCGGGCCGGGAAGCAGTCGCGGGCCGCGTCGCGGGCGTAGAAGATCGCGTTGCCTCGCGTGTGCGTGCCGGTGAAAACGTCGGTGCCGACCGTCGACGCGGGGGCCCACATGCCGCGGGGCTGGACCCCGTACGCGGGCGTGGCTAGCAGGTCGGCACTGTGCTCCAGCAACGGGCCGGTGTAGGCCTGCGCTGCGGTCTCCACGGCATCGAACACCAACGGACCATCCGCCTTGGGTCCGATCCGTGTGCCGTCGCGGCGCAGGGCGCGCAGCTCGTCGGCGATCTCGTCGCGTACCTCGTCGGCATCGCCGTCGCTCAGCGAGCCCGACGGGAACCGGCTCTTGCGGTGCAGGTACACCCGCGCCGGGTCCAACGCGAACGCCTGGGAGCGGGAGTCGAGGTCGATGAGCCTGGGGGTGGTCTCCACCGGGGCCAGCCAGCCGCCCTCGCGCAACCAGCCGTTGAGGGCGAACTGGCAGGTCGCCGGCCCGAACCCGTGGTCACTGACGAGGAAGAGCGCGTCGTCATCGTCGACGAGGGCGACCAGCCTCCCAAGGGCTGTGTCGACTTCTCGGTAGAAATCGACGACGGCGTCGTGCAGCGGATGGCCGGGGTCGTTGAGCGGGCCCCACAGGAAGTGCTGCACGCGGTCGGTCTCGGTGAGCACGGCCAGGCCCAGGTTCCAGTCCGGTTCCGTGCCGCCGCGGCCCAGTACGGCCTCGAACCCGCGGACGCGGGCGTGCAACGCGCGCACCGCGCGGGCCAGGAAAGCGTGCGGGTCGGCGGCGACGTCGCCGATCTCCACGTCGAGCTCGTAGTCGAGTGCGGAGAGGGTCTCGGTGAGTTGTTCCGGGAACACCGCGCGGGAGAGGCGCGGCGCGACGAAACCGGATATGAGCGTGCCCTGGATACCCGGTGCCGGGTAGGTGCCCGGCACGTTGAGGCACGCGGTGCGCAGTCCTGCCCCCGCTGCGAGCTCCCACATCGTGGGGGCGGAGAGGGATCGCACGTCGGCGTAGAACGTGTCGTACCCACCGCTGCGTAGGTCCACAAACCCGAACACACCGTGTCGGGCCGGGTTGACGCCGGTCAGGAACGATGCCCAGCTCGTGGAGCTGATCTCCGGCACCGGCGCCCTCAGCTCCGCGCACGGGCCGAGTTCCAACAGCGCGGCGACGGTGGGCATCACACCCTCGGCGGCGAGGCAGTGCAGCAGGTCTAGGGTCATACCGTCGAGGCCGACGGCTAGGGCCCGGTCCATTGGAATCCTCCCTGGGGTCGACCGGATACGGGTGCTCAGTCGGCGGTCAGGGCTCGCCCCGAGCACCACGGCGGGACCTCCCGGCCGAGGGCCACGGCCAGTGTGGCGGCCATGTCCACCGGCCGGGCGGGCGCGGTGCCGGCCGGGGTGGTCCCGGTGTCCGGGCCGAGGGCGGCCCAGTAGGAGTCGGGCCGGTGCCAGCCGCTCTGCCAGGTGCGGTGGACGTGGTGGGCCCAGCTCGGGTCGCCCAGCGGCAGGGAGCGCCAGTCGTAGGGCTCCAGGATCAGGTCGGGGGCGAACTCCGTCGCGGCCCCCGGATAGACGTCCTCGCGTGGGGAGACCGAACGGAGCAGGGGCAGGCCGGTACGCGGATTGATCGCGCTCAACAGGGCCTCGGTGATGTCCTTACGCAGTGGCTCATAGTCGCTGGGTGCCACCGTGCCCCTGTTGTAGCGGCCGACGAGGTTGACGTTGACGCCGTGTGTTCCCTGTACCGCCTCGAACGCCCTGCTCGCGCCGAAGTCCACGTGTCCGTTCGCATCGGGAGACAGGAGGCCAGCCGACGCGAGTGCGTCGTTGACCGAGCAGTACGAACGCACGGCCCCGAACCCGATCTCGGAGAAGGCGATGAGTGTGGTGTGGCCGTCGAGCCGGTCGAGCATGCGTTCGAGCACGTCGTCGGCTGTCTTGTAGGCCGCGAACACAGCGCTCTGCGGCGGGGCGAGGTCGTCGCGTTCGAGTTCCTGCCAAAAGATGTGTGAGGTCCGGTCAATGGCGGTCAGGTTGACCACGGTGACGTCGGCGCCCCGGTCATGCAGGTGCTCAGCGGCGGCGCCGCGCCGCCGGTCGGCTTCCAGCAGGCGCTCCAGTACGGAGGCGCGGGGCCCACCGTCCCACCAGACCGACACGTCGTGCACCGGGCGGATACCCTCCGTGTCCAGCTCGCGCTGCAGTTCGCGGGGGTAGCAGCCGCGCAGTGTGGGTCGCATGGGGTAAGTGATCAGCCAGCCGTCGAGCGGTTCGGCGGGGTGGGTGCCGAACAGGCCGATGGAGGCGAAGCGCAGGTCCGCAAACTCCGGGCGCTGCCAGAGCAGCGGCAGTCGCCGCTCCCTGGATCCCAGCACCGCCGGCCGGTAGTCGGGGCTGTGGCACGCCCAGTAGGAGTAGAACCCGTGGTCGCCGGGGCGTGCTCCGGTCAGCAGGCTCAGCAGGCCTGGTGGTTCGTAGGGGACGCCGTCGGCTCGCAGTGGTCCCCCCGCGCCGAGGGCGCGTAGGCGGGCGAAGGCCGGCAACCGGCCCTCGGCGCACCAGCGGTCCAACAGCTCGGGTGTGGCGCCCTCGGTGACCACCACAATCGCACGTCGATCACTCGGCACTGCTCCTCCTCGTCGCTCGCACTCTGGTCAGCCCGGTCGGCCTCAACCGGAGAGCCGCTCGCTGACGTAGGCGCTGAGAACGTCGAGATCATCGACGAGGCGTACCGAGAGGTCTTCGTCGGCAATCTCAATGTTGAACTCGTTCTCCACCCAGATCAGGAACTCCAGGGTGTTTATCGAGTCCAAGCCCAGCGTGTCGACGATGTCCTTCTCCGGGATGGTGTCCGGATCACGCTTGAGCTCGAGGGAGGCGACCATGACCTTCTTCAGCCGTTCCTTGACGTCGCTCACGTCGTCGTTCCCTTCCCTGTGGTCAGTTTCGGTCGGGGTGTTCTTCACAGGTAGCCCATCTCGCGCAACCGGGAGCTGGTGAAAGCCAGGTCATCGTCGCCGTCTCCACCGAGGTGTCCGACCCCGGTGGCAGCGGAGTCCGCGGGCAAAAGTGTCGGCAGGGTCAAGGGGCGGGTGAATGCGTCCTGGTGGACGCGGCCGTCGACGTCGTCGGGCCAGGCGATCCCGTGTTCGGCGAACATCGTCGGAACGGTGTCGACCAGGCGGAAGGTCCCGGCCCGGCGGCCCGGGACGATGTTGGATGAGCGCTGCGCCCAGACGCCTTCGTGGCGGTGCAGGCCGGTCTGGACGCTCGGTCCCCAGAGCGGCGCCGAGGGGTCGCAGACTGGCATGACGGTCTCGTCTGCTGGCAATAGCACGAAGTCCGGGGCGCGGTGCGTCCATGGGCCCGGGTAGACCTCCTCGCGTGGCAGGACCGCGCGGAAGACCCGGTCGCCGGTAGGCGTGCGCACGTCGAGCAGCGACTGCAGGTCCTCCAGCAGCCGGGCGCGGTCTCGCGGCGCGACGCGGCCGCGGACCTGACGGCCCCGCTGGTTGACGGTGAGGCCATAGCTGCCCGGTACAGGCATGTAGACCGATGTGCGGCCGAAGTCGACGGTGCGCCCGCCACCGGTGAACCAGTTCGCGACCCGGTCGGCGCCCTTGCCACCGGAGGGCACGGTGGTGAGCAGGCCGGCGTCCTCGAGTAGGCCGTGCAGGCCCAGGGAGTAACGGCCGCGCGCGAGCCCATGGTCGGACACCAGCACGACGGTGGTGTCGTCGTCGACGAGCCCGACCAGTTCGCCGACGGCGTCGTCGACAGCACGGTAGATCCGCGTCATCGCCTCGTCCCAACCGGAACCGGGCGGCGGGCTCTCGTGGTCGGGATGTTCGGGGTCGCCGAAGTGCCAGTAGTGGTGTCCCACCCGGTCCGGCTCGGTGATCACGACCATGGTCAAGTCGGTGGGCCGGGTGGTCATCAGGTGCCGGGCCGAACGAACGCGCGCCGCGACGTTGTCGACCGCCTTATCGAGGTATCCGTAGTCGCCCCGGAACATGCAGGCGAGGTCGGGCTGGAAGTGCGCCCCGGCGGTCGCCAGCTCGCGCAGCAGCGTCGGCGGCTGGCAGTAGCGCAGTGTCTGCTGAAGCGGCCAGGTCAGCTGGTAGCCGGGAAGGTCGCGTGGTGGGTGCGACATCGGGACGTTGATCATTCCGCCGGACCAGCCCTGGTCTGCCGCCCATTCCCACATCGAGGAGCGCCCCAACTCCGTCGTGCCGACCAGTGTCTCCCCGTAGGCCGGGTGCTGGGTGTCGAAGAACTGGTAGACGCCGTGACGGCCGGGGTAGGACGCGCTGGTCATGCTGGCCCAGCCCGGCGCGGTGTGGGCCGGCCAGGTCGTGGAGGTGGCCGCGCTCGCGCTGTCCCGCAGCAGCGCGGCCATGTGCGGTAGCTCCCCGCGCTCGACGAGGGGGTCGATGGTGTCGAAGCTGCCGCCGTCGATCCCGATAACGAGGACTCGTGGTGTCGGCACGGGACGGCCTTTCAGGGTTGGGAGCATGGGCGGCCGGGCGAGTCACCCAAGACCAGTGAATCATGATCGTCACGACGTCCGACGGATTCGTCAACAGTTCTCTGTTTTTCAGAATGAACATCTCAAACCATTCGACCGGACACGTCGTGTTCGACTGCGCAAGATACGCAACCGGCAATGTTTTCGCTGTTCAAGGTACTGGCACCCGCCCGCTTGAACGGATTCCAGGTTTCCTGAACGCCGCGCCTTGACAGCGGATCAAATGATTCCCAAGGTTATGAGAGTCCGCTTTTGGCGAGTGATTCCGGGAAAAGACGACTGCTGCGGAGTACAAGAAGTCCGCGACGCGTGGTCCCTACACCCGCCGTGCCCTTCGCCCCCCCAACTCGGAGGACGACGTGCCGCACGACCGTCAGGAACTGATTCTCCCCCCGTGGCCGCAGTATGGCGCTGCCGAGCGCGAGGGGCTGCTGGGGGTCTTGGAGCAACCGGGGTGGTGGCGTCAGGCCGGCAGCCGGGTGGAGGACTTCGAGCGCGCCTTCGCCGAGCGCCACGGCGCACCGTACTGCCTGGCCGTGAGCAGTGGGACCGCAGCGCTGGAGATCGCCTTGGCGAGCATGGACGTCGGGCCGGGTGACGAAGTGATCGTCCCCGCGTTCACCTTCATCTCGTGCTCGCTCGCCGTACAGAGGTTGGGTGCCGTGCCGGTACCCGCCGACGTCGACCTCGACACCTACTGCCTCGACGTCAACGCGACCGCCGCGGCCATCGGGCCTCGCACGAAGGTGATCATGGCTGTACACATGGCCGGCCAGTTCGCCGACGTGGACGCACTTGACGCGCTGGCCGAGTCGGCCGGGGTCGAGGTACTGCACGACTCCGCACACGCGCACGGAGCGCGCTGGCGCGGCCGCCATGCCGGGGAGCTGGGTGGGATCGCCACCTTCAGCTTCCAGAACGGCAAGCTGATGACCGGAGGTGAGGGTGGTGCAATCCTGTTCCCCGATCGCGAGCGCTACGAGGATGCCTACCTTCGCCACAGCTGCGGGCGCCCCGCCGCCGACCGGCACTACGAGCACCGCACCCAGGGTTCCAACCAGCGGATGAGCGAGTTCATCGCCGCCGTGCTGAACGGGCAGCTCACCCGCCTGGACGAGCACCTACCCCTGCGCGAGCGCGGCGCCGAGGTGCTGGAGAAGGAACTGGCCGTGGTGCCGGGCGTGGTGCCGACCGGCCGCGACGAGCGCTGCGACCTCCACAGCCACTACATGGCCATGTTCCGCGTCATCGGCATCGGCGACCGCCGTGCGTTGGTCGATGAACTCGTCGGACGCGGTGTCCCCGCCTTCGTCGGGTTCCCGCCGATCTACCGGACCGAAGGATGGAGCCGGGGCCCCACACGGGGCGAGGACGTCGAACGTGAGGCCGCCCGCTGCCCGAACTCCGAGCTGATCGGCCGTGAGTGTGTCTGGCTGCACCACCGTGTCTTGCTCGCCGACCCGGACACGGTGCGCGCCGTGGCCGCACACGTGAGGGAGGCCGTAACGGCGTGAGTTCGGCGTCCCATCCCGTCATCTCCGTCGTTGTACCCACCGGCGGAGGCCGCCCCGAGCGGCTGCGTCCGACCCTGGCCTGCCTGGCCGCGCAGCGCGATGCTCCGCCCCATGAGGTGGTTGTCGTCGTCGACACGGACGAGGTTCCCGCCGAGGTGGCCGCCGCACCCGGTCCCGCGGCCCGCGATGGCGCCAGGTGTTCTCCCCCGCTTGTGGTGGCACGCGGTCCTCGCCGCGGCCGGGCGGCGGCCCGCAACGCCGGCGTGGCTGTCTCCTCGGCCCCGCGTCTGGTGTTCGTCGACGACGATGTGCTGGTCGGCGAGGGTTTTCTCGCCGCTCACCACCGGGCTTCCGTGCCCGGCTGGTTCTGCCACGGCCGTATGCGCGAGCTGCCCACCGCCGCCGCACTGGTCGCCGAGCTAGCAGAGGGAGACGCCGCCGACGCCCGGGACGCCCGCCGCACCTTGGGGACCGGTTCGGGAAAGGCGCCGCGCCACCGTCTGGTGGCCAACGCACTGGAGCGCGCAGTGGAGGGGATGGACACGGGGACCGTGCCCGACGTCGCTCCGTGGCTAGCCTGCGTCGGCGCCAATCTCGCCGTGGACCGTGACGCGCTGGAGTCGGTCGGCGGCTTCGACGAGTCCTTCGGTATGACGTGGGGCTGTGAGGATCTCGAACTGGGGCGGCGGCTGCACGAACACGGCCTGCGCAGGCGGCTGGTGCCCGATGCCCTGGGGGTCCACCTCAGCCACAGCCGCCCCGACCGCTGGGAACAGCACGCCCTCAACCTGGAACGCTTTGCGGCGCTGTATCCCGAGCCCGCCGTCGTACGCCTCGCGGAGCTGCTCGCCGCCGACGGAGATCCGCGTCGCTACGTCGACTCGGTCTCCGGGAGGGAGGCATCGTGATCGGTTCGCGCGCCCGGGATGCCATCGACCATCTAGTGCTCTCTCCACACCCCGACGACGCCGTCTGGTCGCTGGGAGCCCGGATCGCGCGCTGGCGCCGCCAGGGGAATTGGGTTGTGGTGCTCACCGTGTTCGACGGTCCGGGTACGGACTCCGTCGTGGGCAGGGACGTCCGCGCACTGTCGACGCCACCCTCGACGCGAAGAGCCGAGGACCATGCCGCGCTGTCGCTCTTGGGCGTGACGCTGCACTCGCTCGGGCTACCCGACGCTGCGACCCGCCACAGTGACGGCGCCCCGCGCTACCCGTCGGTAACCCGCCTGTTCGCAACCCCGCACCCGGACGATGTCGCCCTGATGGACCGGATCGCGGAGGCGGTCGGCATCCGCCGGGGCGGGGGCACGGTCGTCCACACGCCGCTCGCGGCCGGTGGCCACGTCGACCACAGGCTCACACGGGCGGCCGCGAGGAGAACGAGTACCAGAGCGTTGGAATGGTACGAGGACTTCCCCTACACCGTACGTGCACGGCACCACCAGGGTCTGGTCAGGCGCTCCTCGGCTCTAGCCGAAACCGACGTCGACGTCTGGTTGGACGCCGCGCGGTGCTACGTGAGCCAGGCCCGCTCACTGTTCGGCGGCACGGATGCCCTCACCGCCGCGCTGCGCGCGCGAGCGCGCCCCCGTGAGGGCGACGACCCCATCCGCCTGCATGAGCACCACTGGGTCTGCGCCTGAGGATATCGCCCTGCGACATCAACGACGAAGGAGACCGCGACGATGGTGAGCCACCTTTTGGGCAACGACCTCGTCATCAACGAGGACGCCTGCAACCTGAGCTGCAACTACTGCCTGACCGGCCAGAGCAACCTCAAGGAGGGGCATAACCTCAAGCTCATCTTCGAGCCGCCCAAGCGCGACGACTACACCAAGGACACGCCCTTGGGCCGCAACGTCGACGCGGTCGCCGACCGGCTGCGCACGACGTTCGACATGCCCCTGCTGAAGGTGACCGGCGGAGAGATCTTCCTGATCAGGGGGATCATGGACTTCCTGGAGCAGGAGGCGGCCAAACACGAGGTCCTAGTCGTCCAGACCAACGGTGTGCTCGTGCGCGAGGAGCACCTGGCTCGGCTGCGCTCCTGGGGCAACGTCGTGCTCCAGGTATCACTGGACAGCCACCTGTACGGCGGGAACAGCTACCGGGTGCAGTCGGAGAAGCTGCACGCCAAGACCATGGCCGCCATCGAGCGCATCCTCGTCTCGGGGATTCCTGTGGAGATCTACCAGGTGCTGCACGACCGCAGCGTCGCCGAGACGACCGCGTTCGCCCGCTTCCTCGCGGGGTTCGGCGACCACGTCAGCATGCACCCGTTCCCGGTCCGCGGGCCTGACTCTGATGACTACAAGGTCCGTCCTGACCAGGTCGGGCACATCCAGGAGCTGGTCGACAACTTCGACGAGCTGTCTGCGGTGCTGCCACCGCGCGCCTACTTCGACCGGTTGCTGAGGTTCTACCGCGAGGGCAAACGGACTTTCCGCTGCCACCTGCCGCGACTGGTGGTCTCCACGTTCAGCGACGGTGTCGTCACACCCTGTCCGAACGTCTGGTTCTCCGACATGGGCAACGTCCTCGGGGACGACTGGACCGCGACCACCGACAAGATCGGCGAAACGGGGCTGACCCAGGCGCTGCTCGCGGAAAAGCCGCGTCTCGAGGCCTGCCACGGCTGTTTCACGCCGTGGGACACGCTGTCGATGTACTTCGAGAACGAGATAACGCTCGATGAACTCTGCTCGGCCCCGACGTACTCGCCGCCCGCCATCCGTGAGCTGCTGGCCGAGATGAAGTTCGACTACGACCGGGGGCGCCGTGGGTGAGACGGCCGGGGCCTTCGTCGCGGCCTCAGACCTGTGCGGAATCCTGCGCGGCGCGCCGGACCGTCCCGGTCGTCTACGCGGTACCGACGGTACGGCGCTTTCTACCAGGGCGTTGCTCGACGCCGTCGAGCGCGTCCGCGCACGGGTCAAGGGGGGCTTTCCTGGGGGTGTCGCAGGCCGCGTGATCGGTCTACGGGCCGAGAACGGGCCGCCGTGGGTGATCGGGCTGCTCGGTTTGTTGGAGGCCGGTGCCCATCCGCTGCTGGTGGGATCCGACGCCCCCGATGCTGAAGCCGAACGCTTGCTATGCGACGCCAACGGGGAGGGGTGGCTCGAAACCGCCACCGGATCGGTTTCCCGCACCCGTGACGCGCCGCCGCTCCAGTGCACCATGTCCGGTGGACCCTCCCTCGTGCTGGCCACGTCCGGCTCGACCGGGCGGCCCTCGCTCGTGCGGCGTGCCGAGTCCGACCTGGTCGCCGAGGGCTTGCGCTACCGCGACGGTGTCGGCGTCGGACCGGACGACCAAGTGCTGCTCCCGCTACCGCTGAGCCACTCCTACGCCCTGGGCTGGCTGTTCGGCGCGCTGCTCTCCGGCGCTGCCGTCGTACCCGCGCCGCCGACCGCGCTCGGCGCGGCCGCGGATGAGCTAACCGGGGGTGCCACCGTCATCGTGCTCGTCCCCTCCTTGGCCCGGCTGCTGGTTCAGCGCGTTGCCCGCCGCGCCGAGCAGCGTGCACCGCGGCTGCGTATGGCGATGATCGGGGCGGGTCCGGTGGACGGCGAGCTCGAACGCACCGTGCGCGACGCCCTGGGCGTCCCCACGTCCCGCAACTACGGCTCCACCGAGACCGGTGCCCTGTGCGCTGGTGTGGCCGACCCGGCTGGGCCCGGGCTGGCGCCCGGCTATGTCGGGAAGGTCCTGCCCGGCGTCGCCTACGAGATCGTGGGCGAACCAAATGACGACGCATCCCCGTCCACAGGCCTGCTGCGTGTGCGCACGGCGCCGGGCGCCGACTGGCATGAGACGGGCGATCTGGTCACTGAGGCCCCCGACGGGCTGCGGGTGCTGGGACGGCGCGCAAGCGCGGTCCGCCGCGGCGACCGCTGGGTGGCCCCACTGGAGGTGGAGTCTGTTCTGCGCGCCCACCCCGGAGTGCGGGACGCGCACGTGGCTGGGCGGCCCGGGCGTCACACGGGCGCCGACCGACTGATCGCCGACGTCGTCCTGGCCGAGGGCACCGGCCTCGCAGATGTACGCCGCCACATGACCGAGCACCTGTCGCCAGTCAAGCGTCCCGACGAGCTGCGTGAGCGTGAGGACCTGGGGCGCACCGCCGCGGGCAAGGTACCGGCACTGGCGCGTCCGCGCTTGACCGCCGCTGGGCTTGCCGCCACACGTGCTTACAAGGCGTCCGAGCTGCTGTTCGCGTTGCGCGACCTGGGAGTTCTCGAACGGCTGGACGGTGATCACGACGTCATCGACCTGGCCCGGCGCACTGGTTGCCGCGCCGACACGCTGGGACGGCTGCTCGACGTGGCCGCCGACCTGGGGCTGGTGAGGGCTGAGTCGGGCGGGGATGACGCCGGGGTCGCGCTCGAGGACGCTCTCGGATTCGTAGATCTGGAGGCGTCCCTCTCGCGTAGCTGGACATCACGGAGCGCTCTCGCCGCGCTGGTCCGCGGGGACGCCCATCCCCGACGCCCGTTTGAGGACGGCGCCCCACATCCGGAGTTCGCCCAAACCTACCGGCGGGCGATGGAGGCCCCCTCGGCCCAGGCTCGCAGCGCTCTGGGGGCACGGCTGCTGCGCGTGCCGCGCGGCGCGCGGATCCTGGAGGTCACCGCCGGCCCTGGCCGCTACCTGCCCTCTCTGATCGATGCCGACCCGGAGACCGTCGGCCACCTAGTGCCCGTCGGACTGCTGTCCGGCGAGCCCCACCCCGCTCTCGTCGGGAGCAACCGTGTGGAGGTCTCCCCCGACCCAGGCGCTGGGGTGTTCGACGTCTGCGTGGTGGCCAACGCGGTGCACGGCCCGTCACCGGGCGACGACCTGAAATGGCTCCTGTCGCGTCTGCGCACCGACGGGAAGCTGCTGGTCGACGACATCTTCCTTCCCGAAGGCGGCGGGCCCGGATCAGAGCTGGCTCTGGACTGGTGCACCCATGGTGGGACGTCATGGGCGCACCTGAAGAACCTCGTCGAGGCGCTGACCGCGCGCGGCGCCCGTGTCGATCGCAGTGTGCCGCTGCCCGGCGGCGGCGCCGCCTTGGTGCTGGCCGACGCCCCCCCGAAGCACACGTAGCGCGAACGAGGAGGAGAAATGACCAACGACACCTTACGCGTCGTCGTCGTGTCCGGCGCCTCGGGAAACATCGGCCGGGCCTGTGTGCGCCGCCTCGCCACCGAGGGCACCGCCATTGTCGCCGGCTACCACCATGGCGCCGACGCGATCCAGGCGGTCAGAGCTGAAGCCGAGACGCATGGTGTCGTCTGCGTGCCCGTCAAAGCTGACGTGTCCGAGTCCGGAGGCGCCGAGATGCTCGTCGAGGCGGCGATGACACGGTTCGGGCGTGTCGACGGCTGTGTCGCCGCCGCCGCCGTCCTACTGAGACGCCCGGCTCTGGCCACCGACGCCGCCACCCTGAACCACCTCCTGCGGGTCAATGTCGGCGGCTCCGTCGCGCTCGCTCGGGCCTGCCTGCGTCCGATGATGAGGGCCCGCCATGGCCGGATCGTCCTACTGGGATCCTGGGCGGGACAGCGCGGGCTGCCCGGACAGAGCGCCTACGCCGCGTCCAAGGGGGCGCTGGAGCCGTGGGCGGCGTCGGTGGCCGGTGAGGTCGGGCGTCAGGGCGTCACCGTCAACGTGGTCGCCCCCGGCGTCGTCGACGACGGCTCCCCGCAGCACAGCGTCGAGGAAGCCACCAAGGTCCGTGAGCTCATCGGCGCCCGCCGCCCGGCAAAACTGGAGGAGATCACAACCGCGGTGTCGTTCCTGCTTTCCGAGGGGGCTTCCTACGTCAACGGCACGACACTCAGGGTCGACGGGGGAGCTCGTTTCTGATGCCCGCGCATTCCGTCTCACGTATCGCCATGGTGGGGACCGGCTGGATGGCCCGCCGGGTGTGGCTGCCGATGCTGGAGGCCCACGCCGGCGCGCGGATCACCGCTGTCGTCGAGCCGTTCGCGGAGCGCCGCGAGGCCGCCCTCGCAGACTGCTCCGGCGCTGTGCCCACGACGCTGGATGGGCTCGACCCCGTCCTGGCCGATGCTGCGGTCGTCGCCGTGCCCAATGACCAGCACGCAGCGGTCGCGGCCCCTCTGCTGCGCCGCGGAATGGACGTGTTCGTTGAGAAGCCGGTGTGCCTCACCAGTGGTGAGGCGGCCGCCCTGACCGAGGCCTCGTCGGCGGGCGGCGGCCGGCTCCTCGCCTGGAGCCCGGCCCGCCACCGCGCCGACGTGGCGATGCTCGCCTCCGCCAGCGCCGACCTGGGGCCGGTGCGGTACGCGGAGCTGGAGTGGGTGCGCGCGGCCGGGGTGCCCAGCCACGCCGACTGGTACCGGGACGGTTCTCGCTCGGGCGGGGGCGCCCTTCTCGACCTGGGCTGGCATCTGCTCGACGTGGGTCTGAACATGCTGGGCGAACCTGATGTGAGCCACGCCTTCGGTGTGGTCTCCGCCGACTTCGTGGACCGCGGCGACAGCGCCGCCGCCTGGCACGCCGGCGCCCCTACTGCCGCCGTGAAGGCCCAGGGTGTGGAGGACAGCGCCTACGGCTTCGTGACCACCACCGACGGCACCGGGATCAGCCTGCGCAGCAGCTGGGCCTCGCACAACGCCCGCGATATCACCCGCCTGGCGCTGCACGGCGTGCGGGGCACCGCGACGCTAGAGACCACCTTCGGGTTCAGTCCACACCGGACCCAGCCCGCACTCACCGTGCGGGTAACCGGCCAGGAGCACGAGATCGACTTGCCGGAGCAGGAGATCGGCGCGGAGTACCGCGCGCAGGTTGACGCGCTCGTCACCGTGGTGGCCGACCCCGGTCGGGCCAGCACCGCACTCGACCAGACCCACCGCATCCTCGCCGCCATCGAGGGGATCTACGACACGAGCGGAGACTTCGTCCATGCCTGACAACACCGTCCAGTTGCACGTGTCCACCGGCTCCGCCCAGCACGACCGCGCACTGGCCGAGCAACTGTTCGCCGACGTGCGCGCCCGCGGTGTCGACGCCGAGTGGGAGTCGGGCCTCGTCCGTTTCGCCGCGCACTCGTCGGCAGTGGTCGAGGTCGTCCCGGAGGGCTACGAGCAGGTCAACGCGGGTTGTGTCCGACTGATGCTCGGCGCGGAGGACGGTGTCGACGCCGCGGTCGACAGCCGTGCCATCGTCGACGAGCTGGAGTGCCACGGCCTGCTGGCCCGCCACGACGAGGTCTACTCCGAGGACGAGGAGGCTGCGGTCGCGCGGCGCCTCGAAGAGCTTGGCTATCTGGGCTGACTCGGCAACGTTCTGTCACCAAGGAGGTAGCCCTATGCCATCCGCCCCGGTCGCGTGTCCGGCTCCCCGGGGCCCGGACACCACGGATGCGGTCGAGCCCGTGGTCGAACGCCTGCGGCGGGTACCCGACACCGCGCGGCGTTTCTCCCAGGACGCGACCGTGGCGCGCCGCTGGCACCGCCTCGATGTAGATCTGCTCGAGGCCCTGCTCGACGCCGGCCTGCCGACGGTGGGTCAGGGCGACGCACGCCGCTTCGACGCCTACGACCTCAGCAACGCCGCGCTGTGGCTCGGCAGGCCGTCGATCCAAAGGCGCGCGGTGAAAGCTTGGGGGGCGTCACTGCGGTACAACGCCGTGGCCTTGCGCGGTCCCGGAGCCGACGAGGCGCCGGCGCGTTACTCCGTGGAGGTCGGTGCGAACTGTCCGCTGCCCGGCCACCCAGGCCTCTGCCACTTCATTATCCTGGGTCCGAAGGGGCGGCACGAGCGGCTTCGGGACGCCTACGACCGGAAGTCACTCGACCGCTGGGTGCTCTCCATGCCGCCCCGTGGACGCCATCTTCCGGGTCCAGTCCGAGAACTCACCGCGGAGATCGCCGACGTCGAGTTTCTGATGCTGCCCGAGGCGGTGCGCTGGGACCTGGCGTTCCTGGACCGCGCACGCGTCTCCGACTGCGGGGGCACCGCAGCATGGCTCGTTGCCGAGGCCGCCCGCCGGGGCCTAGAGGCCCGGTTCTCCTTCGGCGTCATCGTTGCCCGCCCCTACTCCGCACCGCACTGCTGGGCCGAGGTCCGTGTCGACGGGCGCTGGTGGCCGGTCGACCCGCTACTGGTGCGCCTGCTGCAGGGCTGGGGCGGAATCGACCCCGCCGCGTGGGACGAGAACGACAGCCCGGCGCCGCTGTTCCGGCGACTCGCCGACGACAACACCATCGTGGTCTCCCACCGTGGCGTGTGGGCGTCCACCTCACTGAACACGGAGCGTTTGACATGACCACCCTCCCCGATGGCGCCGCCTCCGCCGTTGAACCCTGTCTGGCCGACCGCCCGGACCCGGTCGTGGTATTCGATCTGGACGGCGTACTCGTCGACAGCTTCGCGGTGATGCGCAAGGCGTTCGCCCACGCCTACCACGAGGTGATGGGGGCGGGTGAGCCCCCGTTCGCCGAGTACTGCACCCACCTGGGCCGCTACTTCCCTGACATCATGCGCAGCATGGGGCTGCCGCTCGAACTGGAAGGGCCCTTCGTGCGGGCCAGCCACGAGCTCGCGCACCAAGTCCGCGTCTTTCCCGGGGTCGTCGACATGCTGACCGGTCTGCGTGCTGGTGGCGTGGGCCTGTGTGTGGCCACCGGCAAGTCCGGTGAGCGGGCACGCTCCCTGCTGGACACGATGGGCCTCGCCGAGTTCTTCAGCGCGGTCGTTGGCAGCGACGAGGTGCCCAGGCCCAAGCCCGCAGCGGACATCGTCGTCGAAGCCCTGGTGCGGGTCGGCGGGCTCAGGGAGGCCGCCGTGATGGTCGGCGACGCGGTCGCCGACCTGCGCAGCGCGCGCGCCGCGGGCGTGGTGCCCATCGCCGCCACCTGGGGCGAGGGAGATCCAGCCGAACTGGCCGCCGAGGACCCGGCATGGATCCTGGACGATCCCGGCGACCTGCTATCCGTAGCCGGCCTGCCGGCCAGGGGGCGATAACCCGTGGCCTGCCTCGGAATCGACATCGGGGGGTCGGGCGCGCGGCTGCAGTTGGTGCCCGGGCCCCGCGACGGCGACCGCTCACCGAAGGGTTCCGGTCCGGTCGAGGAAAGACTGGTGTGGTCGCACGGCGCCGGCGTAGAAGAGGACCTCGCTCATCTGGTCACAGCCGTCGGCCGTGTCACGGGAGGAGTCCCCGAGCGGGTCGACGCCCTTGGGGTTGCCCGGCCCACTTCCGTCGACGCTGAGGGAACCGTCACCGCGTGGCCGAACCGTCCCGCGTGGGTCGGGTGCTCGTTTCCCGTCGCGCTGACGCAGCTCTGCCCCGGTGTGCCCGCGACGCACGAGGACGACGGCAACGCCGCCGCCCGAGCCGAGGCCGCTGCCGCAGGCGCGAGCCACCTGGTGTACCTGGGCATAGGCACTGGCCTGGCCGGCGGCATCGTCGCCGATGGACAGGTCGTCGCAGGGGCATGTGGGGGCGCGGGCGAAGTCGGCCACCTGCCCGTCGCCGGTTCGGCCTCCGATCCGCCCTGCTCGTGCGGACAGGTGGGCTGTTTGCAGGCGACGGTGTCCGGCAAGGTCATCGGTGAGCGTGTGGCACGCCGCACCTGGGGCCGGTGCACCCTCGCGGATCTGCCCGGGGCCGTGCGCGCCGACGCACCGTGGGCGCTCCGGGAACGAGACACCGTGGCCGTGGCGCTGGCCGCCGCCGTGGGGGTGCTCGTGGAGCTGGTCGCCCCGGAGCAGGTACGCATCGGCGGAGGGGTCCTCGCAAGCCTTCCCGGCCTCTGCGAACAGGTTGCCTCCAGGCTGGCACTGCGCCCCGGGAGGACACGCCCGACGGTGGCCCCCGCTCTGCACGGCAAGAACTCCTCACTGGCGGGAGCGGTGCTCCTCGCCCGCGGCCTCGCCGCGCGGGGCGCCACCGGCTCCGGTGAGAGCGCCCCCACCCCACAGGAGGTAGTATGACGACGACTGACTCCGGACGCGGCACACCGCACATGCGCGGGACCTGGTCCGGGAACGGTGAGAGCCCGACCTACCGCACCTATGAGCCGGCCACCGGACGCCACCTCGCGGACGTCATCGCGGGCAACGCGGCCGACGTCGACGCCGCGGTGGCCCGAGCACGTTCGGCCTTCGACGGCGGCCCCTGGCCGACACTGTCCCCCGCCAAGCGGGCGGCGGTGCTGCGCCGCGCCTCGGACCTGATCGGTGAGCGGGCTGAGGCGTTCGCGCGGCTAGAGGTACTGGACAACGGGGCGACGCTGCGCAAAGCGCGCGCCGTCGACGTCCCCAGTACCCGCGCCTGCCTGCTGCGCTCCGCCTGGGAAGCCGAGCAGGTCTCCGACCGGCTCGTCGGTCCTAACAACGCCGAGATGGTCTGGGACCCGGTCGGCGTGGTCGGCACCATCGTTCCCTGGAACTTCCCCCTCTCCCTCGGGGCCCTGCGGATCGCTCCGGCTCTGGCCGCAGGCAACACCTGCGTGGTCAAGCCCGCGTCGTTCGCGTCGCTGGCCGTGCTGGAGCTGGCCGCAGTGCTGCACGAGGCGGGCGTGCCGCCCGGGGCCCTGGAGGTGGTGACCGGGCCCGGCAGCGAGGTCGGAGGGCGCCTGGCCGGACACCCTGACGTCGACCTAGTCGTGTTCACCGGGTCAGACGGGGTCGGACAGGACGTGGCCGGTGCGGCTGCGGCCACAGGTACAGCCACCCGGCTGAACCTGGGGGGCAAGTCACCGCAGGTGGTCCTGGAGGACGCCGACATCGAAGCCGCCGTCGACGGCGTGGTGTGGGGGGCTTTCCTGCACAGCGGGCAGATCTGCATGGCCGGCTCGCGAGCCGTGGTGCACCACGACGTCCACGACGAGTTCGTTCGGCGCCTTGTCGCTCGTGTCGGGGCGCTGTCGTTGGGTGACCCGCTCGATCCCGGCACCGACGTCGGTCCACTCATCTCACGCCAGCACGCACGTACCGTGCGCGGACACGTGCGCACTGCCCTCAGCGAGGGCGCCACCTTGGCCTGCGGCGGCGAAAGCCCGGCGTCCGGCGAGCTCACCGAGGGGCTGGACGTGCGCGCCTACGTGCGCCCCACGGTTTTGATCGGCGTCGAGGTCGACGACACCGTCGCGCAGGAGGAGGTGTTCGGTCCGGTGCTCTCGGTGCTGTGCGTGGATGGCGACGACGAGGCGGTGGCCGTCGCCAACGGCACCCGCTACCGCTTGGCCGCAGGGGTGTGGTCGCGCGACCCGGTACGCGCGCGCTCAGTCGCGGCGCGGATCCGTGCCGAGCAGGTGTGGATCAACGAATACCGGATGATCGAGATCGCCGATCCTGAACACCGCCCCGCCGCCGACAGCCGAGATCTATTGTGGGATCGACTGTCCAGCGAGATCGACCAGTACCGACAGAGTCGACGGATCCGGACAGCGTCCGGCGGACCGGTTCCGTCCTATGACGTTCTGTGGCGGGACTGATGGTCACGGACACCCGGACGGCCGCACATGACACGAAGAAGGAGACCAGCATGTCGTCTGCCCGCATCACAGGCTTCGGCCTCGTCGTCGAGGACCTGCCCCGCTCCCTCGCGTTCTACCGAGAGCTGGGCGTGGACGTCCCCGAGGTCGACGCCCAAACCCCGCACGCCGAGGCCAAACTCTCCGACGGGGGAAAGATGCTCTGGGACACCGTGGACGTCGTCCGTGGTTTCGTGCCCGACTGGAAAGCGCCCGAAGGCGGACACCAGATCGCGCTGACCGTGGAGCTGGACACCCCGGCCGAAGTCGACGCCGAGTACGAGCGCATCGGCTCGCTCGGCTACGAGTGCCACACACCGCCGTGGGACGCGGTCTGGGGTCAGCGCTACGCTCTGGTGCTCGACCCAGACGGCAACGTCGTCGAGCTGTTCGCGCCCCTGGACAGGTGAGTTGCCGTGCGGGAGCTGATGCGGCTGCACGCCGCCCGCAAGTTCCTTGCCGTGCTGGAGGCCGCGGACGCGATCGGGCTTCTCGATCGGCTCTCCGCGCCGGCTGCTACCACCGACCTTGCGGCGGCGACCAACACACGTCCTGAGCTGCTGGAGAGACTGTTGCGCGTGCTCGGGTGGCACGGAGTCGTCACCCGGGACGCGCACGGCCGATGGGCGGCAGGGCCGGAAATGTCGGTGTTCCTCGGTACCCCCGGAGGGGCCGACGACGCACGCGGCCTGCTGCGGA
>Ga0079226_10000489_pt1 | contig 27768 bp, 26 predicted proteins | sample Poulit2014_FD_76345 | JGI IMG/M metagenome (GOLD analysis project Ga0079226, IMG submission 76345) | Agricultural soil microbial communities from Georgia to study Nitrogen management - Poultry litter 2014 | ecosystem: Environmental > Terrestrial > Soil > Agricultural land | place: USA: Georgia...
AACTATGATGCTAAAGAAGCGCAGCGCATTGCAGGCGTGAAAAGCTGCCAAATTGCTGACGTGCTAGGTTACAAAAACGAAGAAGAACTGATTCACCGAGATAACTTGGTGTTGCTAGGCTAAACAATAAGTTTAAATGAGCAAGCATAAAAAACCGGCCAAAGCCGGTTTTTTATGCTTGGATCGCGTAGCTATTATGCTGCGCTACCCATTGCTTTAATCTTGCTGTTTAAGCGGCTCTTATAGCGTGCAGCTTGGTTCGCATGGAATTTGCCTTTGCGAGTAGCCTTGTCCAGGACCGAAACTGCTTTGGTGTAACTTTCCTGCGCAGCTTGCTGGTCACCGGACGCAATGGCAGCGTTAACCTTTTTGATGTAGGTACGCACCATGGAACGCATAGCAGCATTGTGCTGACGACGCTTTTCTGCTTGACGAGCACGCTTTCGCGCTTGCGGTGAGTTAGCCAAGGTCCTGCTCCTGTCCGAATCTTGTTCGAAAAAAGTGAATGTTCAATGTTTGTGAAGGAACTCATTCCTTCTAAACAGCTGTAAATAGGTTAAATGCTATAACAGCTCTTATAAGACGCGCAACTATGCCTGCCTCACGTCAAAATGTCAAACCCTAGCTAGCTGTTTCGTTTAACATTGGGTACGCTTTGCGCAGTTTTCAATAGGGTAGAGGTATGGGAACAGCAACAGATACAAATAAACAAGGTGGGAAGGGGGGCGGTTTATTAGCCTCTGCCGCTGTGGTGAGTGCTATGACATTGCTCTCACGCATTATGGGTTTAGTGCGCGATGTGGTGTTGGCGCGTTTTTTAGGTGTGTCTGCAGGCACGGATGCTTTTTTCGTTGCCTTCCGTATCCCGAACTTTTTACGCCGCTTGTTCGCAGAGGGGGCCTTTAACCAAGCTTTTGTGCCGGTGCTTAGCGAATATAAAAAGCAAGGTACGCATGCCGCGGCAAAAGAACTGATTGATAGGGTGGCGGGCACTCTTGGGTTTTCCTTAATAACAGTGACCACATTAGGGGTGCTGTTTGCGCCGTTTTTAATTGTGCTGTTTGCGCCCGGCTTTGGTAAAGACCCTGTAAAGCAATTGCTAGCCACAGAAATGTTGCGGCTCACTTTTCCTTATTTGTTCTTCATAGCACTGACTGCATTTTCAGGCAGCATTCTTAATACATGGGGCCGTTTTGCGGTGCCAGCGTTTACCCCAGTGTTGCTCAACATTAGTTTGATAACAGCAGCTTTAGTGGTGGCGCCGTTTTTCCCAGAAGAGCGCATGGCTGTAGCGTTAGCATGGGGTGTGCTAGCGGCGGGAATGCTGCAATTGATGTTGCAGTTGCCTTTCTTGGCACGTTTAGGGTTGCTGCCTAAACCAAAAGTGGATTTTAAAGACCCAGGGGTAAAAAAGATTATGTTGCTGATGGCGCCTGCTTTGTTCGGCGTTTCTGTTAGCCAAATCAATTTACTCTTAGATACAGTATTGGCGTCTTTGCTTGAAACGGGTAGTGTGACGTGGCTGTATTACTCCGACCGTTTAATGGAGTTGCCATTGGGGCTGTTTGCAATAGCCATTGGCACAGTAATCTTGCCTAGCTTGTCGGCTAATCATGCTGAAGCTTCCCAAAAAGAATTTTCGCGTACCCTTGATTGGGGTGTGCGGTTAGTGGTGCTGTTGGCGGTGCCTGCAGCGGTGGCCTTGATGGTGCTTAGCGATACGCTATTGGCAGCCTTGTTCTATTATGGTGAATTCGAACTGCATGATGTGATGCAGTCGGCACGGGCCTTGCAAGGTTATTCTTTAGGGTTGTTAGCCTTTATGCTGATTAAAGTGTTAGCGCCCGGATTTTTTGCCCAGCAGAATACGCGCACGCCAGTGCGTATCGGTATTATTGCCATGGTGGCAAATATGGTGTTTAACCTCTTGCTTGTGTGGCATTATCGCCACGTAGGTTTAGCGCTTGCCACAGCAGCTTCTGCATGGTTGAACGCCGGTTTGTTGTGGCGCGGATTGCGCAAGCAAGGCATTTATCAACCTGGTTCTGAGTGGCGTTTCCTTCTGCCGCGCATTGTGTTTGCTGTGTTGTTGATGGGTGTGCTTGTGCACTGGATGGCAGGGCTAACGGATGTGTGGACGATGGGGGCAGCGTTTGAACGTGCCTATATGCTGTTAGCCATCGTAGCATTGGGCGGGGCCACCTATATAGGTAGCCTTGTGGTGCTAGGTTTTCGGGTTCGTCATTTAAAGCGTTAGTCTGCACAAAGGGTTGAGGATGAAACTCAGCCCTGAAGCTTTTATAATCGCCTACTTTATACAACATTGGGACCAATATGCGGTTAGTTCGCGGCTTACATAATCTACAAGGCGACAAAGCTGCGCCTTGCGTGCTTACCATTGGTAATTTTGATGGGGTGCACTTAGGGCATCAACGTATTATTGCACGTGTGAATGAAAAAGCAGCAGCACAAGATTTGTTGAGTGCAGTGATGATTTTTGAGCCGCAGCCTATTGAGTGGTTCCGTCCAGCGCAGGCGCCGGCGCGTTTAATGTCATTGCGTGATAAACTATGCACCTTGAAAAAATATGGGGTGCAAAAAGTTTTTTGCGCGCGCTTCAATAAAGCCTTCCAAAGCCTTAGTGCAGGTGAGTTTGTACAGCGGGTGTTAGTGGACGGTCTCAATGTTCGTCATCTGGTAGTGGGCGATGATTTCCGTTTCGGCGCGGGCCGAGAGGGAGATTTTGCTTACTTGCAAAAAGCCGGCGAGCAATATGGTTTTACCGTGGAAGATACACCCACACATGCTTACGCAGGTGAGCGCGTTTCGAGCACGCGCGTTCGGCAGGCGCTAGCAAATGGGCAGCTAGATGAGGCTGAAGCCTTGCTAGGGCATCCCTATAGCGTTAGCGGGCGTGTACACCACGGCGATAAAATCGGGCGTACCATTAATGTACCCACTGCTAATTTGGTGCTGCGTCATTTACATACCCCCATTCGAGGGGTGTACGCCGTAACGGTAACAGGCGCTGGGTTAGAGCATTATCCTGCTGTGGCCAGTATTGGTACGCGCCCCACCGTGGGTGGCACGCAGTGGCGCCTTGAAGTGCATTTATTAAATTACCAAGGGGACTTATACGGCAAGCACCTCACCGTGACGTTGCAACACTATTTGCGCCCCGAATTAAAATTTGATGGGCTTGCAGCATTAAAGCAAGCCATCGATACAGATATCCAACAAGCCACTCAGTGGTTTTCAGCTAAAGGCCTTATGTCATGACAGATTACAAAGCCACACTTAATTTGCCGCACACAGCGTTTCCCATGCGTGCGGGCTTATCACAACGCGAGCCGCAGCAGCTTGCACAGTGGCAGGAGCAAAACCTTTACGGCAAGATTCGTGAGCGTTTCGCCGGTAAGCCTAAGTATATTTTGCATGACGGCCCTCCTTACGCTAACGGCGATATTCACATCGGCCATGCGGTGAACAAAATATTGAAAGATATTATTGTTAAGTCTCGCACTTTAAGTGGTTATGACGCCCCTTATGTACCAGGTTGGGATTGCCACGGCCTGCCCATTGAGCACCGTGTTGAGCAACGTATTGGTAAGGTGGGGCATAAAGTAGATGCTGCCACGTTCCGTACTGAATGCCGCCAATACGCACAGAGCCAAGTTGAAGGCCAGCGCGATGATTTTATTCGTTTAGGTGTGTTTGGTGATTGGGAAAATCCTTACCTCACAATGAACTTTAAGTTTGAGGCCGACACTATTCGTGCCTTGGGCGTTATTGTAAATAACGGGCATTTGCAGCGCGGCTTTAGGCCTGTGCATTGGTGTTTAGATTGCGCTTCTGCTTTAGCTGAAGCAGAAGTGGAGTACCAAGACAAAACTTCTGATGCGATTGATGTGGCTTTCTCGGTGCTTGATGGTGCCGACTTCACAGCTCGCACAGGTGTTGATGCCACCGATAATTTAGCGGTGGTTATTTGGACTACCACACCTTGGACTTTGCCTGCTAACCATGGTGTGAGCGTGCACCCTGAGCTTGAATATGTGGTGTTAAGCGGTTCGCAAAATGGCCAAGCAAAGCAGGTGATAGTGGCTGATGCACTTGCTGACGAAGTAATTGAGCGCTGGCAACTAGAAAACGTGGTGCAATCAGAGCGCTTTCATGGCCGTGCCCTAGATGGTTTGGTATTAGAACATCCGTTTGGGCATCGTTCTGTACCCGTGATTGTTGGTGAGCACGTCACTACAGATGCGGGTACGGGGGCAGTGCACACAGCACCAGGCCATGGTGATGATGACTTCCATATCGGTAAAGCATACGGGTTGCCCACCTCGAGCCCGCTACGCGATAACGGTGTGTTTGCCGAAGACGAACCGGTAGTGGGTGGTTTACATGTAAACCGTGCTAATGAGCCTGTAATTGAAGCGCTGCAAGAAAAAGGCGCCTTGCTGGCCCACAAGAAACTAGAGCATAGCTACCCTCATTGCTGGCGCCATAAAACGCCGTTAATTTTCCGTGCCACAGCGCAGTGGTTTATCAACATGCAGCAGGCTGGTTTGCTAGAACAAGCGCAAGCAGCTGTTAACACTGTGCAGTGGGTGCCAAGTTGGGGTAAAGCGCGTATTGAAGGCATGCTCGAGGATAGGCCAGACTGGTGTATTTCACGCCAGCGTACTTGGGGCGTGCCCATCGCTTTGTTTGTGGATAAAGATAACAGTGCACCGCATCCCGCCACGGCAGAATTGATAGAAGCTGTAGCTCAATTAGTGGAAAAGAAAGGTATCGATGCTTGGTTTGAACTAGACGGCGAGGCCTTCTTGCAGCAACACGGCTACGGTGATGACGCAGAGCAGTACCAAAAAGTGACTGATGCGCTAGATGTGTGGTTTGATTCGGGCATTACCCACTATGGCGTGCTTGAGCAAAACGAAGCGCTCGCAGTGCCTGCTGATTTATATTTGGAAGGTTCAGACCAGCACAGAGGTTGGTTCCAATCTTCTTTGCTTACCAGTGTAGCCATGCGCGGTGCAGCACCCTATAAAAGCGTGCTAACCCATGGATTCACGGTGGATGAGTCGGGCCGCAAAATGTCGAAGTCCTTGGGCAACGTTATTGCCCCACAAGAAGTGACTTCCACCCTAGGTGCAGACATTTTGCGTTTGTGGGTGTCGGCGACAGATTACCGTGGCGAGATGTCTGTTTCACACGGCATCTTGAAACAAACCGCTGATGCTTATCGTCGCATTCGTAATACAAGCCGCTTCTTGTTGGCGAACCTCAATGGTTTCGTGCCCTCTGAGCATGCATTGCAAGAAGAGGAAATGTTGTGGCTTGATCGCTGGGCGGTAGACAGAGCTGCAGAATTACAAGCTGAAATTATTGAGCTTTACGAAAACTTCCAGTTCCACCAGGTGTATCAGCGTATCCACCATTTCTGCTCAATAGAGATGGGCGGTTTTTATCTAGATATTATTAAAGATAGGCAATACACCACACAGGAAGATTCACGTGCGCGTCGCTCTTGCCAAACAGCGCTATACCACATTGCCGAAGCGTTAGTGCGCTGGATGGCACCCATTATGAGCTTCACCGCTGAAGAAATTTGGCAGCATATGCCGGGTGAGCGCGATGAATCTGTGTTCTTGGTGGAATGGTATGAGGGTTTATTCACTCTGCCCGAAAATGCTGAGATGAACCGTGCTTTCTGGGTACAGGTGCAGGCGGTTAAACAAGCGGTTAACAAAGCCATTGAAGATGCGCGTAACGAAAAAGTTGTGCGTGCTAACTTAGCTGGTGACGCCGTGTTGTACGTGAATGAAGACGTGGAAAAATTACTGCAGCCCTTCGCGGATGAGTTACGTTTTGTCACTATTACTTCCACGGCACGTTTAGCACCTTTGGCGCAAGCGCCTGAAGAACTCGCTAGCTCCGCAGTGGAAGGTTTGAAAGTGGCCATCACAGCTTCCTCAGCAGAGAAATGTACTCGTTGCTGGCACCATAGAGAAGATGTGGGCAGTAACGCCGAGCACCCAGAGCTATGTTTGCGCTGTGTGGATAACGTAGAGGGTGACGGTGAGGAGCGCCATTATGCCTAAGCCATCAGCCGCTGATGCTGCTAGCCGCTGGCAGTGGCATCAATTGAAATGGTTGTGGCTGACAGCATTGACTGTGGCGCTAGACCAATGGAGCAAGCAAGCTGTTGAAGGCGCGCTTGCGTTGTACGAGCGCATAGCGGTATTGCCATTTTTTAATATCACTTTAGCTTACAACGAGGGCGCTGCTTTTAGTTTTCTAGCGGGCGCCGGCGGTTGGCAACGTTGGTTCTTTACGGCGGTGGCCTGTGTGGCAAGTGCTTTGATTATTGGCTGGTTACTCACCAAAAAAGAATCTAAGTGGGTGCAAGCAGGCTTGGCGTTAGTGCTAGGTGGTGCGTTGGGCAATTTGTGGGATCGGCTAGCGCTAGGCCATGTGGTGGATTTTCTCGATTTCTATTGGGCTAGCTCGCATTTTCCAGCGTTTAATATTGCCGATACAGCGATCACATTAGGGGTAGCGTGCATGCTGCTCGATATGTTTTTAACTAAGGAGCCTTCCCATGACTGAGCCATTAAAAATTGGGCCACAGCGTGAAATTACTTTGCATTTTGCAGTGTTGCTTGAATCGGGCGAGGAAGTGGACTCCACGTTTGACGGCGAACCCGCCACCTTTGTTTGGGGCGATGAATCTTTGCCAGAAGGTTTCGAACGCTCCTTGTTGGGCTTAAAAGCAGGTGATAAGCGCAGTGTATCAATGGGGCCCGAACAAGGGTTTGGTGAAGTTAACCCCGAAAATATTTTGCACTTCCGCCGCGAAGAGTTCCCGCCAGAAGATGAGCTGGCGCCAGGGGTTGTCATGCAATTTACTGACGCTGCTAAAGCAGAGTTGCCTGGTGTAATTAAGAGCGTTGATGAAGAATGGGTGACAGTGGATTTTAACCACCCGTTAGCTGGCCGTAATTTAACCTTCGTGGTGGAAATTATAGATGTTAAGCTAGAAGCGAAAGAGCAAATTATTCAGCTTCGTTAATGGTAAACCAATCATCCAACCTATAGGTGATGTAAATGGATATTCGTTTGGCAAATCCTCGCGGCTTTTGTGCAGGTGTAGATAGAGCGATTGATATCGTAAACCGCGCATTAGAAGTGTTCGAGGGGCCAGTGTATGTGCGCCATGAAGTGGTGCATAACAAGTTCGTGGTGGATGATTTACGCCACCGTGGTGCGGTTTTCGTAAAAGAACTTGATGAGGTGCCTGACGATTCTATCGTTATTTTTTCTGCTCATGGTGTGTCCAAAGCAGTGCAAGATGAGGCGGAGCGCCGCGATCTTAAAGTGTTTGATGCCACCTGCCCTCTAGTTACTAAAGTGCACATGGAAGTGATTCGTTATAGCCGTGATGGCCGTGAGAGTGTATTGATTGGCCACGCGGGGCACCCAGAAGTGGAAGGCACTATGGGGCAATACGACACTAGCCAAGGCGGCACTATTTACTTGGTGGAAGATGAAGAAGATGTGGCTAAGCTTGAGGTGAAAAACCCTGACACGCTTACGTACGTTACGCAAACCACCTTGTCGGTAGACGATACCGCCAAAGTGATTGCTGCGTTACGGGAAAAATTCCCCAATATTCACGGGCCGCGCAAAGAAGATATTTGTTATGCCACTACTAACCGCCAAGACGCGGTGCGTCAGCTGGCGCTTGAATGCCAGTTGGTATTAGTAGTGGGAAGCCCCAATAGCTCAAACTCCAACCGTTTGCGTGAATTGGCTGAACGTTGTGGCACGCCTTCCTATTTAATTGATGGGCCTGAAGAAATTAAAGCTGAATGGCTTGAAGGAGTTCAGGCTGTGGGCGTTACAGCTGGTGCTAGCGCGCCTGAAATACTTGTGCGTCAAGTAGTAGAGCGTTTGCAAGAACTAGGTGGCGAACAAGTGCGTGAGTTGCAAGGCCGTGAAGAAAATATTCGTTTCACGCTGCCAAGAGAACTCAGAGTTACTTCCTCTTAATCGTCATCCCACGCTTAAAAGCATGTGCAAATTAAGCGTGGGTTCCTTTCTGTTATTTCGTCTGTTTCTTTCTACGCCTTTCAGTGGCTAGCTTACGTTAGGCCACCCTCATTCTTGTTTGCCTTTCCTGTGTAAACCACGCTTCCATTCGTTTTAAAGTTTGTATCTTGATTTCTACACCTTTGAAAAGGAGTAGAAAAATGATGGCATCCGTTCGCGGTAGTAGCTTTATTGAAATCCTTGTTGCGTTGGTCATCTTGAGCGTTAGTGGTGTAGGGCTAGCACTGATACATAAAGAAACCGATCAGCAGCGCGAACACGTTCGTTGGCGATGGCAAGGGCAACAATGGTTAGACACCCTAGCGCACAATCTTTATTGGCAGCGTGAGTTATTCGGTGACGTGCAGGAAGGCCCGCTTTGTATCGCTAATGCATCATTCACGCCAGATTGCACCACCACTCTATGTACCGAGCAAGAGGCGAACCTCTGGCAACAACAGCGGTTGTGCACCCACATTAACCATGCTTTGAATCATCCCGCTGTGCAGGTGCGTCGATGTGATGGTGGCCGCTGCCTTATTGCTGCACCTAATCACACCTTAGCGAGCCAGTGCATCGAGCATGGTGAAATTACGCAGGCATGTTTACAGCGATATTTGCTGTGGGAGGTAAGCGATGTGGCGAACTTGTAAGGGCTTTTCTTTGGTAGAGCTAATGGTGGGGTTAGTGCTTGCTGGGATTATTAGCCTGATGGCTTTTAGCTTACTGTTTCAGCAGCATTCTGCTTGGTCAAGAACATTAGCCCAGCAACAACTATTACAAGAAGGGGCGCTTATTTTGGCGTTACTAAAGGAGGATGTGCAGCACGCGGGCTATACCGTGAATGGGCAAAGCACGGCGGCTGTTTTAGCAGAGGTTGAAGTGCCCTCCACACGTGCGGCGAACCATAGTGTGCTTAATTTAGCTAGCTACGATGTGGCTGATTGCTTAGGGCGCAAGGTTAATGCGAACCATTTAGAGGGCCCTGTCATTAATCAATATTACGTTCGCGCGGTGAAGGCAGAGCAACCATTGCAAGCGCTATTTTGCAGAGCTTTTGATGGCGCCTCTTGGGAAGAGGTGGAGCTGGTGAGAGGGGTAGTGTTGTTTCAGGTAAGGGTAGGAGTATGGCATGTAGAGCAAGGAGAAATACAGTATGTGCCACCTGAAGAAGTTCCTAGTAACTCACTCGTGAAACAAGTGGAAATAGACTTGTTGCTGCGGCACCCCACGGCAACTTTAAAGCACGAAACTGAATACTACGAACATGAGGATGCATGGGGCAAACAGTGGCAATTCCTTGCGCAAGGCCTTTACGAGCGCTTCTTTTTGGTGGCGGAGGTACTTAATGGTTAGCAGGTGTGTTATGCGCGGTGCAGCGCTACCGTTTGTGTTAGTGCTCAGCGTGGTGTTGCTATCGTTAACTTTGCTTGGGCTGCAGGCGCAGCGCCAATTTATGCGCTCGGAGCAGTTGTTGTTCAGTAAAGAGCAGCAAGCAGATCAGCTGTTACAAATTTTGCAGCACCAACAGGGTATAGGCTGGTGGTTGGCGCATTGGGCGCCCAACGAAATGGAGTTGTCGCGTTTTTGTGAGCGCTACCACATCACAGAAAACACAGGCATGTGTCTTCGCGGGCAAGAACAGGAAGCGCAAGTGTGGTGGCTGTGGAATTTGGCGGCCAATGAGGCTTTGTTGAGCGAACAAGATATGGGCTCGTTAATCGTGGTGGTGAAGCCTGAGAAGCCTGGTTTGCCTGTGTGGGCGCGCCGCTTTTATTTGCTTAGGCAGGAGGGTGAAAGTGAATGGAGGGTGGCACAGAGCAGTGTGGCCCAATTGCGGCACCCTGTGATTCATCATTGGCGTTATAAGGAGGCAGCACTATGGTGGAACGAGGTATCACTTTAATTGAAATGGTTGTGGTGTTGGTTATCTTGGCGGTGTTAGCGAGTATGAGTTTTGCTTCCTATCAGCATTACGTGAAGCGCAGCCGGCAGGCAGAAGCAAAAGTACTACTTTTAGCATTAATCGAAAGGTTGGAACGGTACAGTTTGTCTGTGCAAGAGCGTGATGCAGAGAAAGTGGCACACATCGTGCGAGGCTATGAAAATAGCCATTACTCCTTTCAAACCGAAGTGGTGGATGATGCAGAAACGGGCTTGTTGCTATGGAGGGTTAAAGCATTGCCTCAGAATAGCATGCGCGGCAGTGGCAGCTTAGGCGTGGATTCTCGTGGCTATAGTTGCTATGTGGCTCATAGCGACTTGGGGTGCGCACCAAGCGTTCGGGAACAGTGGAGCAATGGTTAGCAATGCTCTGCATTCGAGCGCTCTATGCGGGCGCGGCCGCTCCAATTAAGGATGACTTTGTAGGCTGTGTCATTCCTTAGGTGATGGCAAATTAAAAAATGCCCGTTACTAAAAACCGTGCGCCCTTGTTGGTTAAAAAATAAATGCTCGCCACGGAAGCGGCGCCATTGAAGCTGGATACGGCGAGGTAAAGGTACCCAATAATGTGGCTCAAGCTCAGCTTCATCCTGCGCCACGAGATGAATGCCTAAAGAAGATGTGCGCGTAAAAGTATCACAGCCCTCTTCGCCATCACATAAATAGGCGCCGCCATGGGCTAACGCCAATAAGCGAGCATGATGCAAAGTGTGCATTACTTGCTCGGTGGCGTTAGCTAGCTCACGGTTAGTGATAAAACGTTGATAGCTAGGAACACTGATCATCAGTAGCAAGCTAAGAACAGCCAGTGCCACTAAGAGTTCGAGAAGAGTTAAACCACGTGCGTACATAGGAGCCTCCTTGCTGAGGAGCTACCATAAGGGTTGCGGTGGCGGTGTGTTAGTAGCTATGGCGTCATTAAATGTACGCAAACAGCCAACTTAATTGTCTTCAGGCTTGTTGATGGCGAGCTTTTGTAAGCGGTAGCGCAAGGCTCTAAAAGACATGCCTAAACGTTTAGCTGCCGCTGTGCGGTTCCATAACGTTTGCTCTAAAGCCTGTAATATTTCTCGGCGTTCTATTTCTTCGAGGTAGGCTTCGAGGGGTTGGTCGTGAGGGCGCGCAGCATCTAATGAGCTGTTCGTGGCAGTGCTTAGAGGGTGGGTGGTAACGGTTTTTATGCCTAAATGCTCAGGGCCAATGCTGTCGGCATCGCACAAGGTGAAGGCTCGCTCCAGAATATTTTCAAGCTCTTGTAAGTCACCCGTATAATTATGTTGGCTGAGCAGCGTAGCTGCTGCAGGAGTGAGTGGTTTGCGGGGCACAGCATACCTTTTAGAAAGCTGAGCGAGGTAATATTCAGCTAAGGCTGGAATGTCTTCCAATCTATCGTTTAAATTAGGTAGTTTCAGTTCAATGACGTTAAGCCGGAAGTAGAGGTCTTGACGAAACCGCTTTTCAGCTACGGCTTGTGTTAAATCTTCGTCGCTACTCGTTATAACTCTTACGTTGAATGGCACGCTGCGAAGGCTGCCTTCAGGGTGCAATTCCCGTGCTTCTAATGCTTGTAATAGCTGCAGTTGCACGTTGGCGGGCAAGGCCGTGATGTCTTCAAGGAATAGAGTGCCTTGGTGCGCCGCTGCAATCACACCGGGCTGATAGGTGCTGATGTCTCCGTCGATGCCATAAACGCCAAATAGTGCTTCTGTTAATTGCTTTGTAGAGGGGGCGAAGCAGCTAATATGAATAAAAGGATGCGGAGCACGAGGGCTAGCCTCATGAATGAGCTTGGCGATGCCTGCAGCGTTACTGCCTGGGTGGCTATGAAGATAAAGCGGGGCGTCGGAACGTGCAAAAAGCTCTATCTTCCTGCGTAACTCCTGTGTTTTGGTGGAGTTGCTAACGAGCTGCTGATGAAGCAGCTCGGTATGGGGATGTTGTGTAGCTAACCCCTCTTCAATAACTTGCCTTAACCGTGCGAGTGAAACAGGTTTGGCGATAAAGTCGTAAGCGCCTTCTTTCATGGCTAACGTGGCGGTTTCCATGTTGCCATATGCAGTGAGCATGGCAACAGGGGTGGTGCCGTGATGCCTGTGAATATAGCGAACTAGCTCTATGCCGTTACCGTCTGGCAGGTTCATATCGGTGATGCAAAGGTCAAAGCGAGTGTTAGCTAGAAGTTTTTTAGCTTCTTTAACGGTGCCAACGGCAACAGGCTGAAGTTGCATTTGTTGCACTGTTAGGCTGAGCAATTCCCGTAAATCTTCTTCATCGTCAACGATGAGGACAGTTTTTTTATTCTGCATAGTCATGATAAATGGCTTTTGCTGTGGGTGGCGAAAACGCTATCACAAAGCTGTTGCCCATTTGTTTCTCTTGGTAGTGCAAATGGGCTTGATTACTTTGGCAAAGCTCGCGGCTTAGAAACAAACCTAAGCCTGTTCCATCTGCAGCAGAGGTAAAGAAAGGTTCAAATAAACGGTGCTGCAGTGCAGTTGGAATAGGGGCTCCCATATCATCAATAGCAAGCCAAGAGTGATTGTTTTCGTCGTAGCCAAATCTAATCGTTATTGGCCCGTTGCTATATCTTAACGCGTTATCCACTAAATTATTAATCACTTGCCCTAGTTGCTGCTGATCAAAGAAAGCGTAAACAGGTTCTAAAGGGGCAGTGATGGTAATTCTGCTTGTGTCTTTGTTTTCTTCTTGCCAGTGCTCTAGGAGCAGCTCTAAATATGGGCCCAGTTCGATGCTTGTTCGGTTTGGTTTTTCTCCTTGTGAGATAGACAGCACATCGGTCACGATGCGATCAATGCGTTTTACATGGCGATGAATAATATTCAATAAAGGCGTTGTGCTATCACTGCTCGCTGTTTCATTCAATAATTCAGAGGCGTGGCTAATAGCGCTTAATGGATTGCGAATTTCGTGGGCTATGGTGGCTGAAAGTTGCCCTAAAGAGGCGAGTTTGAGGGCTTGGGCCTGCTGCAGAATTAACGCACGGTCGCTAATGAAGGCCACTGTGGTGTTAGGCTCGAGCGCTGCAAATTTTACTTCTAACTCGGTGCGAGAACCTTCAGCAGGAATAGGAGCAGGGTGCTGGCTGCTGTTGGCGCGCCATTCAATATAGCTGCCAATGATAATGTCAGGTGCTCTTCTGTTTGGGATGAGTTTGCGTTGCAGAAGGTCTTGGGCGGCTTGGTTAACTAGCTTTATTTCAAGATCGCGGCCAAACACAATAATGCCTGTCATCATGCGCGTAACAATCTGCTCATTTAGCTTTTGCAAACGGCGGATGGCTTGATCTTGTTCGGCTGCAAGGCGCTCACTTCTTTCTAACCGAGCCGCCAAGGCGCGTGTGCTTACTGCAACGCTGAAAAGAGCTATGCTTATAAGTGCTGCCTTGGTGGGGATGAGTAGCACGGGCTCGTTGATGCTAAGTTCATAATAAAACTCATTAAACATCAGCCCTAAGGTAGCAAAAGCGGCAATGAATAACGCGAAGCGGTTTGGTAGCAGTATGCCTGCGGTGGCAACCGTAACGAACAAGAGTGCGGTTAGGCTGTGGGTGATGCTGCCACTGTAATAAATAAGCAGTAAGAGGATGCTGACATCAAAGGAGAGTGAGAGTGTTTTATATTGCGGTTTTGCCGATCGTAAAGGTGAAGGCAAACGAAGAAAAACGAGCAACACCGCAAGGTAAATCAGTAGTGTAGTTAGAAACAACTCTGGGTGGCTTTCACCTACTGTGGTGTGGTTGGGCTGAAAGAAAAATAAAATCAGTAATAGGAAAGCTAGCCCTAAGCGATACGTGACATAAATATACTCAGGGCTTTTTATTTTCTGGCTGTTTATGGTCACTGCTTTTCAAGCCACTTATGCAAATGCTCTGTGGAGCAGAAAGATTGCTGCCCCTTGCTAATGGCCTCTGCTTTAGGAAAAAGCACCTGGCACTCTGCGCATTTGGTCATTGGTATAGGGCCATCCTGCTGCGTGGCAGTGTTTGTTGTTTGTTGCCGTGTTTGCTTCACTAAGCGAATAACAAAATAAATGAGCGCGGCAATAAAAAGAATGCGAAGAATAAAACCCATAGAAAATAATCCAGTGTTTAACAAGAAGCGCCATTATGGCCCATAACGCGCATTCATGGCTACACAGGCTTGGGGCATGAGATAAAGATTAATCTGCCTGCAAAAGCGGGTACACTAGGCAACCATTCAGCCAGAATGAGAGGAAAAATTAACGTGTCGTATTCTGCGGTGTTGATCAGCCAAAGCCGCTCCAAAGTAGGAGCGATAGAAGACAACGTTCAGCACATCATCACTACAGCCAATAGCCACAAACAGCAGTGCCCAGAGCTAGAATTGGTGGTGTTCCCTGAGCAAGCGTTGCTAGGTATGCCTGCGTTTGATTTGCTGCTGCGTGATAGTTTGTGTGAACGTATTAATAATGGGCTGAACACACTTAGTGAGCAACTAACTGTGCCTGTATTAGTAGGCTACCCAAAAATAAAACAAGGAATTTGCTTTAACGCTCTAGGGCTAGTGCAGCCAAGCCTAGGTGTGCAGCAAGAATATTATCAGCACCAATTTGAAGGCGCGGCCGCCGATCAAGGGGTTGCTCGGCAGGTGTATTTTGCCGCAGGGCAACAAGAAACCATATTCTCTTTAGGTAGCCTGCGTGTTGGTGTGTTGTTAGGGCAGGATTACGCCAACGAAGCATTACTTACCACTTATCAAGAGCAAGAGGTGGATTGGTTGCTGCACTGCAGTAACAACGTTTTTACTTCTGGTGATGAAACGCAGCTAGTGAACACACTGAAAAAAATAGCACACCAAACTGGAGCGGGGGTGTTGCATTGCAGTGCAGCAGGGGGGCAAGACACCCTCGTGATGCAAGGTGGTTCGTTTGCTGTAAATGGCGAAGGTGAAATAGTTGCGCAGGCACCCTTATTTCATGTGCACACTATGTTGGCGAAAATTGCCCCACAAGGCCAAGCAATGCAAACAGCTATTGAGGAGTGGCCTGTGGCGGAGGCAGCGTTGTATGGCGCTTTAGCACAGGCCGTTAAGGATTACGTGGCCACGAATGGATTTCGCGGTGCACTCTTAGGGTTGTCTGGGGGCATTGATTCTGCACTCACGTTGGCGGTGGCTGCAGACGCACTAGGCCCTGAAAATGTACGAGCTATCATGATGCCCTTTGATTACACCTCAGCCATGAGTAAGGAAGACGCTGCGCAACAAGCCGCCACAATGGGAGTGGCGTATGAGGAAATTCCTATTCGAACGCCCTTTGACAGCTTTATGGGCTTGTTAGCGAATAATTTTACCGGCACCGAAAAAGATACGACAGAAGAAAACTTACAGGCGCGTTGCCGTGGCGTCATTTTAATGGCGTTGTCGAATAAGCTTGGAAAAGTAGTGTTAGCGTGCAGTAATAAAAGTGAAACAGCGGTGGGTTATAGCACCTTGTATGGTGATATGGTGGGTGGTTTTTGCCCCTTGCGTGATGTGCCCAAAACATGGGTGTATCGCTTAGCACGCTGGCGCAATGAGCAGGGCGAGAAGGCGGTGATCCCACAGCGAGTAATAGATAGGCCACCCACTGCGGAATTAGCGCCAGGGCAGCTAGATCAAAATAGCTTGCCCGATTACCCGATTTTAGATGAAGTGGTGCACCGTTACGTTGAATTGCATGAGGATGCGGACACTATCATTGCTGCAGGCTTGCCGGCAGAAGATGTGCGCAGCGTGATCCGTTTGATTGATCGTAACGAATATAAACGCCAACAGGGAGCACTCGGGCCGAAAGTAACTAGCCGTGGCTTTGGCGCTAACCGACGCTATCCTGTTACCTATAGTTGGTAGCGCATAAAAAAACAGCCGCTGAAAAGCGGCTGTGAGTAAGTTTAGAGTAAATCGAAGGTGAGCCAGCTTAGCCAACTGTGCTCTCGTGGCCACCATGCCAACTTTGCTTCCTCTTTATTTTTGCTTAAAAAAGGGCTGTCGGGCCAGTTGTGGGCTAATACCTGGTAGCTTTTATTAGCCAGCTCAGGTTCTTCCATAGATAAGTAGGCCTTGTTCATAATGGCAAGTGCCTCGGGCACCGCGGGTGTTCTTTGATAATGCGTAATAACGTTTTGCGCACGCTTGATGGCGGCAATGTAAGCTTGGCGGCGGGCGTAGTAACGCGCAGCATGAAGCTCTTGCTCGGCAAGTTGGTTGCGGATGTGTGTCATACGCGCTCTGGCGTCAGCCGCATAGGGGCTAGCAGGGTAACGTTGGATCAGTTGGTCGAAAACACGGAAAGCATCGCGCCATGCTTTCAAGTCTCGGGCCGCTTTATTCGGGCCAAACAGCCCATCTAGCATGCCTCTTTCAAGTTGATAGTTCGCTAAGCCATGCATGTAGAGCACATAATCTAAATGCTTGTGCGTGGGGTAATTACGCTGAAATCGAGTAGCCGTAGCAATAACAGCAGGGTAATCTACCGCACGAAACTGAACGTAAAGAAGATCCAGCTGAGCCTGTTCAGTGTAATCGCCATAAGGAAAACGAGCTTCTAGTTCACGCAATTCATCAATTGCGGTTAGATAGTTTTTCTTATCTATTTGGCGTTTTGCTTCAGTGTAGTGCTCAATTTCGGTGCGCTCTGGCTTTTCTTTAGTGCGATTTGCACAGCCAGTGGTAAAAAGAGCGATTAAAATGACAGAGACAATGGTATAACGGCGCATAATTACTCAAATTCAACAATTAATGATGGCCCCTTTAGAGAGCGCAGAGCGCTATTTAACCACAGCGCCACGGTGGCGGCCACTGTAGAGAAGACGAAATTCGCAGGGATACACAATGGGACAAGCTAGTGAAGAAAAAATTCAGCAAGAAATAGCAGTGGGGTTGGAGCACGCAGGAATGCGCGTAGACCAAGCTGCAGCACAACTTTTTGCTGGTTACTCTCGTTCTCGCCTGCAAGAGTGGATTAAAACTGGCGAACTCACCGTGAACGGTAAACAGGTGAAAGCCAAAGAACGATTGTTGGGCACCGAAACTCTTGAACTCGATGCTGTAATGGCCATTAAGGTAGAAGATGATGCAGAACCCATCGAGTTAGATGTTGTGTACGCAGACGAGCATTTAGTGGTTATTAATAAGCCGGCTGGATTAGTCGTGCATCCTGCTGCAGGGCATCAACAAGGCACATTATTAAATGGTTTGCTGCATCTTTACCCGCAGTTAGCCAGTTTGCCGCGGGCGGGTATTGTGCACCGTTTAGATAAAGACACCACAGGGCTTATGGTTATCGCAGCTTCTTTACCGGCCCATGCTGGGCTTGTGGATCAGTTTCAAGAACGAACAGTGCATCGCGAGTACGCCGCTATTGTTTATGGAGTGATGACAGGGGGCGGCCGTGTGGAAGCGCCGTTAGGGAGGCACCCACAAGATCGTAAGCGCCAAGCGGTGGTCAGTGATGGCAAAGAGGCCATTACTCATTACCGTGTCTTAGAACGGTTCCGCTCTCATACATTGGTGCAAGCGCAATTGGAAACAGGCCGAACACACCAAATACGTGTCCATATGCAACACATCCGCTATCCGCTAGTGGGCGATAGCGTGTATGGCGGCCGTTTACGTTTGCCAGCAGGGGCTAGCGATGAGTTGCGTGAAGGTTTGCAAAATTTCCGCCGCCAAGCGCTGCATGCGCGCAAATTAAGTTTTGTTCACCCGGTAACAGAAGAACTGATGATTTTTACCGCGGAGCTTCCGGAAGATATGGCGGCGCTTGTGGAGCTGCTACAAGAGGATATGGTAAATGAGCAGTAAAGTTGGCGAGGATTGGCTAGTACCAACCTGGCGGCCGCACGAAAATGTGCGTGTGTGCGTAACCACCAATGCCGGCGATTTTTCACCCGCCCCATGGCAAGGTTTTAACTTAGGGCTAAACACCGGCGACAACAAAGTACGTGTGGCTAAAGCACGGCAACATGTTTGGAAGAAGATAGGTACAAAAAAAGCACCTTTTTGGCTAGATCAAGTGCACGGGAAAGAGCTAGTGGAGTATGGTAGCAACCATTGGGCTGTGGATGGTGTATGGACCACCGAACCCTCCGCGCCTTGTGTTGTGCTCACTGCTGATTGTTTGCCTGTATTGCTTGCGCGTTGTGATGGATCTGCTGTGGCAGCTGTGCATGCAGGATGGCGTGGTGTAGAGCAAGGTATCTTGCAAGCTGCGGTGAAACAATTGGCACCAAAAGGTGAAGCATTAGCTGCTTGGGTAGGCCCCGCTATTTCTGCAGATGAGTATCAAGTGGGCGAAGAGGTTTACCGTGCCTTCCAATCAATCCCAAATGCAGAAACTTGTTTTAGCGAAGACCCAGAGCCTAATCGCTGGCGCTGTGATTTAGCGGGGTTGGCAGCTCTACAGCTTGAGCCTTTAGGTGTGCAAGTAACGAAAAGTGGGCTTTGCACAGCCTCAGACCCACAACAACGTTTTTATTCTTACCGCAAGCAAGGCCAAACAGGGCGGTTTGCTAGCTTGATTTGGTTGGCGGAATAACGCCCATACATCTTTTCTGCCTTGCCCCCTTGATAATTACATAAACATCTCCATTAATTAGGGTAGTTCAACAACTTCTTATATAGAGGAAACCCTAATGCAAGAGAGATTAACAAAGCGGCTGCAAAGCGCCTTGATTGATGCTCAGTCAATTGCTGTGGGAGCAGGGCAGGGCACGTTAGAGCCCGTGCATTTATTATTGGCGTTGCTGCAAACAGAAAACAGCAGCGCTCGCCCGCTATTACAGCAAGCCGGCGCCAATGTGGCCGATTTAGAAACCGCCTTACGTATGGCAGTGGAAGCATTGCCAACGCATTCCCCATTCACCGGTGAGGTGCAAGCCTCCCGCGAATTTGGGCAATTACTTAATTTAGCCGATCGTGAAACCCAGCAGCGTGGAGATGCGTATATCACCACAGAGGCTGTGTTGTTGGCCGCCTGTGAGATGGGCGGTAGTGTTGGTAAGTTGTTTAAAACAGCGGGGGTAACAAAGCCCGCGCTTAATGCAGCTGTGGAAGCAGTGCGTGGAGGTGAAACTGTGCAAGATGCCGGTGCCGAAGATCAGCGTGAAGCGCTATCAAAATATACTGTAGATTTAACCGAGCGTGCCGAAAGCGGCAAGCTTGATCCCGTCATTGGGCGTGATGACGAAATTCGTCGCACAATCCAGGTGTTGCAGCGCCGTACCAAAAACAACCCTGTGCTGATCGGTGAGCCTGGCGTAGGAAAAACAGCCATTGCTGAAGGTTTGGCACAGCGTATTGTTAACGGCGAAGTGCCAGAGGGTTTAAAAGGTAAGCGTGTGCTGGCCTTAGATATGGCGGCATTAATTGCGGGCGCCAAATACCGTGGTGAATTCGAAGAACGCTTAAAAGCAGTGCTCAATGAGCTCGCTAAAGCGGAAGGTCAAATCATTCTCTTTATTGACGAATTACACACTGTTGTGGGCGCAGGTAAAAGCGACGGCGCTATGGACGCAGGTAATATGCTTAAACCAGCGTTAGCACGTGGTGAGTTGCACTGTGTTGGAGCTACTACTTTAGATGAGTATCGCCAATACATTGAGAAGGACGCAGCGCTAGAGCGTCGTTTCCAACGCGTCCAAATCGATGAGCCTTCAGTGGAAGATACGGTAGCTATTTTGCGTGGCTTAAAGGAGCGATATGAAGTGCACCACGGTATCGATATTACCGACAGTGCTATTGTGGCGGCTGCGCAACTTTCACACCGTTACATTACAGATCGCCAATTGCCTGATAAAGCCATCGACCTTATTGATGAAGCCGGTAGCCGCATCCGCATGGAAATTGATTCCATGCCAGAAGAGATGGACCGCTTAGATAGACGTGCTATCCAGTTAAAGATGGAGCGCGAAGCGTTAAAGAAAGAAACGGACAAGGCGAGCAAAGAACGCTTGGGTAAAGTGGAAGAAGAAATACAAGAGGTTGAAAAAGAGCTTGCTGACTTGCGTGAAATTTGGGAGGCAGAAAAAGCCTCTGTTCAAGATGCACAAAGCATTAAAGAAGAATTAGATAGGGCGCGAGTTGAAATGGAACAAGCCCGTCGTGCGGGAGATTTAAGCCGCATGTCGGAATTGCAGTACGGAAGAATTCCTGAGCTCGAGCAAAAGATAGCCGCTGCGCAGCAAAGCGAGGGCGAAGAGCAGGAAATGCAATTGCTGCGTAACAAGGTAACAGAAGAAGAAATTGCAGAAGTTGTCTCTCGCTGGACAGGCATCCCAGTAAATAAAATGCTTGAAGGCGAACGCGATAAATTGCTGCGCATGGAAGAAATGCTGCATCAGCGCGTGGTGGGGCAAAACGAGGCAGTGGTCGCTGTAGCGAATGCTGTGCGTCGCTCCCGTGCGGGATTGTCTGATCCACATCGCCCGAACGGTTCCTTCTTATTCCTTGGCCCAACTGGTGTGGGTAAGACGGAGCTGTGTAAAGCGTTGGCTGAATTTCTCTTCGATACCGAAGAGGCGATGGTGCGCATCGATATGTCAGAGTTTATGGAAAAGCACTCTGTTGCGCGCCTCATCGGTGCACCTCCAGGTTATGTAGGGTACGAAGAAGGTGGCTACTTAACTGAAGCGGTACGCCGTAAGCCTTACTCTGTGTTGTTGCTTGATGAGGTGGAAAAGGCCCATGCGGATGTGTTCAACATTTTGCTGCAAGTGCTAGATGATGGACGCCTTACTGATGGCCAAGGGCGCACAGTGGATTTCCGTAATACCGTTATTGTAATGACTTCCAACTTAGGTTCGGACCTCATCCAAACCTTAGATGGCGAGAGTGATTACGACACCATGAAGCAAGCGGTAATGGGGGCTGTGGAACAACATTTCCGCCCTGAATTTATCAACCGCATTGACGAAGCAGTGGTTTTCCACCCACTCGCTAAAGAGCAAATGGGTAGTATTGCTGAGATACAATTGGCGGGCTTGCGTGAGCGCTTGGCTGAAAGGGAGTTAAGCCTCGATATTAGTGAGGAAGCATTAGCGTTGTTGGTAGACGCAGGCTACGACCCTGTGTACGGCGCAAGACCTCTGAAACGCGCCATACAGCAAATGGTAGAAAACCCATTAGCTTCAGCTATATTGCGTGGTGAATTTCTAGCTGGCACAGCCATTAAAGTGACAGTGGAAGAAGGAGCTTTAGCCTTTAACGCGGCTTAAGTAGCACTGAAAGTGGTATAAGAAAAGGCCTCAAGTGAATGCTTGAGGCCTTTTTTTGTTGATGGACTATGTGGCATTTAAAGAGGGCAACCATCAAGTTGGGCTTCTGTTTCTTTTATCATTTCAGCCCGTTGTCTTTCATTTAGAATAGTTCTCTCACCTGTGTCGGGGTCGGTTTGAAAAACACGGCTATTATTCTTCAGAGTTTCTAGCGTTTCTCTGTGATGTTGGCACCATTGCTCGATTACAGCGTTAGCGTCTGAGGCTGTTTGTGTGGGCTCTGTGGAATACGAGGTTTCCGTATCCGACAACAAGGGTGAACGGGAGTCTGCGTGCACCTCAACACTCTCTTTATCGGCGGGCTTCATCTTGCTGTAATGTGTTACGCCATGGTCGTCTACCCAACGATGGTAAGTGTCTGCAAAGCTAGCGGAACCGCAAAAAAAGATAAGGCTAAAAAATAGCGTTGCCAAGATAGAATGCTTCACGAGTACCTCCTCAGAAACTTGTTCTGCTAAGCATGCCTCGCTTATTAAAGCGCTGCAAGCATAGCGGTTGGATAGTAGGCAAAAATGTGTGATAATGTACGGCTTCCGGAAATCGGAACCCCTGCGCTTTACCCAAGTGTCAGTGTGGCCTGGACCGGGGGCGTCATTACCGTGGCGCTCACTTCCACGTAACCAAACGTGAAGTCCTTGCATTCATCTGTTCGCGTTCTTGCCGGCCACCTCCGCAAGAGCTATGGGAAACCAAAGCGGGGTTTTCTTTTCTGCGAACGCAATCAGTTACTCAATCAATTCTCACTGCATGCCGATTGCATTGCCATGGCAGCAGTTTATTTGAGGTGAAAGTGGTGGAAAAATTATCAGGTGCGGAGATGATCGTCCGCTCACTGCAAGATGAGGGAGTTGAATATTTATTCGGCTACCCTGGGGGAGCAGTGCTCCATATTTATGATGCAATCTTTCAGCAGCCCAAAGATTTAAAAAACAAAGTGCATCATATTCTCGTTCGTCACGAGCAAGCGGCAGCTCACGCTGCTGATGGTTATGCCCGTGCAACCGGTAAGCCAGGTGTTGTGTTGGTAACATCAGGGCCTGGTGCAACCAATGCTGTTACCGGTATCGCCACAGCTTACATGGACTCCATCCCGCTTATCGTTATTTCAGGTCAAATTCGTTCAGACTGGATCGGCGACGATGCTTTCCAAGAAACAGACATGCTAGGTGTTTCCCGTCCTATTGTTAAGCACAGCTTTATGGTGCAAAACACGGAAGACATCCCTGAAATCATGAAGAAAGCGTTTTACATCGCTACCACAGGCCGCCCTGGCCCTGTTTTAATTGATATTCCAAAAGATAAAACAGCGCCACACTTGAAGTACCCTTATGAGCCGGTTGAAACCGTGAAAATGCGCTCCTATTCTCCTGTAACACGTGGCCACTCAGGGCAAACACGTAAAGCAGTGGATGAGCTTATTAAGGCAAAACGCCCAGTTATTTATGCAGGCGGCGGCGTGATCATGGGTGAAGCCAGTGAAGAGCTCACCAAGTTGTCGCGTCAATTGGGCTATCCGGTAACTAACACCTTAATGGGTTTAGGCGCGTATCCTGCTACCGATGAGCAGTTTATCGGTATGTTAGGTATGCACGGCACTTATGAAGCGAACATGGCCATGCATAATGCCGACCTTATTATGGCTGTGGGTGCGCGCTTCGATGACCGTGTTACTAACGATGCGAAAAAATTCTGCCCAAACGCAAAAATTATTCACATTGATATCGACCCCGCCACTATTTCTAAAAACGTTATCGCAGATGTGCCTATCGTAGGCCCTGTGAAGCAAGTGCTCGAAGAAATGCTAGTGATGCTTGAAGAGCATGCAGGCAAGCCAGATCAAAAAGCCTTGGCAGCTTGGTGGCAGGAAATTAATGGCTGGCGCAAAGTACATGGCCTACGCTTTGAAGAAGGTGGCGATTTAATGAAGCCACAACAAGTGGTGCAGGCGTTGTACAAAGCCACCAAAGGTGATGCTTACGTTACTAGTGATGTGGGCCAGCACCAAATGTTTGCCGCACAGCATTATCATTTCGACAAGCCACGCCGTTGGATTAATTCAGGCGGTTTAGGAACCATGGGTTTTGGTTTGCCGGCCGCGATGGGGGTGCAGTTTGCATTTCCAGAAGCAACGGTAGCTTGTGTAACAGGTGAGGGCAGCATCCAAATGAACATTCAGGAGCTATCCACCTGCTTGCAGTACGGTTTGCCCGTTAAAATTATTAACATTAACAACCAAGCGTTAGGCATGGTTCGTCAATGGCAAGATATGCAGTACGGCGGCCGTCATAGCCAATCTTATATGGAGTCGTTACCTGATTTCGTTAAGCTCGCTGAGTCCTACGGTCATGTAGGTATTCGCGTGGATAAGCTTGAAGAACTAGATGCAGCCATGGAAAAAGCGTTCTCCTTGAAGGATCGCTTAGTGTTCATGGATATTTATGTGGATCCAAATGAGCACGTATATCCCATGCACATTGGTGATGGTTCTATGCGTGATATGTGGTTAAGCAAAACGGAGCGGACTTGATTATGCGTCGTATAATTTCAATTCTCATGGAGAACGAAGCAGGCGCTTTATCAAGAGTAATCGGCCTGTTTTCTCAGCGTGGCTACAATATTGAAACACTAACAGTAGCGCCCACAGAAGATAATACGCTTTCTCGTTTAACACTCACCACTTACGGTGACGATAGAACGATTGAGCGCATCACGAAACACCTGAATAAACTTATTGAGGTGGTAAAACTTGTGGATCTTAGTGAAGGTGATCACGTTGAGCGTGAGATTATGCTCATTAAGATTAAAGCCAGTGGTGCACAGCGTGCTGAAATTAAGCGCACTGTGGATATTTTCCGCGGCCAAATTGTAGATGTAACCAGCGCTATTTATGTTGTTCAGCTAACTGGAACAAGCGATAAGCTTGATGCATTTATTGAGGCAGTGGGAGAAACTCAAATCTTAGAAGTAGTGCGTTCAGGTGTATCCGGAATAGCACGGGGCGAAAAGACGCTTAGTCTTTAAAAGCCAAATAGCAGAGAAGCCACCTTCGGGTGGCTTTTTTTATGCCTAGCGTTCGTGGCGGCTTGTGGTGGCAAAGAAAGCATCAATTAAAGGTTCGTGTAAACGTTCGCGGCGTGTAAATAGGCCAATATCATAGGGTGTTAAAGCAGGTGTGACGGGCAAGACCTTGATGCGTTGCGTAAAAGGGCTGTTGTCTAAAACAATCTCGGGAGCTACACCAATGCCGTAGCCCAAGCTTACTAAACTCACAATGGCTTCATTACCCCTAACTTGTGAGTAAATAGTGGGGCGAATGCCATGGTGGGACAGCCATTTATCAGTGCGTTGCCGCGCAAGGCCCTGCTCCGCCAAAATAAAAGGAATGGTAGACCAAACTTGCGGGTTTACCTTACCAGAAAGCTGCTCTATCCATTGAGGCTGATTAGCCGGAGCAATAAAGAGCAGTGCTGAGCGGGTAATGGGTTGAAAAACAATATTGCTAGGAAGATCGTCGGGTAAAGCACCAATGGCGAGGTCAGCATCATTGTTGGCTACCATGTCAACCGCTAGAGCCGGGTCACCGGTATGTAGGTGCACTTCAATGCTAGGGTAGTTTAATCTGAAATCATTCAGTAAGTCGTATAAAAAGTTATAGCTTGCGGTAACAGAGCAATAAAGGCTAAGGCTGCCTTGTAGTGTATAGGGGCTAGGCTGTAACTCTCTTTTAATTAAGTGCCATTGGGTTAAAGCTTCACGCGCATATTCTAAGAAACGTTCGCCCTCTTGAGTTAAAGCCACTTGGCGGCTATCCCGTATAAATAAAGCGACCCCCAAGTGTTCTTCTAATTGCTTAATGTTGCGGCTAAGCGCAGAGGGACTTATGTGGCACAGCTGGCTAGCGCGGCCAAAATGTAATGTGTCGGCCAGAGTGATAAATAGGTGGAGTGTTTTTGTGTCCATGTTGCAAAATCCTGCATGCTGCGTTGCGTATATATCAGTTTACGCAACATTGCAGATGAACTACAGTGTGAACCGTGAAGTTATTACTTGCTCAACTATTTTAAAGGTGTCTGTAGATGAAAGTTTATTACGATAAAGATTGCGATCTTTCTATTATTCAAGGCATGAAAGTAGCGATTATCGGCTACGGTTCTCAAGGTCATGCGCATGCAAACAACCTGCAGGATTCAGGTGTAGATGTAACTGTTGGTTTGCGTGAAGGTTCTTCTTCTAAAGCAAAAGCAGAAAATGCTGGTTTGAAAGTGAAGCCAGTGGGTGAGGCGATTGCTGAAGCAGATTTAGTAATGATCCTAACACCAGACGAAAACCAGGCTGAATTATACCAAAACGAAATTGAGCCAAACATTAAGCAGGGTGGAACCTTAGCTTTTGCGCACGGTTTTGCGATTCACTACAACCAAATCGTACCTCGTGCAGACCTCGACGTAATTATGGTAGCGCCTAAAGCACCTGGCCACACAGTACGTAGTGAGTTTGTTAAAGGTGGCGGTATTCCTGATTTAATTGCTGTTCAGCAAGATGCATCTGGTAAAGCAAAAGACGTAGCGCTTTCTTACGCTTCAGGCGTGGGTGGTGGCCGTACAGGTATTATTGAAACCACATTTAAAGATGAAACCGAAACAGACCTTTTCGGTGAGCAAGCAGTATTATGTGGTGGTGCTGTTGAATTGGTTAAAGCAGGTTTCGAAACTTTAGTAGAAGCAGGCTATGCGCCAGAGATGGCTTACTTCGAGTGCTTGCACGAGTTGAAGCTAATTGTAGACCTCATGTACGAAGGCGGAATCGCCAACATGAACTACTCTATCTCTAACAACGCAGAGTACGGTGAGTACGTTGCAGGCCCTGAGGTTATTAACGAGCAATCTCGCGAAGCAATGCGTAACGCTTTAAAGCGCATTCAAAGTGGTGAATATGCAAAAATGTTTATCGCAGAAGGTGCTTTAAACTATCCATCCATGACTGCAGCACGCCGCAACAACGCAGCGCATCCCATTGAAAAAGTAGGTGCTCAGTTGCGTGCCATGATGCCATGGATTCAAGATAACAAGATTATCGACAAAGATAAGAACTAAGCGATAGCGCTTAGCGCGTAAAGGAAGCCCGCTACTTGTAGAGTAGTGGGCTTTTTTGTTTAGGGCGTAAGCATATATGTGCTATAAAGAGAGTCTTCTTTATAGATAGCGTTAGTAGTGTTACTGCAGAGGAAAGTATGGAAACAAAAAACGAACAGAATGATCAGTTCGAAGTTCATGAAGTAGAAGTTGTCAGTGGCCGTCCATCGAAAGGTGTTTTTTTGTTGCCCAACCTCATTACTACCGGCGCCTTGTTTGCAGGGTTTTATGCCATTGTTTCTGCAGTAAGTGGTGAGTTTGTGTTCGCAGCCATGGCCATTTTGGCAGCAGGTATCCTCGACGGCATTGATGGCAGCGTAGCTAGGCTTACAAATACGCAAAGTAAATTTGGTGCTGAGTACGATTCATTATCAGATAGTGTGGCCTTCGGTGTTGCGCCTGGCTTAGTGGCTTATGTATGGGCCTTATCAGATTTAGGTAATGTGGGTTGGGCGGCTGCTTTTTTATATGTAGCTTGTGCAGCACTAAGGTTGGCACGTTTTAATGTGGAAGCTGATGGAGCAGATCATCGTTTCTTTACTGGGTTGGCTAGCCCGGCAGCTGCCGGTTTGGTAGCCACCTTTGTGTGGTTGGGGGCAAGCAGAGGCTGGAACGGCGAACAATTTGAATATGTAATGGTACTTGTGTTGGCCATTGCCGGTTTATTAATGGTGTCTCCTATTAAATACCATAGCTTCAAAGAATTTAGAGTGGGCCGGGTTCCTTTCAGGGTATTGTTGGGGGCAATTGTTGCGCTTGCAGTGATTTTTTTAGATCCGCCACTTGTTTTGCTGGTGGTAGCCATCTCATATGTGGTATCTGGCCCATTATTTAGCGTTGGTTTGTTGCCATTTAAAAAGAAAATGGCTGCAAAATAAACGAAGCGATGCTTATTTGTGCGAACAAACACAAATATGAAGAAAAAGTGAAAAAAGGGGTGCGTTCCAATAATTACTATGTATACTTGGCGCCCTACCACGGACGAACACGGTAACACGGGTTCTCCAGTAGCTCTCAAAAGAATGTTTTGGGAGGGATGTGATAGAGAGTTCTAGCATCTGCTGAGAAGTTTAAAAAATAGACACTCAGTAAAAAAGTTTTAAAAAGATGCTTGACACACAGTTTCGAATCTCTATAATACGCATCCACGACGACGGGGGCAGATCCTCAGAAGTCGAAGCTCTTTAACAATTAGACAGACAAACGTGTGGGACCTGTTCTGTGCTTGAGTAGTTATTATCAGCATCAGAGCAAGTTTCAATTCATTACCTAGTAATGAAGTTAATTGCGATTTGATAGCTG
>Ga0079226_10000490_pt1 | contig 27742 bp, 18 predicted proteins | sample Poulit2014_FD_76345 | JGI IMG/M metagenome (GOLD analysis project Ga0079226, IMG submission 76345) | Agricultural soil microbial communities from Georgia to study Nitrogen management - Poultry litter 2014 | ecosystem: Environmental > Terrestrial > Soil > Agricultural land | place: USA: Georgia...
AACTTGTGGGTCGGCATGCCAGGTCACATGCACATTGGTGCATCAGTCAACCAGGACACCAGTCCACCCCCACACCGGTGTTAATACAAAATTCAAGACAACGATAAGGCCCACTTATCGGAGGTTAGGGCAGGGAGGCCTCGCGCCTTTAGTTGTACGACTCGTACTTTATAGTTGTACGAATCGTACGTGTTGGGGTAGGGTGGTGCCCAGCACACCGAGTCCCCAGGTTCTTAGAAGGAAGCTCATGTTCCGTGTCCTGATGCACTTGGCCGCAATCCTGGCCGGGCTCCTCCTCGGCCTGTTCGTCCTCAACTTTCTCGCCGATCACCTGAGTGAGCTGATCGGCTCACAGCTACTGGCCGACACGATCGTGCTCAGCCCCCTGCTCGTGGTCCTAGTCGTGCTGGGTTGGCAGATCTACGGCCCCTCGAAGAAGGCCCCCGATCAGGGCCCCTACAGCCAGAACAAGGAGTTTCAATGAGTTTCGACCGCAGTGCCTACCTCGCCCACCTGGACACTCACCCCGTCGCCGACGACGACGCGATCGGCCTCATCCGCCGTGACCTGTCCTATGACGGCCCTGGTGACCCCACCGGCGACCGGGCCTTCTATCAGCGGGTGCTGGCCCAGTACGACGCCCTCGCCACCCAGCTGGCCCGCTACCAGGACGCCGTCCCCGGCGACCTGGCGGACACCCACCCGAAGTTTCCCGACTCCGACCACTGCCAGAACTGCGGCGACCAGTACCCGTGCCCCACCCTCGTCATCGCGGCCCGCCACGGCCTGACCGTAAGCCAGAACTGACCCCACCGGGGGCGCCCCAATCCACGGGGCGTCCCCCGGCCCCACGAAGGACAGAGCACCCACATGGACAAGCCACTTGGCACCAGCGAAGCGCGCGAACGCCTGCCCCGAATCGTCCAAGACGCCGAGCGCGGCCGCACCACCTACATCACCCGACGCGGGGCCAGCGGCCCTGTGGCCGCGGTGGTACCGGTGAGCGTCGCTGACCGTGACACCCGCCCCGCTCCCTCCCGGGCGCTGCCGTCGGCACCCGGCGGTACCTTCGCCCCCGGCACGGACGGCCATCCGTCGACCGCCGAACACCACTGGGCCGGTGCTGCCCTGGCCGGAATGCACCATCACCTCACCGAGGTGCTGGCCGCAGCAACCCGTGCCCTGGCCGTGGTCGGCGCCGCTCGCACCACGCATGCCGCTGGTGACCTGTCCGGCGCCCTGGACCAGATCGCCGCCAGCGACCTGCGCCGGGCACTGGAACAGCTCGGCAGCGATGAGATCGATGCCCTGTTGCTGCGTGACGCGCTCGCCGACCCCGGCCCGGCCGAATGCGAAGTGTGTGGACGCGCCCTGAACCGCCGTCGTGACGGTTCAGGGTGGGGCCACATTAGGCAGAACCCCGACACCGGCCAGTGGGAGTCGATCGTCAGCACGTCCCACACACCCATCGCTCGCCATCTGCCACCCACCCGCCCAGACATCCGTGCTGGGCGGGTCTACGACCTATCCGAGGAGGAACTGTGATCGACGGCCTGGTACCCGGCGAAATCGGTGACGACATGCTGCTGCGCATCATCAGTGCCCTGCGCTCCGACGGTGCCGAGATCGACGTCGAAGATGCCGGGGGTGCTGGTCCCTACCAGGCTCTGGCCATCGTCACCATCGACGGGCGTCGGGTGCGCCTGACTGCGGAGCCTTGGTAGCGCTGACCACCTACATCATGAAGGAGATCAATGACCGACACCACCCCGCCACCTACCCCGGTCTACGCCGAGATCGATGGCGACGACCTGGGCGAGGCCGCTGCAACCTTCGCCCAAGCCATCACCGACATTTCCCACCACGAGATCGGCGACGAGGAGTGGGACTTCCACGACCGGGCCGACCTCACCGGTGAGCTGGCCCGGTTCGAGCACCGCTTGGACCAAATGGCAGAGGTCATCAAGCAAGGACGCAGCACTGTGCTGCGCGTGCGCATGATCGGCGCCGTGCGCGCCATCTGGGAACACGCCCTGAGGCGCGAAGGTATCCCCCTCGAAGCTGATGGTCTCTCGCTCGAGGATGACCTGTACACCCTGGTCGACGAGCTGGCCCGGCTCCACACCACCGGCATTCAAGAGCAGCAAGCACACACCCACCACAGTGTTCTCAGCTGGGGATACGACCTGGCCGACCGTGCGGTGACCACCGAAGACGAAGACGAGCGCGAGCGCATGGGGGATGCGGCCGAGCGGGTGCTGGCCGAAGCCATCACCGTGGCCTGGGCCGCGGTGAACTCCTGGCCTGAACCGCAGCGGTTTGTGGACTCCAAGGCCCGGTCCTGGGAACGAGAGGAAGACGGTTACCGCTGGCGATGGGGGGATGTGCCCCGCACACGCGGAGAACTGGAGGCCACCGGAGCCCGGCCGGTCGGGTCTGCCCCCCGCGAAGAAGTGCAGCACGTGCAACAAACCCTCCGTGCCCTGACCCCAGGCACAGCGGAGGCCACCGCGCGCGCGGCCCTGCGCAGGGCCAAGGAAAAGTTGTCCCGATCCTACGCCTACTCCTGGGGCGGGGACCGACGGCTACTGGCCGGACGCCCCGGCTGCTGGGAAGCCGAGCACCTGGACCGGTGGGCCGATGCCCCCGAAAGCACGGAAGGCAACGTCGACCAAGAGATCGCTGAGCAGGTGGCCACCACCCTGGTCGGGTGGGTCATCGGCCCCCAAGTTGCCTACCCCGAGGACATCTACACGGCACTAGTACAGCCCCACGGACCCTCCTCGAACAGTTGAGGAACCCGCACCCCACATACCTGTGGAGAGCATGAGGCGGGGGCGCCCAATCCGGCAAAGAACCGGCGCCCCCGCTGTCGCAACCAATAATCACGACAGGAGCAACCTACATGACCTGGTACACCCAACCCTTGGCCGCCTTGGACCTGGAGACCACCGGCCTGGACGTGGAACACGATCGGATAGTCAGTGCCGCCCTGTGGCGCATCGACCCGCAAACAGGCACCAAGCACCTGGGGGAGTGGTTGGCCGATCCAGGGATTGAAATCCCTGCCCAGGCCACTGCCGTTCACGGCATCACCACACACCGGGCTCGTACTCAAGGACGCCCCGCAACAGAGGTCCTGACCGACCTGGCCATGCAACTCCGCGACGCAGTCGATGATGGCGAACCCCTGGTGGTCTACAACGCCCCCTATGACCTGACCTTGCTGCACCACGAACTGGAGCGGCACGAACTGTCCCTCGACTGCGCGGGCCAACTGCGAGTCATCGACCCACTGGTGCTGGATCTGCACATGGACCCCACAAGGTGCGGCAGTCGAAGCCTGGGGCGGGTGTGCGCACACTACGGAGTCCACCTGCCCGAGGAACAGGCCCACTCTGCGGCCGCCGATGCTCTGGCTGCCGCTCGGCTGACCTGGAGTCTGGGCCGCACCTACCCCCAGATCGCTCAGATGGACCTGAAGGCTCTGCACGCTGCTCAGGTGCGGTGGAAAGTCGACCAGGCTGCGGCATTGCAGACCCGTCTGCGCCGCACCACGGATCCGGCCGCGGTGGTGCCGACCTCCTGGCCACTGCGACGGATGCGCATCGCGGCCTAAGCTCCGCCACCTGTTGACCCCCGGCCCCAGCGCTTATCCCGGGCCCCTTGTTCTTGGGGTTCCCATGTACATGGGAACCCCAAGAACAAGAAAAAGAAAGGAAGACCGTGACGACAGATCAGGCCAACAAGGATGAGGAAGTTGCTTCCAGCTCCTCGCCTACGGGCAGCGGGATCATCACCGTTCTGGAACGGGCGTGGGCGAGGATTCGCGCCACCCATCCCGAGGTTCCGGAGGTGACGATCGTGACCGGTTCGGGAATTCTCGCCGCCGAGCCCGGCCACATCGTCTGGGGGCACCACTGGGCGAATCGCTGGCACCACGATGCCAGCGGCAACGTCACCGCTGAACTGTTCATCGCAGGTGAACTCCTCAACGACGGTGGCCGCGCAGTGCTGGAGACCATGCTCCACGAGGCAGCCCACGCCCTGGCCCGAGTGCGTGGCATCAAAGACACCTGTGATGTGAATAACCGCTATCACAACAAGGGATTCCTTGCCTTGGCCCGCGAATTGGGATTGGAAAAGCCGAATGTGCGTGACAAGAAGCGCGGGTTCTCCGATGCCAAGATCGCTCCGGCCACGGCGCTGGTTTACGCTGACCTGATCGCCGAACTCGATGCAGGGCTTCTGCCTTACATCACCGAGCCCTTCGAGGTTCCCGGTACCCGGCGCCCAGCGTTGGACCTGCCGGAGGAGACACCTGTGAGCGGCCTGGAGCCCGGTGGGTCCGAGGTGGGGGAGACAGAGGACATCTCCCATGCGCCGGCTGCTCGCTCAGGAGCACGTCGGAGAGTGCAGTGCGGTTGCCCTGAGCCGCGCAAACTCTCCATCACCCCGGCCCAGCTCGACATCGGCCCGATCCTGTGCGGGCTGTGTCTTCGAAGGTTCGCCCCTCAGGCTTGAAAACCGGCGTTGTGTGCCTCAAATCTGGGGTGCACAACGCCGCTCTGCGTTAGGCTGCTCCCAGGGGCTGAGCGCATCGGCCCAAGCCTGGTCCTGTGCCCATGACGCGGGACACAACGGCAAAGGTGCCCGGAGAGATCCCGGCTCAGTTGCATCATGCGCGACGGTCACCCTCCCGGGCGGCCGCCTCTGGTGCTGTTCACCCCTTGGACGTGGATGTCGACTGCGCTGTGGGTCATGGGACCGCCGCGTGCTGGAGACTCCTCATGCCAAAAAAGAACCGCGCTCGCAAGAACGCCACCCGCCGCGCCCAACAGCGCACCGGGGCTTCCTACACCAGCGCCCGAGCAGGCACCACACACTCCCACCCCGCCCCGAACATGGGCCTGCTCACCGAACTGCCCTATGTCCAGGGCCACGAACTCATCCTGGAGCAGGCTGCCGCATTGGTGGGTGCTTGCCGGGCCGGATGCCGTCCGTGCCAAGACTCCCTGACTCCCCTGGTGGCCGCCCACCCTGCGACGGTGGCTGCTCTGACCGGCGCCGCCCTCGGATTTTTGCCCCCCGGCCTGCCCCTGCTCATGTGTTCGGAGAGCACACGCACCTGGATACCCCTGCTACACGAGTCGCCGGACGCCCCGGTCGCAGCCCTTCAGGAGCTGGGACGGGAACAGGTGCGCGAGATCCTGGACGACGGGCTCGATCTGTGGGCCGCCGGGGGAGCCCCTGCACCTGTGATCGAGACACTCACCTTGGACGACCAGGACGAGGACGACGAACCGGTGTACGGGGTGTTTGTCGCCTACGCTGCTGACGAAACCGGTACCGCCCTACCAATGCTGCCGCTGATCCCAGAGGAGCACGGGGCGTCGCTGGAGGACCTGCGCACCCGATGCTCACTGCCGGACTGGGACATGCATGGCCTGCCCGTAGCCGCAGCGGAATGGGTTGTGCGCTTCGACATTGCCTCCCGCTCCTTGATCGAGATCGCCCGCACCGACGCCGAGGGCTTCGACGACCTGGTGCTGTGCCGCCCGGCCGAACCGGTGACCCTGCCGCAGGAGTGGTGGGACCTGCTTGACCGCACCAGCACGGTGATCCTGTGCGGTGCCGTCACCGACCCGGACCAAATGGACACCGACGCCCGAGCCGGGCAGATCGTTGGCATCCAGGCTCGGGCTCGATTCTGGTAAGGAAGCGGCCTTATCAAGGGTTGGGGAACAAACGCTAGGCCATACGACCACACCACATACGTAGTCACAGACGTGGAGTGTTTCGTGGTTGAGGAGCACCAGAAGCCGGTGGTTGACCCGGTGCAGGTGCTGACTTGGGCAAGTTACGCAGAGCCTGTCGTGGAAGGGCCGTAGCTTGAGTCACATGCCCTTTCTTTTGCTCTTCAATGGACTCGTCGAAGACGTTTTTCAATTGCTCGACATCAGTGAAGGAGGCGAACCGTGAGGTGTCGGCTGTCGTAGGGGAAAGGACCTGGTCGATGACCTCCTCCTTCTTCTCAGCTGTTCTGGGTATCTGCTCCTCCCAGCTGGTTCTGTTCACTTCTGCCCTGAAATCGTTCCCAGAATGTCTCGTACCAGAGGGGTCGTGCGGCTCATAGCTCATGGTTTTTAGTATGGCATACAAGTTTCCAGCGCTTGATTAGCTACGTGCAGTAAATCTGAATCCCCCGGTGACAACGGTTACGCTGAAACCATCCCTGACCGCTAGGAGCTTCGGTGCCCCCCACATCCCGAGTCCGTCTCGCAGACCGCACCATTGACCTGAACAGTCTGCGCGCCAAGCCAGACCTGTACACCCACTGGTTCCAGCGAGCCCGCGCAGAAACTCGCCACGGTCTATGCCTATGCACAGACCCAGGGCTGCGTCTAGTGATCCGACAACGAGCAAGCCGCTACCATCTTGCGGTCTGGCCGGGAGAAGGCCCCGAACACCACCCTGAGTGCTTCTTCCACGCACCAGAACAGCCCGCACATTCCGGTCGCACCGACTACACCGAGCAGGCCATCAGCCACTCGGCCACCGGCACACGCATTCGGCTGGGGCAAGGGCTGGCGATTCGGCCGGTCTCCAACGAGACCTCAACGCCCATCAAGAGCAGCTCTGGACAAGGTGGCGCATGGCGCAGTGTCGGCCTGCTCGGGTTCTTGCACTACCTGTGGGAAAGCACCGGCCTGACAAACTGGCAGCCCGAAACGTCACGGAACTGGGCATACTGCCACCGCAGGATACGGATCAATGCGCTGAACACCAGGGTGAACAAGCTACCCCTGGGGGAGGTCCTGCACACGGTGGCGCCATTCAGCCACGAGCGGGCAGAACGCAACGAAACAGCGTTCGCCTCCTGGCGGGGTTTACTCAACCGGCGCCGCGGGCTACTGCTGGGCGAGGTCAAGCAAATCGGCGCCACCCGGTACGGGGTGAGGGTCATGCTGCGGCACCTGCGCCATCCGCTGTTTGCCCGCCAACAACTTCTGAACCGGGCCCGTAGTTCCTACCGCAGCGCGTTCGTCGACCACCCCGGCACCCGGCAAGTGCTCCTGGCCCTGGTGGAACAAACCTCTTGGGGCAACCTGGTCATCGTGGACCTGGCCATCATGCTGACCAACGACCACTACCTTCCGGCCGACTCCACCCACGAGATCACCATGGCCGACCACCTCACCAGCGCCCGACGCCCTTTCTACAAGCCGATGCGCTACGACCACACCACAGCGGTCCTGCCGGATTTCGTCCTCACCGACACCGACCCCCACACCTGTGTGGAGGTGCTGGGGATGCTCCACAGTAGCGACTACGCCGCTCGGTGGGAGGCCAAGAAAGCTCATTACGTCCGTTCGGGAACACCTTTGGTGTCCTGGGACGTTGGACAGCCCTTACCCGATCTGCGCATTCTCTAGGGCGGAGAACTCAAAGACGGGGGGATCGGCGTGGCTTGTTCATCGGCCCCGAGGTCGGAGGCGCCCCGGGTGCCGGCGTCGACCGGGGAAGTTTACGTGTTGCCTGCCGGGGAAGTGCTGCGGCCTGAGTGGCCTGTTGACGCATACGCTGCTCCTCCTGTGCCTTGACGATGCGCTGAGCAGCAACTTCGTAGGCTTCATGGTTCTCGCGGCGACCGAACGCGGCAACCAGCAGCGTTGGCTTGTCCTGTACCCGCATCTCCCGGTAGACCAGCCGAAAGCCACCACTGCCCTGTACCTGGTGGCCGGGGCGTTTTCCTGCCTCCCGGTTTTGCTGTAGCTGCTGAGTGACTTCCGGCGGGTCGACATAGATCTTGCGCCAAGTATCCAGCACCTCTTGTCCAGGTCGACCTTCAAGTCGCTGCCCTCGAATGCTGCCTTCAGCAAGCTCACGCAGATTCATCACCAAAGCCTCTTGGTAGGCACGGGGAGCGGCGGGGATGTCGTGCTCTCGCACTCCAGGAAGGAAACGGACCTGGTACTTCACCCTTGGGTGTCCATTCCCAGCTCGGCGGCCAGTTCCTCCACATCGATCGGCGGCAGGTCCTGCACAGCCACTTGGTGTGCGCGACCTTCCGCAGCCTCAACAGCGGCAAGATCATCCAGAAGTTCGGCCGCATCCCGAGCCTCTTCGAGGCTTGGCTTTGACCCAACGGTGTTGGGCTGCTCTGCTCCGGCGATGAAGGCATCCAGGGTCGCGCGCGCAACCGCATAGTCGGGATGCTCGGACATAAGTCTCCTTCTACGCTGGTGAAATCAGGGCCGCAAGGGGGGCTGCGGCCTCTGGACAGTGGGGGCCGGTCCGGGACTTGGCGGAGTGTTGACCATCGGCGCACCCCCGGTCCGATGGGACTCCAAAACAGCGTATTCCGGGCCTGTTCTGGGTCGATGGCGGGCGATGACCAAGTCGGCGTTGATGGCTTCATCTCGGAGTCGCTGAGCTTCAGCCGTATACCCCTGATGGGTCTGGCGCACAGAGTCCAACTGAGTGTGGACTTGTTCCAACTTCTCTCGTAGCGGCCGCGTGCGCCAACGGCGACCCTCCAGCTGGGTGTTGAGGTCGACCAACTGCGTGTGTAGCTCCTCGGCCCGTTGTGCAGCCTGCCGGGCGGCCTCGTGCAGTTCCTGGATCCGTGGTGCAGCCTCGGCCATGGTCGGACCCTGCCCGGATCGTGCCTGCTCCACGCTCAGCATCGGGCCGGGAGTCTGCCCGGTGAACTCACGCTCGCGACCATCGATCTCGTCGGTGATCATCGCATCATCGCCGTCAGTGAGTGTGGCCCCGAACGCAGTCAAAGCTCGATCCAACCGCTCAGCATCTGTGCGCGCCGGCCCCAGCGCCTCCTGAACATCTTCGGCCTCCAGCTCGGCGGTGGGAACCCACAGCGTAGAGCGCTTCTTGACCCGTGACATCGCCGGGTAGGTGGCGTGTGCGTTGGCACCCAGAGCCAGGACCTGGCAGGTGGAGGAGGTCAACCCTTGGGCAGAGGCGATGGTCAACGCATACCCGTGGGACAGACCGCCCTTGGCAATGTGGTCGGCCTTCAACCAGGACCGGTGAACCTGGCCACTTTCGCGCCACTCCACGTGCACACCCCGCTGGGCATCGACCTCGACAGCGTGGCCACGGTAACCGTTGAGAACATCCTCCCCCTCGTCGCGGTAGTCGTTTTTGCGTACACGGACCAGGTCGCCAACCGCAAACGCCACACGGTCGCCGCCACGCAGCCAGAACTCCACATCCTGTCCCTGGAGCTGGCCGGTGTGGCGGGCCAGTACACGAGCGCGCGCGTTGAGTGCCTCCACGTCGCGATTGGTGGCCGCCAGCATCAGCGCACCCTCCACACCATCGTGGACGTTTTGGTGGGCCGACCAGTCCGACCACCAAGCTGCGACCATCCCGGCGTAGGCCTCGGACAGATCCTCGGTGGCCTTGATGTGGCCGGTGGTTGCCCACATGCCCAAAGTCGTGGCTCGGGCGCCGGTGCGCCAGATGCGCAGCGCGGAACGCTCCACAGGGTCGCTCTGGCGATAGTTCTCGGTGAGGCTGAGCCCGTTGACGATCTCGTGCACCCGCTTGAATGCCCCTCCCACCCCGATGGCCTTCTGCTGTTGGGGGTCACCGATGGAAACCAGCTTGGTACCGGTGCGCTCGGCCTCGGCCACCAGCTCCTTGAGTTCCAGATCGTTGATCATCGCGCCCTCCTCCAGGACCAGCACGTCCACCCCCTCCAAGCCTGGACCGTCTGGGCCCAGGTCTCGCAGGCGGGCGGCCATGGTGGTGGAGGGAATGTGCGAAGCAGCACGCAGGCGCATGGCGGCCACAGCGGCGGTGGCGGTGCCGTGCACCCGCAGACCAGCGCTGGTCCAGGCGCGGTGGGCTGCGTCCATGACGGTGGTCTTGCCCGACCCGGCCTCACCGACCACAGATTCGATGCCGTGACCGGCGCCGACCAGGCGGCGCACGACCTGCTCCTGCTCAGCGGACAGGTGGTAGCCCTGATCCAACGCGAAGGCGTCGATCGCGGCTTGGGTGAGGGGTTCAGACACCACGGCTGTGTTCTGGTTCAGGCGCTGCTCAGCCTGGGCGGTGATGTAGCGCTCGGCCTCCACGATGGCGCGGGAGGTCCAGCGTTGGTTGTGGCTCAGGTGGGCGCCACCCTCGGCCTTGTCCAGGCCGATGGCGTCCTCGTGTGTGGTCACCGCACTGGTCAGGCGCTGAAGCTCGGCCGGGCTTTCCAACCCTTCGGGGCAGGCCTCGGCCACCGCAGCCATGACCTTGGTCAGCGGCACGGCCTTGTCGGTGGCGTTCACCCCCGTCTGGGGTTCCCACACCTGGGAAGCCACTTGGCCGGGATCGGGCTGATGGGGTGGGCGGATCCCGGTCGGCAAAAGTCCGTCCTCAGGCGGGTCGTAACCCAGTACGGCTCGGACGATGTGCTGGGGGACCCACCCGCCCCGGAGAGTGTGGCGGCGCCAGAATGCCCACTCCTCCTCGGGGGTGGAGGCGATCTTGGCTCCGGCGGTGTTGCGGCCTGCACGCTGACGATCTTGCACCGAGGCGTTCGGGCCGACCTCGGCGTCGATCTGTGTGCTCCGGCGTGAGAAGTATCGGCGCAGTTCAGGTGGGATGCCCATGATCTGCCACTCGCGCACGAGGGGGTTGTAGGCGTAGCGGATACCGAACTCTCGACTCATTCGGCGGCGATGGCGGGCCGCGATGTAGTGGTCGATGGCCTCGCAATGCCGGTACAGGTCGTACCCACCAGCTGCGGGGGTGCGCCATTTACCGGGTTCACCGTCCTGGCCTGGACAGTGGACCATGTGTGGCAGGAGCACGTGGGCGTGCAGGTGGGGGTCGCCGATCTTGCCATCAATGCTGCGGGTGGTGCGGTGCCAGGTGATCGTGGCGGCCCATCCAGTGCTCTCCACCCGTTTGGCTCTTTTGCCGTCGCCGTGGTGCCCGGCCATCCCGTAGGAGGTCCATTCCTCCAACAGCCGTACACCCTCGCGGGCCGATTCCATCCACATCCGGCGGTGATGGTCGGCCATGCTGTGCAGTCCCATGGCGCGCAGCATCTGTTCGAAGACGTCCTCGCTGCGGTCGCGGGTGATGGTCAAGTCGTGGGCGACTTTGCCGATCTCCACCCGCTTACCGGCATGTTGGCGAGCAAAGTCGAGTTCTTTGGCCTCATACACCGACTCCAGCGCCACACCGGACGCGGTGGCGAGCATGTCCAGATCCTGTACCGGCACACGGTGAGTTTCACCCTTACTCAGCAACACGCGCTCCAGGCGTGTAAACCGATCCCAAGCCGCTTTTGAGGGCAGCAGGGCCTGGACACGGCGGCCGCGGCGGGTGGCTTCCTCGACCAGGGCGTCTCGGAATGCACGGGCAGGCAGCAGAGCGTCGGGATGGGCTGCCACCTTCGGCTTGATGAGTTGCTCATCACTTTGGGCATGGCGTCCGACCATGACCCGGCGAACCTGTTCGTAGTCCTCCTCGGTGACCAGAGCGGTACCGGCCTGGTGGCCGAACTCAGCCCACCCACGCCCGATGCGTTCGATGGGGTGTTGCCCCCGAAGTGGTTGCAGACGGTAACCAACAGCGGCGTGTTCGGTGGAGGCGTTCTGCTCCCCGCAGGCCTCGGCAAGGCGGTAGTCGATCTGCTTCAAGGCGTCCTTGCGTCGGATGGCAAGGATGCTCGTCACCGCCCCACCTCCTTCCCGCAGGTCACCCCGTTTTTGGCGGCGAAGCCGCCGTATCTCGAAGAGATACAAAGGCTCACTCAGTTTCTAGTAGACCTGAGTTTTCCAGAAAACCTCGGCCCGTGTCGACGTTGAGTGTTGACGAGCACGGGGATGTCAGTGGATCGAGCACGAACATGTCAGTGAGCAACGAGCATTTCGAGGGTTCGGTACGATCAGAGGCCAGGAATCACTTCTGATATCAGGGAGCGCTCACCGGATGCCGCCACGCCAACAGGTCTCCGCGCGCTATGCGGCCGTCTTCGACTCCTACGCCGCCGCTCTAGAACGGGCACCACTGGACGCCCACACTCGCCGCGCCTACGCCTCCCGCGTGCGCGGCTTCCTGGCCTGGCTGGCCGACGCGGCCCCGGCCGGAGGTGATCCGCTCACCGAGGCGCACGGGCGTGACTTCGCCGCCCGCGACTACCGCTCCCACCTCAAGACCGTGCTCAAGCGCACCCCCGCCACGACCAACGCCCACCTGGTCGCCCTGGACCACTTCTTCACCCACCTGGGGCTGGGCCCGGCCAACGTCGGCCGCGATGAGCCCGAACCGGTCGCGCCGCGGGCGCTGGCCCCGCGTGAGCAGAAGCGGTTCCTTCGCGCGGTGGAACAACGCCCCCTGGCCCGCGACCGGGCCATCGGCCGCCTGCTGTTCTACTCCGGGCTGCGGGTCAGCGAGCTGGTCGCCCTGGACACCGGCGACGTTCCGCTCTCGGCCCGCAAGGGCAAGGTGATCGTGCGCGCGGGCAAGAACGACGACGCGCGCACCGTCCCGCTCACCGACTCCTCCGCGCGCGAAGCGGTCGCGGCCTGGAAGCGCGATCGGGCCGACTGGCCCGGCGCCGAGTCGGGCGCGCTGTTCCTGAACCGACGTGGCGGACGGCTGAGCGACCGGTCGGTGAACCTGCTCCTGGACGAGATCGCGGCCGACGCCGACGTGGTCGACGACAACGGCCACCCGGCGATCTCAGCACACGTCTTGCGGCACACCTTCGGCACCAATCTCACCCGCAGCGGAAAGGTCGACGTGGTCACCGTCGGCCAACTGATGGGCCACAAGCGGCTGGAGACCACCCGCCGCTACGCACTGCCCACCCAGGCCGACCTCGAAGCCGCAGTCAGCAACCTCCCCACCGACGAATAGCCAGTTCCGCCCACCCCAAAAGGAGTACAGGATGTTCTTCCCCCAGCTATGGAGACGGCTTATGGGGCCAGAGCAGCGAGCCCAGCCCTCTGATGGGACCGAGCAGAAGACCGTGACCTACGACTTCAGCGGAAATGAGCCGGAAGCCCTCCGCCTACTGAAGGAATACAGCCGATCCCCTGTGGAGGACCTGCCCTATGACACGACCGCTGTGCTTCACGTGGCCGATGCCCTGTCAAAAGGCAGGCACCTGTCCTCGAAAGAGGTGACGGCGGCGCGCACGCTCCTGGGAGTCAGCAGGTTGAGCATCGAACACCGGTTGGAAGTTGCCGAGCTGAAGGTTCTGGCGGCCTCTCGCCCCAAGGACCTGACCGAGCAGGAACAGACGAACCTGCGGCTTCTCTGCGACCGTCACCCGGATGAGGCACCTCCGCTTCCCGGGACGCTCGCCGCGTTCCGCGCCCGTGCCGCAGAACTCCTCGACCCACTGGAAGACGACAACCCGTTCTTCAAAAAGATGGCGCGTGACGTACTCGGAGCGATGCTCTACGCAGCGGCGTCCGCAGGTCGCAAAGAGAGCGAGGTCGCTCGCTGGGTTGCTGAGCGGGAGTTCATCGAGCCCTTGAATCTCCTCTCCGAAGAGGCGGCCTCTGCTCGACTGACGTTGGATGGTCACGCCGCCACCCAGGGAACGTCCACATGGGTGGTCGTGAGCTCCATGCTGGAGGACGCTTTCCAGAAGCGCTGACATGTTCGTGCTCGCGCTCACTGTCATCTTCGTGCTCGTCAACACAGTTGGTCTCAGCTGTCGGAACTGGCAATGCGGGCAGGGTGGATGCCCTGACCGGGGCGGTGCACCCAAAAGCGCGCCCATTCCCGGGGGTGGTAGGTCACTTCGTAGTCGCCGTGGGCCCCGGCGGTTGGCTTTGGCACCTCGACCTCCCTTGCCTCCCCTTGTGCGATGCGTTGGAGGCTGGCATCACGAGCTCGGGTCAGCGTGGACGGGTACAGATTCAAGACTCGGGCGATCGCAGACAGGGTCATGGGCTCAGTCAAGGAGTCCAGACGCTCGATGAGGTCCACGTCGGTGCGGTGGGTACGTGGAGCGTGTTCGACGGCCCACTCGTCCAGCTGGCGCTGAGAGAAGATGGCTGGGGGGTTGCCGCGCCGTGCCCGAGGTGGGTTGGGGATGAGAGGCTCGGGAAAGGCTTTGCGGCGCTGGGGCCAGCGTTGCATGGTGATCCACCGACGATCAATCTGGTCCGGGTCGGTGATTCCCCGCGCCCTGCACCACAGCTTTGCCCACTCCCGATAGGTGGTGGGGGTGTCTTCAAGGTCGGGCATCCGTGGGTCGTGGACGACCAACGGATCGATACCTACTGATCGTGCCCATTCAGCGCGGGCCTTCCTAACATGCTCTGGCGATCCCATGTCTAACCTTTCCATGCCGTCCTTCTGTTCAGTACACCGCACCTGCTGTTTGGGGAGCGCAATGACGAAGTGGCCGGGAGAGCTGGCGCTCTTCCGGCCACTTGGCGAAGTTCAAGCCGCGTCAGTCAGCCAGGAACCTCTCTTCCACCCGGTCGACGATTTTCGGTATATCCATCTGGTCGTTTCCGAGGATGCGGAGTGCGCACAACGCGTCACAGACCAGGGATGCGGCCTCCTCGTAGTCGTCATTGTGTAGAGCCTTCCCGCGCCCGGTGAGCCACGCGTGCTGTCGGGCGATGTCTTGAGGCGTGCGGCGCGGGTGGTAGTGGGTACGCCACTCCTCAGGCACCTCTTCTTCGCCCTCAGTGCAGATCAGGTCGAAGCGGGCATATCCCTCGTGGGTTGCTTCGACCGTGCCGTAGCGGACCAGGATGCGGGTCAAGAGGCCGATGTAGGCCTCGGTGGTGTTGTTGTCGACCAGAGTTCGGGCGGCTGCTGCGCGAGTCTGAATGTGCATGTTCCCTCTTTTAAATGATCTCTTTGACAAATATGTGGCGAGGGGGCGGAAACGCCCCCTCGCGGGGCCGGTCAGGACTCGATGGCGCGGCGTCCGCTCACGCGGGCATGGCCGATGTCGGCACTGTCTCCAGCGGCGTACCCGGCCTCCTTACCGGCGCGAGAACTGCTGTAGGTGCGGAAGTTTCTGTATGTCGGAAACTCCTGCCGCATCCTGGCCTCGACAGCGCGGGACTGATCGGCAAGCACCAGGGCGAAGGAGCTGTCAGCACCGGAAGCCTCCGTGGTGAAGGTCTTCTTCGCCTTCTCCATGCGGTCACTGATGCGGCGGGCGTAGCCCATTGCCCAAGCATTACGGAATGCCTTAGGGGACTCCCCGATGGGAACCTCGATTCGCTTCAGGGATGATTCGAGCTGCAACAGGAGGCTGGCGTACACCAGTTTGACGCGCTCGATGTCGTCGGGGAAGCCAAACAGGTGGGCGATGCCTGTCATTGACCCTTTCTTACGCTCAAGAAGCATCTCGCAATTCATGCCTCGGGCTACGCCGTCGAGCAGGTGTCCCCTGGCCTTCGCACGCGGGTTGGTGATGGTCACGCGCTCGTGGATCGGCTCCGCTTTGGGGTCCTGGCGCCGCAGGTGGGCGGCGTCGATCCCGTACTTGGCCATCAGCTTGACGGCCAAGGCTGTGCACTTCTCGGCTTCGGCGGGGAATTCGGTGGCCTCGGCCTTGGCCAGCAAGGCGCGTACACGGTTCAGGTATTTGGATTCCACGGGGCTGGTCATTGCGGTCCTTTCATGGTGGGGGTGGGTTCCCCCACCCCCATTTATATGTACTCTTTAACAAAAACTAGGCGTTGGTCTGTTCACCTTCGCGGGGCAGTCGCCGCACCTCGGAGCGGTGCGAATACGCTCCCGTGGTGTACTCGCGCCACCCGAACAGGCGCAGGGTGGTGCGGCTACCCACTCCCAGGTGGGAATCTGCGCCGAGTCGGACTTTGAGCACGCGGGTCAGTCCACCATCCTTGCCCACGAGAACATCCCCCCTGCGCAGGTGCTCGACAGTGGTGGGCACGGCGCTCTTGTAGCTCTCCGCCCACGACTCCTTGGCGCAGCACCACACGAACAGGATCGCCTGATCAGGGTCGCCCTCGTAGAGTTCCTTGGCGACGGCCACGGGCGCAGACAGATAGGGGGCGCCCGGCTCACCACGGCGCATGGCATCGTTCATCTCGTCCAACAGGGGGCGCAGGCGGGCGTCGAACTCGGGGTGCCCCAGCAGGGCGCGCGCTGCCTTGGTGGTGACGTTCTCGTAGATGTAGGGCATCCGTTCTCCTCTCGGTGGGGCGCCTTGCTCCCTTTGTTTACATGTACACTTTAGCAAAAAATGGGGTCGATGGGGCCAGAAATGGCCCTTGGCCTGGTGTTGTTATTCTTCTGTGATGCGCCTCTTGGGGGTCTGGGTTTGCCCTGGCGCGCTACCTTCCTGGGGCTGGTCCAACCTCTCACCCGTCGTCCGCCCGTAGGGCGAGCGCGCCGTGTGGTGGTCTGTCACACCCCAGAGCGGCGCCGGGTGACCGGGTGGAGCGCCCCGCCGCGAGGAACGAGTGGCGGGGCGTGGAAGCCGCAGCGCCCGGTGGTGCGGCGGGGTTGGCAGGCCGCCGCGCGGTGTGCTGGTCTGTGACCGGACGACGGGTGTGGGGATGGACCCACCCCCACCACAGACCACCTGCACATGATTGGAAGACCCCCGTCCATCCTTGATCCCCGAGTCCCCGCCGGAGGCATCACGTCGCTTTGCTCAGCCCCTGTCCACGGCTCCGTTCATCCGAGGCGGGGACCACGTTGTGGTTGTGCCCCAGCACTCGGTTGGTGACCTGGGGCTCCAGGGTGGGGGGGACGCGGTGAGGACGGGGGGCGGCGGGGATGGCCTTGGTGGGGCATGCGAGCGTTGCTGAGGGCTTCTTCCCGGGTGGGGGGAGCGCCGGCCATGGCCGGTTCACGTTGGTGGTGTTCGGGGGCGGGTTGGGTGTGTTCGTTGGGGAATGGTTCGGGTGAAGGTGCTGCCGGGCTGTCTTTGTGATCGGCGACCGCTTCCTCGTTGGTGGTGATGGTGGTGCGGCGAGCGGCGTCCTTGAAAGGTTGGCGTTCGGCGTTGGTGCGTGCCAAATAGTTCACGCCGTCCTTGATCTGGTCGTGTGCCCATTTCAGATGGGGCTGGTTTTGCTGGATCACTTCGTCAGGAAGTAGACCTTGGGCGATTTCGGGGACACGGGTCCGCAGGCGATGATCCTCATCAGCGCTTACCTCTGACCTTTCCAAAAAACTGATGTGTTCTTCTACGGTGCCCCCCAGGGACCAGCGGGGGTTGTCTTGGTCCCCGATCAGATGGTTACGTATCACCGAGGTGGGGTCGGTGGTCACCCCCTCGCGTGGATAGCATTCCACCCGGTCGACCAGGTGTTCCTGATGGACTGTGGACAAAATCTCTCGCAGGTTTGCGTACTCCTGACGACTTTCCGTAGCTGAGATGGCGCGCTCAGGGTGGCCTTTGTGGAGATGGCTGTTGAGTTGTTCGACCGTTTCCAGTACTCGCACCGGCTCGGGGGGAATACGTGCTGAGAGTGTGATCTCGTAGCCGTACTCGCGGGCCATGGAGATGAACTGACGCAACTGCTCCAGGTCGTTTGTGGGCATGACCAAGTGCACGTCGGTGTCGTTGTCCAGGGCCTTTTTGAGCTGTTTACGCATCTGCTCGTAAACTTTGGGGTCGACCTTTTTACGGGCCGCCGAACGGCCGCCCTTGCCTTCCAGTAGGCGTTGCCAGCGCTTGTCAGCAGCGCGGATCTTGCGTCCGTCGATCAGTGTGCCCTTGGGCCCTTGGGGCGGGGTCAGGGTGGGCTGTTCCTGTCCCTGTTCCTGTCCTTGTGAGGTGGCTCTTTGCTGAGTGTTTTCTTCTTCCGCGCTCGGGGGCGTCTCTGTGGTTGGGTGTTCGCTGGCCGGTACCTCCACGTGCAGTGCACGACGTTGTTCCTCTTCTTCATCGCCGGGCATATCGATGTGCAGGTGTCGGCGGTCGGACCTGAGCGGGCCGGTGCCTCGTGAGGCTCGGGCACGGTTTGACGCAGTGTCTTCCTCGTCCTGGTCAGTACCAGGGTTGGCCTGCTGGGACGGTGGTTCCTCAATACTGGGGGGGCCGACCGCAGATCGCGCGGCTCTTTCGTCGGAAGGGGAGGTTGTTGCGGCGGTCTGTGAGCTTGCCACAGGCTCGGGTTCGCCGGCAGCCACGTCTTCTTCGTCGGCAAACTCAGCGTAATAGTCGTCCTGTTCCGAGGTGCCTGTGTTGCCGTAAGGATCGGGTGAGTCGGTCTGGTCCGGTTCGGGTACCGGCCAGTCGGCCTCTTCCTCCTCGGCTGTGGGTTCTGTGGTGCCAGAGCCTGCCATGGTTTGGTCGGACTCGGTCTTTATGCTCTGCTCCGGGTGGGAGCGGGAAGAAGCCTCCTCTGTTGGCTCACGCTGTGGGGCTTCTTCCGGTTCTGGCAAGACGGTTTCGTCTTCGGTTTCATCCCCGGGCCCGGGTGTGGGCGGCCTCGATACGGGACTGGACTCGTTGGCAGGGGTTTGGCTGCGGTGTTGGTCCTGCTCGTCGAAGAGCGTACGTTCCTGCACAGCCGGTTCGTCTGCTGGGCTCGTCGGTTCGGGAGTTTCGCTCATCTGGGCTTCCTGGGCCATCGCGGGGGCTTGGGTGGAGGTTGGATCGGCGTGTTCTTCCTTTTGGGAGGCCTCTTGGGCTGCGGTGTGTGCGGAGGCGGTGCCAACGTAGTCGTCGATGTAGGCCAGGCTGCCTCGCCCCAGCTCTCTGCGGGCGCGGGTGGTGGCCACGTAGGCCAGTTGCGCTTCGGCCTTGAACTCCTCGGCCGTCCATTCCTGGTTTTCCTTGGGGGAGAAGTCATCGGCGATTTGGACCCGGTCCCACTCCAGCCCTTTGGATTTGTGAGCGGTACAGACCTCCACCTCGGGGTCGGTGTCAGTCATCTGGGACAGTGCATCGCGCACCGCAGACGTGCCAAGCTTTTCGACCAGGTGCACAAATGGGACGAGTGAACCCAGGTCCTCAGGGCGCTCGAACGCGCATTTGACGACTTGGCTCCAGGTACGAAAGTGCGACAGATCGGGGTGGGTGGTGCGTTTGTCCGATTGGAGCTTGTCAGCAGCATCGATGAGTCTGGTCAGGTCGTCGGTACCGCCGACGATGGCCACACGCCGACCGGCATGGAGCTGGGCCAAAGCGGCGTTGAATGCGCCTGCGTTGGTTCTGGCCAGTACCGCATCGGGTGCTTCGACGGTGCGGTCGTGGACGACTGTGTCCAGGCTTGGTGTGCCCTTGACCCGCAGGGGGGCGTCAATGGCCCCCAACCATTTGTTGGCCTCGGTCGCCACGTCCTTGCCGAACCGGAAGGATTGCGTGAGGGTCAGTTCCACGTCTGGGTTCTGGTTGATCAGAACATCTTTTGCTCCACGCCAGCCGTGGATGGCCTGAGAGGAGTCGCCCACCCAAATCTGCTGCATGTGGGCCTGGGCCTGCAGGATTGCCTCGGCGACAGGGTTCATGTCCTGGGCCTCGTCAACAAGCAGGTACGGTCGCCCTTGGCCACCGATGTGCATCTGAGGACCGCCGGGCGTGAGCTGCCAGATCTTCACGTAAGTGTCGTGTCTGTAGCGGAACAGGTGCCCGGCGGGATCGCACATATCGGCCCATGCCTGGTCCAGCACAGGTTCCAACGTACGCTGCACCTGCCTTTGGTCACGGCTGCTCAACCCGGGTAGGTGGGGGATGTGGTCGGTGGTCAAGGTCAGATCGGCCGACAACTCAAAGGTACGGACGGTACGGTCGACCAGACGTGCCAGATCCTCACCGTCCAAGGGTTGACCGCTGGACAGCTCCATCGACTGCAACCCCAACGCCTTGGCGGTCTCTTTCCAGTTGGGTTGTCTGTCGCCAGTGATGCGGTCGTGGTAGGGGCCGCCCACCGCACGCCGGGCGAAAGCATGGATGGTGTTGGCTGCAACAGGCACGTGCGCGAGCTTGACCGAGGCCTCGTCGGCGTTGGCACGCCCGTAGACGACGTAGATACCTCGCAGGTCTTGTTCGGCCATGGACTCGGCGACCACACCCATGGTGGCGGTCTTGCCGGTGCCGGCGCCCGCCTGCACGACGATCTTTTGTCCGTTCAACGCAGAGGCACGGATCTGTTCCTGCTCCGGGGTGAGCGGAAACGATCTCTCTTGGCGCGGGGGGATACGGATGATGACAGTGCGCGCATCACCTCGGGCACTGAAGGTGTGGTCGTGAATTTTGACCTGTACATCGGTCAGCAACTGGCCGCGTTGGACTGTGGGTTGCGTGGTGACATACTCAGTGAGTTTGGCGCCTTGACCGGTGTCATAGACCACCGTCCAGGAGTCGCGGGGCTCGCCGTTGTCGTCCTTGTGGCGGATGACTGCACTTACCCGCAGCGAAGGGTAGGTAAGTACGTCGGCGAGTGCACCCACGTGCCCCGCATCATTGATGGGGGCAACTGTTCCCGCAGCGGCCAGCGCGGTTTCGGCCTGGACTCGGTGCTGTTCGGTGAGTTCGGTGTGGACGTTCTCGGTGACCCAGGTCCTGGCCATGCGAGAAAGGTCATCGAGTAGATTCGCCAGTATCTCGCGGTGCTCACTCGCAGGGAGCCGTGTTTTTTTGATCTTCCAGTGCTGGGCTTTGCCGTCGTAGCGAGCCTTGTAGGGTCCGGACTTGTCCTTGAGGAGTTCGCGTACCGGTTGTTCCTTGTCGTCACCGGTAAGGTGCACGATGATGGTTTTAGCACCGTCGTAGTCGATACGGGCCGCATACGCGAGGCCACCAGGGTTAGCGGTGAAGCGGGCACGGCTGAGCAGGTCAGCACGTTCCCACCACCCTTGAGGGTCGATCAGATCGGCGCTGTGGATCAGGTCCTGAACATCGCTGTGCTGATCGTGATCGAAGAGTGTTTGTACTGCGGCGATGAACCTTTCCCGCTCAGCCGATGACGGGTCAGTACGTAGTTTCTCCAGCGTCTGCGTAGCCCGGTCAAGACGTGCTGCTTCTGAAGTGTCGGGGACGGTGGGTGCCTGGTGCTCGACCGTGGACAGTCCTTCGGATTCGGCCTCAGTCGGGGTGGCCACCGGTGCGGGGGTGGTGTCCTTGGGCTCCGGCTCTTGTGTCGGTGTTGGCTTGGTGGGTGCAGGGGCCGGTTCGCCGGTGGCCTCGGTGGAGGCCGGTGTGCGGGTGGCTTTGGGGGTGTCAGGCAAGTTGGGTTCGGGGGGCGTCGCTGGTGTTTCCGGGGTGGGTGCTGGGGCCAGTTCTTCGGCGCCCACGGTGCCCATCATGAGGAATCCGCGCTCTTGGGCTCCGCGGAGCAGGCTTTGCTGTTCTGCTGTGAGGTCCTGGGATAGCTCGTCTTGCGCCTGTTCGGGCGACGGGTCGTCGGAAGAGGGGAGTTGAGGCGCGGTTGGGCCATCGAGAACGTCTGTGGTCGGTTCCTGTGCAAGGTCAGGAGTGGACAGGTCGGTTTCAGCATCGGCTGGGGCGGTCTTCGGTGCGGACTGGTTGCTGGATCGCTGTTCGATCAACTCGGTGTGGACATGTTGAGCCAGGTAGGGCAGGCCTTGATCTTCGAAGTGGCGAATCAGATCGCGCAGTCGGAGTTCGTGTTTGTCCCTTCCCCATCTGGGGTCGACCTGCCACCGGTTCTCGGTGACCTTGTGGTTGAGGTTGAGCGGTGACCGTTTGAGGAGACGGTGCAGGTCCTTGTCGGACTTGGCCACCCCGTACAGGTGTGTTTCGGCCTTGCCGTTGTCGGTGCGGGCATGGTGGAGCAGCAGTGCCTGGTCGACGATGTTGGGGTTCAAGGCAGCGGTGGCACGGGAGCGGTGTGTTTCCCATCGCCACCAGTGGTGGTAGTTCTGCTCACGGACACGAGCGACGAGGTCGATGATCTCCTGGTGGCGTCCCTGCTCGCGCAGATCGACCAGTGCCTGATCCAGGCCGTCCCAGAACGTGCGGTGCTCCTGCCGGAGGGGGACCGTGTCACCGATTCCCTCGATCGCCGCCACGGCACGCTCGGCCGGATCGGTGTCGGGTCCGGGAGTGAACTCGGCCGGCGTGATCGGCTTGACGCGATCTGCCTCGGTCCACCCTCCAGGGGGAGGACCTTCGACAACGGGCACTGGATCTCCCTCCTGTGTGTCCGGGGCGGGTGCGGGGTAGAGCAGTTGGGAGCGGATCCGCTCCCGCTCCCACGCGCCCTGGGGGTCAGCTCGGTTGGCGCGCACGAACAGGTCGTTGACCTGCTCATGCTCCACTTCCACGTCCCGTAGGGCTTGTAGAGCCGGTGTGAGAATGGCACGGGCGTCCATGTATCCGCGCCCCTGGGCAGACCAGTTGCCCGCAGCGCAGTCCTCCATGCCTTCTACCGCTGCCTGTGCGCGCTCCATCACGCTCAGGGCAGAGGAAGGGTTTGGCAGGATCTCAGCGACCTGCTCGGCGTTCAGGTGCGGGCACCGGCGGTGGAACTGTTCGGCCAGGTCTGCGACCTCTTTCGCGGACCAGGAGTCTTTATGCCGGATCTGCTCTTGAAGGGTTTCGGCCTCGACACGGGAGGCCTTCTGGGGAACTGGGTAGAGGTCGGCCAGACCCTTGTCGGGATCGAGCACCCAGGGGTCGGGCAGCAGCCCGGCCTGACGCAAGGCGGTGGTGTGCTCGGTCATCACGGCATAGGCCGCCCGCACGTCACCTGCGGTGATCAGTTCTTGGATCTTGGCCTGGGCCCGATGTTGGTCGATATCACGCAGTTGACGCAGACGCTCGTCGCTGACCTGGGGTCCCAGTGCCTCGCGCATCCGCTTGTGCCAGGCTTTAGCGCTGAGGAACAGCGGCGGGTCGGTGAGTTGGGAAAGCTCCTCGCGCAGCCCGCGTAGGGCCTTTTTGAACGAGTTCTCGCCTAGGGCAAGCGCCCAGGGTGCGTGGTTGTCGTCGAAGTGTAGGCCATGGCGAGTGATGGCCTCACGCCACGTAGTCAGTGCTTCGGTCGGCACGTAGATCCTGAGGTCACCGTCGACGCCGTGGATGACGGCACGGACCAAATGCTCGATGCCTTTGGGTGTTTCGCCAGCGGCTTCCTGGCCCTGTGAGCCCTGGGTGGGGGCCTTGGGTGGAACAGGAGGTGTGGGAGCATCGCGGTCCTCGTTCGCTGGTGCGAAGCGCACCAGGTGTCCCACGGCCGCCTGAAGCTTGCTCGCGGCCTTGCCCTCCTTCATCCATGGGTGTGTCAAAGCTGCGGCCGCCTCGGCGATGTCGCCACGGGCGTTGGCTCTGCGGGCTCGGGCGATCAGCTGTATCTGGCCTGCATTGAACACTCCCACTGGGTTGGGAATCGCGGCCACGTTGTCCAGGGCTCGTTGGACGTCTTCGGCGGTAGGGGCCTGGGGTTCGACCGCGAACAGCCCGTCGGGCTCGTCTGCGGGCGTCGGCGCGGGTGCGGGCTCCGGGGACGGCACCGCTTCTTCAGCAGCGGGTGGCGTCTTGGGGTGGGACTCCTCAATGGCGGGCGGCTCCGGTTCGGGGTGAAGCGTCGAGTCCGCCGTCTGGGCCGTCTCTTCCTGGATGCGTTCCGGAGCCGGTTCCGGTGCCTGCGCTTTTTTCTTTCTCGCGGCTTCCTGGGCTTGCAGGTTGGCATGCACCTGGCGCAGCTTTGCCATGTGCTGACCGTCCTCGGGACTGATCTCCCCGGCCAGTGTCAGCAGGCGCAACGCCTCGTCGACCTTCCCGTGTTTGAGGTGGGTATCTCGCGCCCGGTAGAGCACCCTAAGGACCGCTTCGTCCACGGTCTGGGCTCTGCGTATCGCGTTCCCCAGGACGGCGAACAGCTCATACCCGGGCTGTTGCGCGGCGTTGGGCACACCGCCTTCACGGGGGTCGATGCGGAACTCGTGGATCCGCTGCGCGGTGGCCAGGTTCCCGCGTTTGAGGGCTTCCTTGATCGCCTGGTTGGCGCCGTGGAAGTCCAAGGTGCGCAGCTCGGGGCGTGCGCTGAGTTGGGTGGGTTCAGGGTCAGGAACGGGTGGCCGTGCCAGGGAGGTTTCGACCTCGCTCTCAGGAACGGGCTCTGGGGCAGATGGTTGTTCACTGCGGTCGGTGACACCCACGACTTCACAGGCGATCCCGGCGGCCGCCAGATCATCACGGAGCTGGTCCAGGCGGCCGTTGACGGTACTCTCTCGCCAGGTGGGGTCGACGGTGAAGGCGTTCAGCTCTGGGGCGGGGATGAGCGCCGGCGGTGCGGTGAACAGGTCCTCCAGTGCTGCCTGCCCATCCTGTCCAAGGGCTCCTCCGGCACCGTAGACATGAACGATGCGGCCTTGAGGGCCGGTGCGTTCGATCTGAACAAGAAGGGCACCACCAGGGGTGCGTGGCATGGTCGCCCCCGTGTGGAGCTGTTCCAACTCCTCGCGCAGTGTCCGCATGATCGGAGTAGGTGTGGAGATGTGCTCCCAGTAGGTCTGGGCTTGGCGCACCAGGGTGCGGGCCCTGGGGAAGTCCCCGGCTTCCAGGGCGTCACGGGCCTGAGCTTGGTCCAGGGCATAGGACTGGCGTTTGGGGTCGGTCCACCAGCTGCGGCCCTCTTCGGTGCGCACGCATGCCACGGTGTCAAAGGGCACCAGGTGGGATTCTTCACCGATGGTGAGTCTGAGGCCTGCGTCAGCAATGCGATCGAGCACCCCGACCGTGGCGGTGTTGTCCTCGCCCAGCAGTGTGACCGTCTTATTCAGCGACCCAGTGAGGTGCTCGTGGAAGGGTTCTGCCCGGGTTGCACGGTCCTGCGCGGAGCGCTCACCGTGATCGGCCAGAGCGCGCTCCAGATCGCCAGGGGAACCCCCGGCCAGGACCATGTACCCGTTGTCGGTGGTACGGATCTGCCGAACCTGGTCGGTGGTGAGGGATTGGCCGTCAGTGGTGACCAGCCGGTGGTCGGCGGTGACACTCGCAATCCGGATAGTGCGCAGGTCACCGTCGACGAACAGGGCAACGACGCTGCGACCCCAGAGCATGCCAAGCCCGTCGGGGACGGTCAGCTCGGTTGGCCGCGTGGAGGCTCCCTGTGTGTTGCGGCCTAGTGCAGCTGCGGTGACGACGGTGTCGAAGTGGGTGCGGATCTGGTGCCAGCGGCCTTCACCAGTGTGGGCGGCCAGGGTTTCGGTGGCGCTTTGGAGGAGGTGGGCCGCGTCAGCGTAGTGTTCCCCGTGCAGGAGATCAGCGAGCTGGGTCTCAACCTCGGTGAAACGCGCTTCGAGTTGGCGTCGTGAGGCCGTCTTGCGGTGGAGCAGGTCAGTGATCAGCGCATCGACCTGGGAGGTGCGAGCCGCAGGGTGGGCAGCCGCCCAGTCATAGACATGGCCGCTGGTGCGCTCGCGCCAGGCAAAGGTGTCAGGGGCAGCGGCTGCCACAGTCCGTCGTACCTGGAGTGCCAGGACATGATCGCCGTGGGAGCCCAGTCCGGTGGCGACGCGGTCAGCCAAGGCGACCCACGCCCGCACCGGGTGGCCCTGCTCCTGATAGGAGGCGAGCAGAGCCCGGCCCAGTTCGACCAGGGCTTGGGGATGGTCCTCGTCGGCGGCCGCCCGGCGCGCAGTCTCCAGGTGTTCGGCAACGGCATCGGCGTGGAAGGGCAAGACTTCGAAAGCCTCGTCAGTCAGCGTCTCCGACGACAAGGTCTGCTCAGCCTCACCCTCTTCCAAGGTCAGGCCTTCGGCAGCGCGCTCCTGTTCGGTCTCCTTATAGGTCCACGTGGTGCCGTTGACGGTGATCTCGCTGATGGCCGCCAGGGGCACCCGCAGTGGCACGTTCAGCGGTGGGGGAATCTTCGCCCTGGCTCCGGGGTGCTCTCTCGTTGGTCCGTGCAGGGTCGGAACGGTGATGGGCAGGTGCAAGTGCAGGTGGACGTGGGCGTCGTCGGTGTCGGCCAGAGTGTGGGCGCTGATGCGGATGTGCTCCACCCCAGGGGTGGTCAGGTAGGGGACACGATTGGCGTCCACGACCACAGTCACCTTCTCCCCTGCGGCTCCCAGGTCACGAAGGGCCGCGTGCACTGCGGCGGAGCGCGCCGAGATAGGGGCGCCCGGGGCGGCCGACATCGTCGTCAGAGGCTGGGATTGCAGCTGCCAAGGCTGTTCATCGGCCCGGTAGCGGCGCCGGATGCGCGGATCCAGGGACAGTGCTTCAAGAACGTCAGCGCGAGGAAAGGTGCCGACATCGGTAAGGACGCGATTGTCCTCCACACGGGTGATCTTGCTGGCTGTCGCTGTGCCGTCGGCGGCCCGGATCAGGCAGTAGGTTCCAGTCAGCTCAGTGAGCGGCACCTCGTGGGCGTTGCTGAGTGTCCATGAGGTGTCGTTGACATCTTGGGTGGCTTCCCGGAGCAGGCTGTGGGGGTTGGCGTCGTCCAGGCGGGAGATGTCGAAGTTCCACAGCCGTTTTTGGAGGCCTTCCTCGTCCAGGTGCTCGACCATGTGGTCACGCAGTTCCTTGAGGGCCTGGCCGAAGGTGGAGTGCAGAGTGTGCACGGCGATCCGCTCCGTACCAGGGCGGGTGCCGACCTCGGGCAGCACGTGCAGGCGGGCCTCGACCAGTCCGTCGGTGCGGCCGATGATCTCGGCCAGGAAGCGCTCGGAGGAGGAGAAGGGAGCCTCGGCGTCGGTGAGCACCCAGTGCAGGCCGTGCAGGGCCCGGATCAGGGCCGGTCGGTGGGCGCCGTCCACCTCAAGCCATCCCACCGGGGGGCGCCGCCAGATCTGGGCCCGGTGGGTGGTCTTCACCAGCTCTTCGCCCACGTGCAGGTTGAGGGTACGGGCTTTGGAGTTCTCCTCCTGCATGGCGTGCAGGAGTTCGTCGTGTTCGCTGCGCAGCGCGTTGAGCTCGTCCTGGCGGGGAAAATGCGCCATGGCCAGTTGGTGGGCGCGGGTGTTCTCCTGCTCCAGGCTCTGGACCCGGTCCTGGGCCTCCAGAACGTGGTTGGGCAGGTGGTCGATGAAGCTCTTCACCGCGTCGGTGATGCGCCAGTACTGGCCGGGCTTGAACCATGCCTCTGGCAGGGGGATGTGGTGCTTGGTCGCGGCAGTCAGAGTCTCGGAGGCCTCGGGGATGATCATCACCTCGGCGGCCACCGACCGTTTCCTGTCGGCGTAGAGCGCGACAATGGACACCCGAAGATTCTTGTAGTCGACCAGGTCGCGGCGGGCGTTGGTGCTTGCGTTGACGTCCTTGGCGGCGCCGCCAAGGGTGGTGTTCATGTCCTTGTCGTCGATGACGTGCCCACCGGCGGACAGACGCACAAGGTCATCCGTGGCCCGGCCGGAGGCTTCCGCCAGGATGGTCCACTGGTCGAGGTTCTTGCGGGCCTTGCCGATCTCTTGAAGACGTTCCTCCACACGCGCCGAGACCCGGGTCTGCTGAACCCTGAAGCCGCTGGCCTCCATCTCCAGTACTTCAAGCTTGATGCGGATCTGCTCCAGTTGCTGGAGCACCTCGTTGTCGGAGGCCGCGGCCGCCAAAGATCCGAAGTCGGAGGCGGTGATCTCACCGAACTTCGCGGACATGCGCTGGGCGCCGTCGCGGATGAAGAACTGCTCCTCCACGCTGATCTTCTGGAAGTTCAGCGAGTACATCCGGGCGTCCACGGTCCCGGTGACGGGGTAGAAGTGCGCGGTGACCGAGGTGTTCTTGTTGCCGGGGCGGTGGCCGCGCTTGATCGCCTGCTGCATGTCGGCGGCGCTCCACGTTGGGTCGGCGATGTGGACGTCGGACAGGCGATCTTGGACGTTGGTG
>Ga0079226_10000491_pt1 | contig 27720 bp, 28 predicted proteins | sample Poulit2014_FD_76345 | JGI IMG/M metagenome (GOLD analysis project Ga0079226, IMG submission 76345) | Agricultural soil microbial communities from Georgia to study Nitrogen management - Poultry litter 2014 | ecosystem: Environmental > Terrestrial > Soil > Agricultural land | place: USA: Georgia...
CAACTGCAACTTCGAAGAAAACCGTGTCACCCTGACCCTTCCGGAAGAACTCAACGACGGCAGCCTCAACGCCGATATGGATCTTTCGGCCGGACGACTCATCGCCGACGGCAACTTTGATCACCTCGAAGTAGAACTGGGTGCCGGTGAAGCCACCGTCAATGGCTCGGCTAACGCGCTGGATGCCCAACTGAGTGCCGGCAGTGCCAACCTGAATCTGGCCGACGTCCAGACCGCCGAGTTCGAGGTGTCAGCCGGACGGTTGACCACCGAACTCACCGGCAACGCACCGGACACTGTCAACACCGAGGTCAGCGCGGGACAGTTCGATCTGACCCTGCCAGACACCCAATATGCGGTCACTTCGGAGATCAGCGCCGGCGACTTGGATAACCAGCTGGAGACCAGTTCAGAGTCCAATCATCAGATCACCGTGGAACTCTCGGCCGGGGGCGCCACTCTGCGCCCAGGAGAACCAACAACACAGCAGTAACAGCACGGCCTATAGAACAACTGAATAGGCTCGAGCATTGAGTCCTCTAGGGCAGAACCTGCAAGGCATAGACACTTGCTAGGTTCTGCCCTAGATTATTTGTAGCCCATTTTGGCTATCAGCCCTCAAGTGGTGCGCGCTCCGTGATGTTCCAAGCCCATTTGTCCTTTCAAGGTGAAGGAGTGTGGCGTGGAGACACTGGTGATGAAATGTTCAAAGTCCTTGCCAGAAAAGCTTTCATCCGGCATGGCCTGCCAGGTCAGAGCGTTTCACGTGATTGGCCATACGGTATCGAAGGCGTATCTAATAACTCAGCACATTAGCCCAGGTCTGGGCGTCTTTGGTATAGGCGGCCAGGGTTGAAATCACCCGACGCTTCAATCAAGCCGCCACAACTCATGGATAATGAGTTGACAACAGTAGCGGCCCATGGAGACAGGTGAAATGGAATTACACGTGGTCAATCATTTGAATCCCCCATTTGAGCTAGGGAATCGAGCTTTCGATACAACCTGGTGGTTGGAAGCTGCTGATGCTTTAAATAAGGACAGGCATCAGTACATAAGTTTCAGACAAAACTCAATTGAAGTCGCGCGAGCAGCAATGACTACTACAACTCTTGGCCTGAACTATCTGGACTTGAAAGAACCATTCGATGTCATGGAAATCGTTTTATTTGAAGTACACAGTGAGTTGAGGAGGACAGGCACTGGTTGTTCGTCAATCCGTTTACTCGAAGAACATTATGCTGGCCAACCACTAGCAGCGTTTTCTCACGATGCAGATCATTTCTGGTCTGCAATTGGTTGGCAACCGTACCCGAAAATTAAAACCGACATGAGTTCCGCTTTACTTTTTCTACAGAACCGGGTTCATTGTTGAAAGGGATACCGACTATTTTTTGTGACAGTTGAAGACGCGGACGGTTCATGCATTGCTCTGTCCCACGCGAGTTAGAGTAAACCGGGAATCTACCAGTGAGAGGAAACAGTAGAAAACGTGACAACTAGTTCGACGCCTGCAGGTGCCTGGCACTACACCAATTCAAAAGGACTGCTCGGCATAATAACGAATAACGTTCTTTGGGCAAGTTCTGCAGCGTTCATGAACGATGAACAAGAGCTCATTAAAGGTCAGACGCTCATAGGTGACAAAATTAAAAATAGTTCCAACTTGAGCGACCAGGAGGATCAACACGTTAGGGACTTGCTCCACCTCATTGAAGATCCGGAGCGCCAAGATTTTATACTCTCAGCTAGCGAGTCATCGGATAGCCTAACGCTGTGGAGAAACTACGGGCGCGAAGCAGTAAGCTACGCAGTCTGCCTCGACAAGGGCGTCAGTCTTGCCCCGCTGGTCAAGAAGCAATATGTAGAGACCAAAGATTTCCCCTTCGCAGACGACGACTACTACGCTCCCTTTCTTGATGGAGCCTATTTGCCCAATGGGGAAACTGAAACTTTCCTTGTCGACAATCCCGATAATCACGTTTTTATGCACAACCGAACCTGGGAAAAAGTCATTTATGACTTTCAACATCAGTTAGAAATTACCGACAAAATAATACGCGATTACATCGAAGCCCAAAGCCACGGAATTAACACGAATCGTCTCGAAGATTTAATCGGATTGACAAAAAGTAGAATCAGGCGTGAACTTTCGCTGATTAAGGATCAGGGGTTTGCTGACGAATGCGAAATTCGAAGGCATTACAGCTTCGTTCAGCCTCGATGGAAATTCGTCGACTATCGAGCTAGCACGCTCGGAATAACCCCCTATGTCTCCTTGACGACGAAGAACGCAGATGCGTCTCTCGAGGGAGAGTTTGGAGCATTCGACGAGTACGAAACTAAAGCTCACCCGCTGCCCGTTCTTGCCGTCCGTATAGGACCATGCCGCTACCCAGAGCTGGCCAAGACTGCCCTAAGATCTTTCCTCGACGAACACGGCTACTCTAAAACACAGATTCTGAAGAGTGAGGTACCGTTTCGCTAATGAATTCTCCTGCAAAGAGCTATCAGACGTTGAACAAATGTCAGCTAGGGCTTCGGAAGGACCCAGCTTATCTGTCACACATGCGTACCCTCGAGATTTGTCGTTCCCGTACGCTTTCACGGCCCGGTTCAACGAAAGAAGGAGAACTAAGCCACACTTCTTAATAGCCGTGGTGCGTGAGCGTTGTGATCCAATTGACTGTGGCGCCTTGGCCGTAATCAACGGAGCCATCGTGGCCTACCCGATACATGTGACCGCAAGCGCGCAGAATCGGTCCACCCATGCGTGCCCTGCGGGGATCGCGCATCGCGCTGAGCACTCCGAGCGAAGTGCTCAAATCAACACACCTTGGTCTGATCCAGTACATACGCGATCATGTAACAGAGCTGCCGCAATATCCGCAGACTGGTCCCGACCAATACACCGAGGAACGCGTCACGATCCACAATATGCTGGCTGGTGCCATTGCGTCGGGCGAGCTCGAACTTCCTCGACGAGGCGCCACAAAAGCATAACGAAGTGCCACCCCAATCATCCCGCGAGAAGGTAGGGATACCTTCTCGCATAGGGACGATGAGAAGGGCAAACCATAAAATTCGCCCAAAGGTTCCTGGCCTGACCCCATTTTTTAGGCCCAGTCGGTATGTGAGTCCATAACCCCCGAGTTTTCGGGGAGAATGGACGACACGATGAGTAAGCAGAAAAAACGCCATACGCCGGAACAAATTGTCCGCAAACTTGGCCAAGCAGATCGCCTTCTGGGTGAGGGCAGCACCGTGGCTGATGTATGCCGCCAGCTCGAGGTTGCTGAGCAAACCTATTATCGGTGGCGCAACCAATACGGTGGTATGAAAGCCGATGAAGCTAAACGGTTGAAGGACCTCGAGAAGCAAAACGCCACGCTGAAACGATTGCTGGCTGGGGCTGAGCTGGAGAAAGCCGCTTTGAAAGAGCTTGATGAGGGAAACTTCTAGGCCCAGGCAGACGCCGTGCCGCGATCGCTCACTTGATTCGATCCTTTTCGATGAGTGAGCGTATGGCATGCCGACTGGCTGGGCTGTCCCGCTCTGCATGGCGCAGACCGCTGAACCAGGACACCGTGGCTGACCCTGACCAGCCATTGCGTGCTTGGTTGCGCCAGTACGCCAAAGACTACCCACGATGGGGATATCGCCGTGCATATCATGATGCTCGGGGTGAAGGATGGCACGTCAACCACAAGAAGATTCAGCGTCTGTGGCATGACGAAGGACTCCGCGTACCGCAGCAGCGTCGCCGTAAACGGGTGGGCAGCTCCACCGCCGACGCCCCGACCGCAAGTGCCCCAAATGCCGTGTGGGCAGTCGACTTCCAATTCGATGTCTGTGAGCAAGGTAGAGCGCTGAAGATCTGTTCGATTGTGGATGAACACACCCGTGAATGCATCGGCGGATTGGTCGAACGTTCCATCACCGCCAACCGATTCATTGACCACCTTGAAGACCTGATCGCCCAACGGGGCGCTCCAGCAGTGCTGCGTAGCGACAATGGGCCCGAGTTCATTGCTCAAGCTGTCACGAACTGGGCCGCCAACCAAACAGAACTGTCATATATCCCACCGGGTCAGTCTTGGCACAACGGCTACGTGGAATCATTCAATGCTCGATTACGTGATGAATGTCTCAATATCAACAGTTTCTACTCGCTGCTGCATGCCCAAGTCATCATCGGCGACTGGAAACACCAGTACAACCACGACCGCCGACATTCATCGCTGGGCTACCTCCCACCAGCCGACTATGCTCAACTCTGTACCCACATAAGAAGAATAAATTGACTCACACACCCCGTGGACCTAAAGACGGGGGGCGGCTCATTCCCAACACACGCCCACGCAGTATTAATCACTATTTTCTCAACTCAGAAACAGAATAATACCTCAAACAACAACTAGACAAAACTTAGGCGTCGCAACATGCTGAGCAATAAGTAACATGTGCGACTTCGGCACGGAACGAATATAATTCATTGCATGCAACTCCCCACCCTGGAGAACCCAAGATCTGCCCATAGCAAGAGACGCGTGGGTCAACCAACCCACGAGACAGCATTAACTGAATCACTTATTCGACATGCTCCTCGTGTACTATCGCCCGGCTCTGGAAGAAGTTTAGTTGTTATACCCGAGGCTACAATTGGTCGGGGACGGCCTGACGCGCTCATTATTGTGGTCTCCAAAGCATCAGTTACCTCGTATATTTCGTCAGGCCTAAGTATCCGGACCCTGACTCACGCTCACGCCCTGGCATCTACATTTGCTGAGTCGAGCGATCAAGTCTATAAAAAGATGAATAGCGCATGGACAGCCGCGACATTTCAAAGATTTTCGATAGCAGTAGTCGATTCTCTAGCCGTTGAGGCAAAAATCAAAGATTGGAAACAGGCTGTCAGGCAAGCAAGTCGCTTTAAGCATCTGACAAATCGAGCAGCTATTATGCTTCCCGGAACCTCTATAATGATACGGGCAGAACCCTATCTAAAGGCTTACGACCTTGGGTATATCGATTTCAAAAAAGACACTCCGGTGTGGGGTCTGACTGCCAATAAAAGTCAGCTCAAACCAGCTAACGCACTCTGGCTCCTGGAGCTGGCCGCTCGAGAACTCAGGCCTAAATCCCTTCTGCAGTCCTAAATCGTTGCAATGCAGCTACTAGAATCCGAAGCTTATTTATGTAGGACGGTTCAAATACCAAGTATCGTTTTTCAAGCGCTTCAAATAGCTCGATACTGTTATCAAGCCAACTTCCAAGCGCATCAAGTCGTGCGGCAGGGTTCGGCATATCCACGAGCCGGTTGGTTAGCTCTCCAATGCTAATTAAGTGATGCTTTTGCGCTAACGGTCGTCTCCATGTTTCAGAATCGTCAATGTCATCGTAAAACAGAGCATCTGCAGTGGAATTTAGCGGTGAAAATCCGGCCAGGTCGCGGGGAAATGCACTAATCTCTCCATCCAACCGAAGCGGACTCAGTAAAGCAGTAACAAATCTTCGAGGAATTGGTTGCGCACCGCCGCTTTGAGGTTGCCACTTGTTTGTGCTGAATCGACGAAGTGAGTTATACCACCCTGTCGCCACTCCCGTCGCTCCAGCGGCTACACCTAATAGCCCTTCGAGATCCGAATACCCCCAGATAAGCTGATAGTCATTAATTTCTGTGAGAGTGTAAATCATTCTTAGGACATTGGTGAGACGATCGACATCCCACATTGTAGCTGGGTATGGAATCGAAGCTCGATGATTCGTTAATAGATAGAATCCAGTGACATCAATAGTCGTGATTTCATCCATCCAGTTATTAATCTGTTCCCAGCCGGCAAACGCCATCTCATCAAAAACTACTGATGCGTAAACTCTCCGACCTGGCCAGGCTTCAGCTGCAGCCCGCGCATACTGAATACCAATTGGTGTCCAGATATCTTCAAAAGACGGTTGAAGAATTGATGGCGCAATGATATCTCCGACGCCTGCTGCGTCATTCATACGAGTTACCGCAGCAATGACGCTCTCAACATCTCTGGGGGATTGCGACCAACGGATTGGACGAAAATCGATCCCGTGCTCGTTGTGCAAGCGACCAAAAAGGTTAACTCCTTCCGTATAAAGGTAGGTTTGAGGGTCGATAAGAGGCCGAATACCGGACTCTTTAATTTTCTTTGCTGTTCTACCTAAATTTTCGGGGTTCTCGTCGGTCGGACTCAGCACCACAGATGAAACGCGTGTATTTTCAGCAACGAACTCTATTTTGTCGCTTTTACCATGTCCATGTTGAAGCACAAAAGTCATGTTGTGGTCTCTACTTCTTTCAATTTGGCTAACGCTTGAGAAGCATTCCTAAAACGACGATTCTGTCGTGAGGCTAAGCATCTATCAATAACTTCCTGAAGGGTTGGGTGGCAATCGTAATCGAGCAGCTGGCCTGGCACATGGTTGTCGATACGTGCCAAGTAATCATCGATTGACATACGTGGCGAATCGACGAACGGATGCCTCCCTGAAATCACTTCGAATAACACAATCCCCGCCGCAAATATGTCTGTTCGACCGTCGACTAAACTATTGCGACTTATAGCCAGTTGTTCCGGAGCAGAATAACTGATCGTCATCGGCGACTGAAATCCCGTCTCCGTGAGCCGTTCCATTGAAACTACATGCGCTATTCCTAAATCAAGGATCACATAATCGCCATCAGCCGTCCTACAAATATTTCCCGGCTTGATGTCTCGATGAATAATTCCTTGAGAATGGAGTGCTTCAAGTCCCTCGAAAAGATGCATCGTCAAACGCCATGCTTCAGACGGGCTAAGCGTTCGATCATTCAATATGGAATCCAGAGAACCGTCAGAATAGTAAGGTTCTCCATACCAAGCAACCGTCGAACCCGAGACTTCTCGGTAGCTAACTGGTTTATATAAAGAGGCCACTCTCAACGTGTCCAGACCAGCCATAAGCTGGATTTCTCGAATGAATCGAGCGTCGAGAGCGGGTTCTTCATCTGAACTAGTAGTCTGACCAAACAAGATTTTGAGGACGAAGTCTTGTTGACTGTCAGAAGCGAGATAGGCAGCTTTGAAAGTGCCTTCACCAAGCCTGGGAACTTTGACTTTATATTCCGGGAAAGCGGCGACCACATCTGCATCTAATAGTGGCGTATCGTCAGACATGTTAGCAGCTTATCTCATCTGCGATTCTATCGGACTAAGTCGATGGGCACAGCTCGTTGTCCCAGCACCCTGCTAACCTGACAGCCTGCGTGTCCGTCTCGGTCAAACCTGCTGATTGCCGAGGCTGCATGATCGTTGCAGGTCTAGCTTCTCCTTCCCAACGTCGGCATTTCTAAACTTGGGAAATCTCAGCGCACTGGTGCCCGCCTGATGCGATATTAGCCCTATCGTCAGCGTGCTCCTGGTTATTTCTTTGTGACTCTGAGTCGATAGGTGCCGTTATGGCGTGTTTTCTCGGCGTTGCAGTGAAGCACGCAACCCTTACCTTTCGCCAGAACGCTTGGCGGAGCAAAGACGCATTGGACGGAAACTGACTATCTAAAACCTCCGTGTGCATATCGAGCTTTTCGATTTTATTGAACTAGTTGTCCCCTGTCTTGGCAAGTAGATCCATCTTGAGCCACGCGGCACATGCAGCCACCAACCAACTGACAACGACGTGTGCACTCGCATCTCGGTCAGACTCACCCCACCGGAAGACTCCCCCGCGGCTCGCGTCATTTCAAAGCAGACCGACCTCATTGGTTTCCCTGCTTCTGCCGTGCAGCAGCCTACGGTGTCAGGAGCCGCTGTCGTTGGCAAAAGTGGACGGGACAGACCTCAGGCTGGCCGGCAGGCACCAAGCTGTCGTATCAGTGGCTCCGCAAGGGCACTGCGATCCCGAAAGCATCCGGCAAGACGTATAAACCGGTTACCGCCGACGTCGGGAAGAACATCTCGGTCAAAGTGACCGGCAAGAAAGCCGGCCACAAGACAGTTTCCGAAACATCACGCGCACTGGTCAAGACTGTTGCAGGGACGCTGAAATCGGCCACGCCGAAGGTCGGTAGGACTCTGAAGATCAGCCATGGCTCGTGAACTTCGGGAACCTCGGGAACCTCGTATTCGTATCAGTGGTTGCGGGACGGCAAGTCGACTCCGAAGGCCCCGAAGGCCCCGAAGGCCCCGAAGAAAATGTACACCCCGGTTGCGGTAGACCGCGGCAAACGCATATCTGTGAAGGTCACCGGTAAGAAGACCGGGTACAAAACGCTTTCCAAAGCTCAGAGCCACGCGTAGCGGGTCCGCTCCCTGCCGGCTAGGGCTCCATATCGCCTAAGGGTTATTGTTTTACCCATTCACCACAGCGCTTGGTATTGAAAGAATGATCACTGGCCGCGATAGTAACCTCAGCTCGGAAACCGCTGCTTATGAAGTTGTTATCGATCGTGTTTCCGGAAGCGTCGAGTCTCTGCCAGTAGCACCCGTCGAAGGCTTCGCCGACTTCTACAACGTAGGTGCCTGGCTGGATATCTTCACCGACCCGGTATGTTCCATTACCGAACCGCTCCCCTTGATCGCGTTGTGCTTCAGCTTGTTCTGGTTCGGCCATTCGCTCTTCAATAATGTCTCTCTCAGGGTGATCCGGACATAAAGCCAATGCCCCTCGGACCTCATTGATCTGTGAAGCTGTCCAAGGGTATTTCCCCTCAGTGTCACCTAAATGCGACTCAGCACATCTTCCGTATAGGAGGGGTAATGACCGGTCCTCGTAGTCCGCGGTTTCGAGAGCCTCAAGCTCTGAGTCAGTGTAATCGTGATGCGTGTGTGCCCCATCACGATGCGCCCATCCCCAACGCCCTTTGCAATCCACTCTTTGATCCATTGAAAGCTCGTCCCACGCTTCTTCAGGTGAAGCAAATTCGTCCGTGACATCCCCCTCCTCGTCGTCACAAGAGATTTTGAAGGAAGCTCCCGTAGGCGTGGGAGCGGGGGCGGGGGTGGGGGTTCGCGAAGCTAGGTTAGGTTGCACACCATCTAGTGCATTACGGATCGCGCTGGCTTGTTGATGATCTCCTACGAAGACCCAGTCATCCCCCAACGCGACTCTGGTTTTTGAAGTGTCATTTTCCGCCAACCAGTCAAGTATGCTTGTCTTGGCACCGTCGCTGCGAAGGTAATGGACAATGCTCCCCTCCGCGCAACGCATGCTGTCCCATGTCTCGTTGGTATCGGAGCTACGATTATTCTCGACCGGTTCCGGGTCACACTCCAACTCAGTATGACTATTGATCGCGTTTATGAGCTGTTCGTGTGACTCGTAGGGGCCTGATGGATCGCCTTCGGCAGTGTTACAAGCTGTGAGTGCGAGAAGTCCCGCAATAAGTGCGGGTACGATTCTTTTCATGGTTCCCTGTGTTGTTGTAGTAGTTCCTCGGGTTCTACGATACGTGTTCTTAGTGAAGTCTTGAACGAGCCAGCCCCTCAGGATCGCCACCGAAACTTAAAACAGTGGGCTGCTGTTCCGCGTGTCCAAACAGACCGGCGAGCTCGGATAGCAGCGACCACGGCCCAGCCGATTTATCTGTAACCCATAAGTCGAGTCGCTCATTTGCTGCCGCTGGAGAGCTAGCAGATAAATACCAGTGCCCTTCCTGTTCTAAAGCGTGCCGAGAACGCCGAGGCCAAGGTTGAAGAAGATCAGGCAGCTACGGCAAAGATAGAGGAAGATGCTGCAACAGCACAAGCCGAGCGAGAGAGCCAGTCTCAGCCAGTACCTACCCAGAATGCTCCCGCACCGCCCAGCTCAAGAACCTCAGAGCAACAACACCGGTACCAGCACTCCATTCAAGAACTGCACCGAAGCGCGAAACGCTGGTGTAGCGCCTGTGCTACGTGGAGAACCAGGCTACGGAACACACCTAGATCGTGACGGCGATGGTGTCGGCTGAGAGTAAGTATTGCAGGTAGCTTGACCGGCAGTCCATTCAACCTCCTCGATCACCAAGTAATAGAATGGCCGCTGGCGACCCGACCGAGAAAGAATCGGTGGGGCCTGCCAGCGGCCATTTTTGTTTTCGCCCTATGGAGCGGGTTAGCAGGTTAATTCATCGCTCTGCGGCGACGTGAAATCTGCCACGCGGTCACCCCTGCAGCAATACTGAGCAGTCCACCAGCACCAAGAGCATTGGGCCGTTGACGCCGGTGTTGGCAAGGAATCCGCCGCGGTCATCAGCATCAGTTGAGGCATCTGTTGTGGAACCGTCACCTGAAGTGTCGGCACAGTCGGCGGCACTACCGGTCGTGTCATTATCCCCTGAGGTATCTCCACCATTCGGGACCTGATCAGTGCTGTCATCACCGGTGTCGGAGTCGCGACCGACGACGTACCAGGCATAGGTTTTGCTCTCGGTCAGGCCGGACCAGGTGACAGTAACTGCCCAGCCGGATTTCGCGGTGGTTTCACCGATGACCTCATCGGTCGGGGTGATCACGAGCACCTGATCAGTGGTGAAGGAGGTCTGACGACGGGCCTCCAACAGGATCGGCAGACGGGTGTCGTCCTCGGTGGCGTTGCGGCTGTCAACTCCCGCCCTGCAGTATCTGTGTTTGACCGTGATATGGCATCAACAGTCAGCACCGTAGGGTTGTTTGCAAGGCAGCCTTCAAAAGCGCCGCGTTCTCGTACACAATGTGAAAACCCCATTGAGCGACACTGAGATCCCTTTCGGCAAACACGACGTTCACCTCAACGTCATCACCGAGACACTGATCAAAAATAAAACGCGTCCGGAACGCATGGTACTCACTGGTCACCACGGTCAATGCATCCCACGACTCCGCAGCAACAATGTCGGCAATCGAATAGGCCTCACCGATCGTTGTTGCATCCTCAGCCGTAAAACACAGGACGCCCTCTCGACCACCGGCCTCACAGTAGCTCGACACAGGAACCCGATCGTCAACAGCACCAGAACCGCCACCGCTCACATCACCTGGAAAGTATGAGATCACCAGCATGTCTGCAGCCCCATCTTCCACGAGTTGTTCAGCCACGGGTAACCGATAGGTCTGCGGAGCCAAACTCACGACAGCGTCGCTTCGAAATTGGAGCTCTCCTTGCGATGGCGACACAATATTTATGGAGGCAAAGAGCACCCAACCGGCCAACAGGGCAGCGGCCAGCCCACCAATTACTTTGAGAGTTCGGCGAGTACGTTTGCTCCGTGGACACGTAGCCGTGGAGCTAGCTGTCATACGGCCCCACACCCCTGTCGATCAATCATCACCACTGCGCTCAAGGAAGCTAACCTACTAGAGTCGCTCGGCTGAAGACCCCTCCATGACGTTCTGGGTATCCAATGCTGGTAGACCCACCAACAGCGAAAGAGCGAGATCAGCGTGTGGTGTCACCACTACGGCAGCATAACATCTCTAGTTTTTGCTCCATCAAGCGCTGCCTCAACGACCCGAAGCGTGCGGAGCCCCTGCTCAAGCGTTACTGTGTCACTAGGCTTCCCTAATACGGCATCGCGAAATGCTTCGTGCTCAGTCCGTAGCGGTTCTGGTTTCGGGAATGCGAACCGCGTAACGTCGCCTTCGCTGACACCTCGGAATGCCGCTATCTGTTCCCACTCTGCAGGAACAGTCCCGTTAGCGTGAAAGGTTAGGTCACTGGTGCCAGTATCGGCGACAAAAGTCCCACGTTCACCAGTGACGATCGTCGTGCGTTCCTTTAGAGGGCTGAGCCAGTTCACGAGATGGTTCACGACGACACCAGATTCCAACCGTCCCGTGATAGCGATGAGATCCTCGTGCTCACGTCCTGATTTATATGCGATATTGGCGAACAGGGACTCGTAGTCGGACTGTGCGACCCATGCAGTCAGGTCGATATCGTGCGAGGCGAGGTCCTTTCCGACTCCAACATCCGCAATGCGTGAAGGAAATGGACCCTGACGCCGAGTCTGAATCTGATAGACCGAGCCGAGCTCACCTGCTTCAAGACGACGACGGAGTTGCTGCAAGGCAGGATTGAAACGCTCGATATGTCCCACTGCGCCGACAAGCCCAGCGGAGGCAAACGCCTCAACGATCCGCTGTCCTGCCTCAACTGAGTGGGCAATCGGTTTTTCGATCAAAGTATGCACACCAGCAGACGCAAGACGAAGTGCTGGTTCTTCGTGAAACTGTGTAGGCACTGCAACAACAGCGATATCAATTCCGGTTTCAATCAGCGCATCGACATCGGGCAAGACTGGTAACCCGCTTGCTACACCAAACTTATCGCCGCCTGCATCAGCGATGGCCACGAGCTCAATCCCGTCAATTTCACGCAGCACACGGGCGTGGTGCCGTCCCATCATGCCGATGCCCAATAGACCTGCACGTAGTGCCGCCACTAAGCACCTGCCTTTGCGACGTTATTGACTGCGGTAACGATACGTTCTAGGTCCTGTTTCGATAGGGACGGATGAACGGGCAGCGATAACACTTCACGCGCAGCTCTCTCCGTCTCGGGCAATTCAAGATTCTGCCCATACGGCGCGAGGGACGGCAGCTGATGGTTAGGAATGGGATAGTAGATTCCGGTTCCCACGTTGTATTCGTTCTTGAGCGCTGCAGCGAATCCGTCACGATCTTCGGAAACCCGGATCGTGTATTGATGGTACACATGCACCGCACCATCAGTAACCGTCGGTGTGGCAACGTTCGCTAGGTTCGCGTCGAGGAACGCCGCATTCTCTTGTCGCGTGGCAGTCCATTCGGCGACCTTATTGAGCTGCACACGGCCAATGGAGGCGTGGATGTCAGTCATGCGAGCATTAAAGCCAACAAGCTCGTTTTCGTACTGGCGTTCCATCCCTTGGTTTCGCAATAGCTTAAGACGTCGAGCGATCGCCTCTGTAGCTGTTATAACCATGCCGCCCTCACCACTTGTCATGTTTTTGGTGGGATAAAGGCTAAACATCGCAAACTGCCCGAACGATCCGACCGGTAGTCCATTCAGAGATGCACCATGTGCTTGTGCGGCATCTTCATATAGCTCTACGCCATGCCTCTTCGCGATGGCTTCAAGCTCCACCATGCGTGCTGGATGCCCGTATAGATGGACAGGCATTATGCCTTTGGTCTTGGGTGTTATCGCTTCGGCCACCGCATCCGGATCCAGCCCAAATGTTTCTGGTTCGATATCAACAAACACGGGTGTCGCACCAGTCAGCGCAACCGAATTCGCCGTTGCTGCAAACGTAAACGACGGCACGATCACTTCATCGCCCGACCCTATACCCGCAGCCAACAATCCCAAATGCAGACCCGCAGTCCCAGAGTTGACCGCAACTGAAGTACGACCCGGCACAAAATGGGTCGCGAACTCTTCCTCAAAAGCAGTGACCTCACTGCCCTGAGCAACCATGCCACTTCGTAAGACTCTGTCTACTGCTGCGCGCTCTTCTTCACCAATAATAGGTTTCGCCGGTGGGATGAACTCGCTCAAGCTTTCTCCTTCTGCAATACATCATCAAACTCTAAAAACTTTGCACCTGTGGCTGGGCACTCCCAGGATCCTGCTTCAACACCGCAGACCAGAGGAACGCCGGACTCCCCAACCCAACCAATACGACGGGCCGGTGTGCCGGCAACCAGGGCATACGAGGGAACGTCCTTAACTACAACGGCACCAGCTGCCACCGTTGCCCACGCACCAATAGTGACAGGCGCAACGCAAGTGGCACGGGCGCCAATTGATGCGCCACGTTCAATCGTCACACCGACTGGCTCCCAGTCGTCTCCGCTTTTTTGAGTACCGTCCGGATTGATCGCACGAGGATATGTATCGTTCGTTAATACGACTGCCGGGCCAATGAATACACCATCAGCGAGTCTGGCTGGCTCATACACAAGAGCGTAATTCTGTACCTTGCAGTTGTCTTCCATGACAACGCCGGTACCGATATATGCGCCGCGACCAATGATGCAGTTATCTCCTAATTTAGCGTGCTCTCGCACTTGCGCCAGATGCCATACCGAACTGCCCGTACCAACGACGGCTTCTGGCGAAACATCAGCCGATTCTACGATTTTCACACCGTCTCTACCCGTCATTACGCAGCTCCCCCTACCACTATCCGGGGAGTACCAGTCCAGACTTCACTATTGGTTATAGCCCGACCATCTACGAGTAGCTTGACGCCCGGCAGCTGGTCAGGCGATAAGTCACGGTATTCCGCATGATCCGTCTGCAAAATAGCGACATCGATGTCGTCAGCGAGCGTGTAAGGGTCAAAGCCAAGAGCGCGTAATTCTTCATCGGTATAAAGCGGATCATGCACAAACACCTCCGCACCATACGCTTTTAATGCTTCCGCGGTTGGGAACACGCCGGAAAACGCTGTCTCCTTCACGCCACCACGATAGGCTGCTCCTAACACGACAGCCTTCATTCCCGCGAGTGAACCGAGGAGATCAGCCGCTTGTTTTACGAGCCGCTCTGGCATAGATGCGTTGAATGCTCGTGCCGTGCGCACGATATCAGCATCAGGATCAGTGGAAAGGTACAGTCGCGGATACACAGGTATACAGTGCCCCCCAACAGCAATTCCAGGACGATGGATGTGGCTAAACGGTTGTGAGTTACACGCTTCAATCACCTGATAGACGTCGATTCCGTTTGCAGCGGCATAAACACCAAATTGATTAGCTAACCCAATATTCACATCACGGTAGGTGGTCTCAGCAAGCTTGGCCATTTCAGACGCTTCAGCACTACCCAAATCCCAGACGCCATTCGGGCGCTTAAGGTCCGGACGCTCGTCGAATTGCAGCGTAGTCTCATAGAAATCGCAAGCAAGTCGCGCACCTTCGTCAGTAAGAGCGCCAATCAACTTCGGATATTTACGCAGATCTTCAAAAATCCGGCCGGAGTATACACGCTCTGGAGAGAATACGAGATGGAAATCAGAACCCTCCGTCAGACCACTGAGTTTCTCGATCATAGGTTTCCAACGAGTTCGAGTCGTCCCCACTGGCAGAGTAGTTTCGTAAGAGATGAGTGTGTGCGGGCTCAAATGCTCAGCCAGCGATGTCGTCGCTGCGTCCATCCAATCGAAAACCGGTTCTGCAGTCTCCTCATCCACGAATAGCGGCACCACTATGACTACAGCGTCTGCATCTGGGATTGCATCTGCGTACGACGAAGTGGCCCGAAGGTCACCTGAACTAATTACATTTGCAAGTTTCTTTTGAAGATGAGCTTCTCCCGGGAAGGGCTCGATGCCACTATTAATTAAATCTACTGTTCGTTCGTTTACGTCAACACCAGTCACGTTGTGACCGGATTCAGCGAACTGAACAGCTAACGGAAGGCCGATTTTCCCGAGGGCTACGACTGCAATATTCATAATTTCAACTGTAGTACATCAACGGTACCGCTTAGTCGCTAGAACACTCCCTTAACGAACTATCGCTCTGGCAGTACTGCGGTATTCAGAAAAAGAAACACGCGTATACTGCTACAACGCAAAATAGCGTCTGATGGTACATCTGTTCTAGCTGTTCTATCATTCCGATATTTGATTTCTGCGGTGTTCGTACGGCCATTCCGGAGTGTTGGTATTGCCAGTGGTGTTGAGAGTATTGGTTATGGGTTCGGGATTTGGTGCTTCAGGAGATAGGGTGCGATCTTATTCCCAGAAATCAGCTGAGGCTCGAGCCGGTACCAATCTTTCAATTCCTGAGTCTAACGACGGCGTGGAGTTGGCACATCTTGGCGCAATCTCTCTTTCGGTAGGGTCTTCAAGCTTAGTCAAAGCTAAGAGGACCCGTCACACCGACCGAATCGGCCACCACGGCGGCCACCTACAATTCAGCGAAAGGCCCCACCGCGTCAAAAGCGCGCTCATGAAATAACCCTTATCACTTGATGGCCGGCCTCCAGCAAACAAAACACTCCGGGTGTCTCCCCGGTTGGTTTGGAGCTGATTTGCTGGAATTGACTAGTTTAGCCGTTAGAGTGTATCCGTGAACAGGAAAATATATGATGAGAGGGAGCCATGCGTGAGCCGGTGAATGTGTTGTGGACCTCAGGGTGGGACTCAACGTTCCGGGTGGCGGACTTGGCGTTGAACCACGGGGTAGTCGTCCAGCCACACTATATGAAGGACTGGCGACGGGCGTCGACACCGATCGAACTCAAGCATCAAAATTTGATCTGGAAGCAGATCGCTCGGCTTGACAAAGAAGCCGCTGACCGTATACTGCCGCCGATCGTACATGACTATGATGCGATACCGCCGGATCCTTTGGCACATGCTCGACTGGCACGCATCGGACGACGAATCTATGTGGGTTCCCAATACGTGTGGCTGTCTAACATGGCTCGCGCTGCTGGGCTGGATCACTTGGAACTGGGCATCCACAGTGACGACCAAGCCTCGCAGGCGATCGGTGACAACGTTGCATTCTACCCCAATGAGGTCGGCGGATATCATGCGCTTGTGGACCGTCCTGGAGACACCGATTTGGAACTGTTCCGCCCATTCCGATTCCCATTATTTAATCTGACGAAGATCGAGATGGGTGAGCACGCGAGACAGTCGAATTTCGATTCAGTAATGGAATTGACGTGGTTTTGCGCCGTTCCCGTCGCAGGCAAGCCGTGTGGGTTTTGTGGGCCGTGCCGGTATACCCGTGATGAAGGTCTCGGCCGCAGGGTCCCGCATACGACACGGCTCCGGTGGGCGCGTTACATGGCAGTCCGCAAGGGCGGCGCTCTCCGCCGCCAAATCGAGCACAAACTAGGCGTAGTGCCAGACAGCTAGCGTCAGGCACTCTGACTAGACAGCGGTCGTCCATTCCTGCTTCCTACTGCCTTGACCTTGGCTTTCTTTCGGCACGCCCCGATGTATAGTATTAGCATTCCAATCATGGGCCCGCGCCTTGACACCGTGCATCCAACCAAAGCACATTTCTAACGCAACGTGTTCAACCACCTCGAAGGCTACTACAACACCCACCAACGTCATTCAGCGTTAGATTACCAACGAGCTGCCGAGGTCCAGCTGACCACAGCCACCTAACAAAACCATCAAAAAGGTGCCCGAAAAACGCAGGGCAGATCACTCTGTTTGTGCTAAAGGTCCTGAGACAGCACACAGTCTGGGCAACCCGGCACCGCGGTTAGTCAACTCGTGTTGGTGATTCTTCTTCTGGTTCGTGGTGTTCTGGTCGCATATTCGGGCTGTCGGGTCGGAGGAATAGAAGCATTCCATCCACCATATGCATGCGACGAACTCAACTTTGTGCAGTCGACGGTGCATAATCACTGATCGCGATTTTTTACAACCGCGTAGGAGACAATAAACGTCAGGAGGTACGTCGCCGCCAAAGCAGCATATAGCAATGTGATCATCTCTACCGGGCCAAGGTGCCAATATAAAGCAGCACTATACGCGCCAAACAACAGGATGATTCGGGCACCGTCAACAATAAGTGAAGCCAATGCAGCTTTAGACACGAGAAGGACTGAGCTTAACGGGGAAACTACAACCCCAAATGCGATGCTTACAGCCATAGCCTGTGAAAATTCACCAGCAAGGGCCCAATCATCACCTAGAACAAACGGTATAGCCCACGGACCGAGCAAAATTAGTCCCGCCCCAACTAGGATAGCCAGAATACCTAAGCGCCACGCAAATGACAAAAACTGGCGTCGAAGACCTTTCGCACCTATCCGAAGTTTTGCTGCCATCTCTGAGGCGAAAACTTGTGAGACTGCCGCTCCAATGAGCGCAGTCGGGATAAGAGCAATTCTCTGAGCCATTCCCAGTTGTCCGACAACATCGCTAGCATAAGCACTAGCAACAAGCAGTAGTGGCATTTGTGTCCCTAAGACGTTCAGCAAGGCTGAGGGAGTAAAAAGCAAAGGATACTGCCAATAATCCCTGAATAGTGTCGTGGCTCTAGTCCAACCCGGCGCACGCCAGTAAACGAAGGATGATCTCACAAGAGGTAGACAACTGGTCAAAAGCCCCAGTACACGCCCCGCTGAAAGGCCTACATGTGCGGTCGATGATATAAGCCCGAAAAGAATCTGGCTACTACCGCTCGTTCCATGTTGCGTCACATGCCGAATACCTACGGCCCTGTACTCATGAGTTCTCAACGCAACCTGACTAAAAAATGAGAAAACGGCAGTAGACCAGGCCATCGCGAATATCCAAAAAAGTCCTCCCGTAGTCCCTACAACAGAATTTAGTCCTAATAGATTCGAGCCAAGATATACGGTGGACGCCCCAATAAGCGCAATAAACCCCGAAAATATTAACCCTACCGCGAGAATAGACTTAACAGTTCTATCGTCCCGCGGCCGCAGCAACGCGACAGGAAGACGTAATGTCGCCACGGGCATAAGGACCGAAGCAACGGATTGGATCAGGGCGAAATCACCGTAAACATCGGGCCCATACAACCTGGAAATGATAGGAGTTACGAGGATCCCGATCATTTGCCCGCCGGCCGCACCAGTGGAGATGGCTATGATGCCTTTACGACTTCTACTCAATATCTAGCACTCATTTGTAACATTGGCACGCCCGGAACAGCGTTCTGCAATCATCCGCGACGTCGCGCCTATTTATAAGGATCAAAACTAAGAACCTAAAATCGCTCTGTAGGCTTCCATTAGATACTCCGCCTCTCTATCCCAATTAAATATTTTAGCTGCAGCATCCATCCCATTACGGCTATGCCTACGGAGAAGCTCCTCATCGTTTGCATAATCCGCTATCGCCGTAGCAATGGCATCAGGTGAATCTTCGTCAACAAGAACCCCACAGTCGTAGCGCTCGATTATGGAGCGCCAAAGTGGAAAATCTGAGGCGATCACGGCTACCCCTTCGGCTAAATACTCAAACATTTTCGTGGGAAGTGAATCCCGATAAGCCGTTGTATCTTTCAGGACAACAAGCCCAATCCGAGATTCTCTGATAATTTCGCGTGATTCAAGCGGCAAAACCTTGCCATAAAATTCTATTTTTTCCCACCCAGGCTTTTGCTGTAGGTCATGCAAGTAGGACGACGAGACTTGGCCTGCCAATAACAGTTGCCAGCCACTAGGCATCTTTGATGAGCCGAGGGCATCCACCATTGCGGTACCACCACGACTTTCTGAAATCCCACCCACGTACACCACATTCGGGCTACGCTTGCCAACTTCCACTTTTGCAGCCGCTTTAGAATAGACGTGTGGAAAATTCCGAACTACCGTTGTTTTCTCTTCATCAAACCGTTCCGCAATAGTCTCTGTGGCAGCAACCACACCAGAACTAAAAACACCCGCAATCATGACCAGGCCCTTCGCGCCCCACCTAGCAAATTTCCGGGTCGGTTTTGGCAGATATGATTTATCAAGTACTTGTGCCGGCAGATCCTCATGTGCATCATAAATTACTTTTCGCCCCGCTATTCTCAGGACGGGAATTGTCCAAATCAACTCTGGGTCATGAATATGAATAATCTCAGCTTCGGATCTTAGAGCCGTTCGGAGCGCTTGCAGAGTTCCGATACTCACTCTCCTAAGTCGCGATCTCCTAGGTGCCTGAGAAACTTTTACAGGACTCCCGCCCTCATCTGACGCAGCAACAGCATGCACACCGACATCATAGCCAGCAGACTTCAAACTCATCGCTTCGCGCCAGTGAATCCTGTTATCCGTCCATGGATGGGCGGACGACAGGTGAAGCACTCGCTTAGGTACGACATTGCTCTTCATAAAATACCGACCTATTCGTTTCATCATAAACCTTCATCATTCTCAAAGTGGATCCTCAACAGAAACTTCTCTAAACCCACGTGTGCGCTAATTCGTCGAGCCAGTTGCTCGAAACTCTAAATCTATTGATTTTCGGCCGCGCCCGCCAAGACTGCTGGGGAATCGATTCGACAGCAAGCCAACAGCAATAAGCATCCACAATATACGGTTGTCATTAATATCGCCCGATACTAACGAGTTACTTACTGCGAAAATTGCTAGAGCAAATATGATGGCTACTGTCGGATCAGCAGATTTTCGCCACAGCACTACAAGGGAAACACCAATAACGAGAATAACAAAAGTAGCGATGAGCCATCCTGTCTCGACATACAATTCGAGGAAGAGGTTGTGTGGATACTGAAGACTAGTAGGCACGCCAGCTATAGTCGAGAAACCACCCCAGCCGCTACCGCTTGGGCTATTTAAGGTAAATTCGGCGGCGGTCTCCCACAGTCGTTCTCGAGCTTGCGTCGAGGTATCCCTTTCTCCGAATAACCACGCAAATGCGCGATCGTTAGAAATATTATCTTGAAAACCATAATAATAAACTGCTAGTCCAGAAACTATCACCAGCAAAAAAACTGATCGCGCGCGCTTTCTTTCTAACGTGAGAGAAAACAGGGTAAAAACTAGAAGACCAGTTATGATAGCCGCTGACGGACCTCTACTACCTGTGAATACCATAATAAGGACAAGAATTAATCCAGACGTGAGAATAAGCATTTTTCGCAATTTTGAGCCGTACGTCTGAAGTGAATATGCGATCAGTATTAGGGCTCCTGTGCCAATGATGCGCGCCGTACTAATTGTATTTGCACCTTCAAGAATCAGAGTCTCGCTAGCCAACCCGACTCTAGCAGCCGCAGCAGCACCGTCGGTAAGCGCCAACAATCCCGTCAAGATTGCGATAATAACCAAGGACCATAAAAAAGCCACTCTTTGTAGTGACAAGCGCAACAGCTCAAAGGGTGCAACCAAGCATAAAAGCATTAAAGTCCCGATAAGGAATATCTTCTCTGAGGAATAGGTTCCAGGAACATACCATATCGCCGGAAGTAAAAGAAGAACCCACATAAAAAGGGCGACAAGAATAAACGGGTTAATGAATTTATTAATTATAAAGGAGGCAATAAAACAAATAAGAACAACGCTACTAGCCAGTACTGTGACATTGATGGGCATCCAATTCAAAATTGGAGAGGCGCCGAGCTGGCCCGAATAAGCGAGAACTGCGAGGCTAATTGGCCCCACCAGGTTCCACCAAGAAATCCGGAACATTGAATTTTGGTTACGATCAATCGCAGAAACGGCGCCCTGACCCGCATCCTTGGGATCTTGAAACCTAGGGTCAAGCAACATGACTCCTCATTTGGAAATTTCGACAGGTACAGTCTGCATGTAACGACAAAAGTTGAGATTCAATTGGCTCTGTGTCTTCCGCGTTAAAAACATATTTCATAAAGAAAAAACTGTATTCTCGGGACACCTCAGGGCATGACACAGTCATCTACGACGAGCTAATTGGTTAGGTCATTCAGCATGATATTGAAGCGTTTCGCCGCATGCGCATATGTATATGTTTCGAGTACAAACCTACGTCCTCTTTTACCCCACTCTCTTCTCACATCCGGCTTTGTTAGGGTCATTTCCTTCATTGCTTCCGCTAAAGCTATCTCGTCATCTGCCCGGACCGTAATGCCAGCTTCAGCTTCGTCAATCACATTGTTGATAGCGTTTGAAGCAAAAATGATGGGCTTTGCTGAGAGCAGGTAATCGAACAGTTTGTTCAGAGCGATACCATAGTTATACAGTGGAAGATCACGCATATTTGCGACAAGTACGTCCGCCTTTGCAAGATGCTTGGGCAGCTCGGAATTCGGAACCCTCCCTGTGAACTGTATTTGCTCTTCGCTCGTTAGACTGGCAGCGTATTTCTGCAGCTGATCCCTTAAAGGTCCGGTCCCTACAATTTCCAACATTGCAGTGGAATCATTATTGTCACGCGTGTACACATCAAATGCGTTGATAATGGTGTCGACTGCATTTGCGTGGCCTAACGAACCCATATACATAAACCTAAAGCCTGGGTCTCGCATATGTGAGCTCTCGTCAGTAGAGACGAGCGTGGAGGGATCGCCGCCATTAGGCACCCAATAGAATGGAGTACGATCAAAGCCTCGTTCGTACAAGTATCGACCAACACCAGGCAGGGGCGACATAACGGCAGAAGCGGATCGGATCAATTTACGCTCAACTTGCCGTAATAACCGCGATTTCAAGCCGTTTTCTGACCACGCCCCAAGCTGGACGAAAGTATCGGGCCAAATATCACTAATTTCAAGCACAAATGGCACATTTAATCTCTGAGACCAACGTCTAGCAGCGATTGCTGCCAACGGATTTGTGATACGACCAACGATGAGGTCGGGTCTGGCCAATTTTGACATTGTTTGTCGAAAGAACAAACGCGACCCAAACTCAGCCATGTTTATCGCCCGCCCAAGCCCACCATTATGATAGCTTCTTGCGCGGACGAATAACGTTTCAGTCTTGTTCCATTCAACTAGCTCTGTTGAGACCCCATCAGACAAAGTCTGCGAACCTTCCGGATGCCTTGTGCTGGCGAGGACTATCTGTACCTCCCAGCCGACCTTCCGCATCTCCCTTGCCAGCTGCAAATGCAGAGCAACCTTGCCAGATTTTAGGGGATGAGGAGCATAGTGGTTAATTATCCAAACATTCTTCACGACCAGGACAACGCACCTTTCAGCTATTGATTCGAGTTATATGGTTTGCTCTCCGACACATACGATATGCGTGCGTGAAGCGTAAAAATTACAGTCGATTCAGAACACGGACATGAGACGACAAGTGCGCTCACGTTTATTAGCAATACACCGCTATCATTCGTTACATCAGTTATTAGGCCCGTCCTAAGCTCAAAAATTAATGACGGATTTCCGTGATCAAGCTGCTAATTCGCTGTCAAATTACTCTTGCGAATACGAGACACCCCTATAGATCCCCCACAGAGGGAGTGTATTCGGAGACTATAGTTTGACGTTTTCCGGAGGCATACTGAAAGTCCTCTGTAGCATACTCAATCGAAATATCTGCTCGAGAACCGACGACTTTACGAAGCTCATTCACTAATTCTTCTTCGTGATCAAATACATTGCTAACTTCCAAACGCATGACATAGTGTCCGCGTTTCCGTTGGACTATTTGGTATTGATGAATACCTGAGAACTTCCACCAAAAATTATATGTAATTAGCGGCGAGATTGGTTGATCATCGACGTCATAGAGTTGATCTCGACTGCGGCCTTCTAATCTCTCTAATGACTCAGCATACCCGGTCCCCTCCTCGAAAACCGCGACAACAGCAAGATCACCGGTATCATATCTCACCAGTGGCTGGGCTTTATTGAATAGGTCTGTCACCACGACCCGCCCGAGTTCTCCGGCAGATGCTCTCTCATCACTATCAAGTTTAAGAACCTCGACTATGTAGCTGGCGAGGTTCAACAGATAAGTCTCCTCTTGGCGTTGACCCTGCTGAGCTAAAATGCCAAGTTCTTGCATGCCATATCGGCCCACAGGAAAAACTCCCGTTTTTTCCCATAATATTTCTCTCGCCGGCTGACTAAGCGACTCAGCTTGCCCCACTATTGCGTCTAATGTTCCCGGTTTAATTACATCTTGATTTGTACGTTGTAAAGCACGTGCCATAGTTTCAAGAACGGAGGAATGAGCAATAATCGAGATAGACTGCTTCGCTCGACGGGTTTTTCTGAGTATTTGTAACGCATCAGTCTCGTTAAACTTACTGACATCGATAGGACGCATGTTTCGAGCAAAAGCTACCGGTTTACTATAGGAACTGCGACGAGTCCAAAGCTTAAAATACCACAAGGGATTACCAATTGCATACCCCGCCAACTGACCCATATAAATTAGTTCAGCATCAGCGCGTTTCCGTTTATCGTGGTCTTGGTACACCTTGAAAGGAGTGCCAGTAGATCCGCTCGTAGTAGCAACATGCAACTTGGACCGTTCAGCGCCGTCTGCAATCATGCTTGATGCCATTGACTGGATCTCGTTCTTGTTCAGCACCGGGAAATCGCACAGATTAGAAAAAACCCCTTGATCGCGATAATAAGGAACATAGGTATTTACGTAGGCCAGGTGATGTTCCAAAAGCAATAGTCTGCGTTTCGTAGCCTGACTACTTCTGCTATTTAGAAACTTCACCTCTGCCAATTCCGCTCGGGCCCGCCCTCCAGTTAGCAAATCACGGCCCCAAAAAATCGCAGCTCGTAAATTCATGCCTGTCCTTTACCGGTTGTCGAGACGCGCGATCCGTTCATGCATCGAGCTGGATTACCAACAACCGTGTCTGTATTAGCAATAGTTTGGACAACTGTAGCTCCGGCTCCGATAATCGCTTCGTCACCAATCTCAATACGCGGCAATATCACTGCACTACCTCCGACGAAAACACCAGCTCCCACGTTTGTTCCTCCCATGACGTTGCTCATCGGACTCAAAGTACTGAAATCGCCGAGAACCGTGTCATGGCCAACAGAACAATTAAAATTGATATGCACATGAGCGCCGATCGATGCGTCGGCAGAAATTATTGTTCCCGGACAAATTACGCTCCCGGCCCCGACCTCTACATTTCCGGCAAGTACGGCACGATCATCCACAAATGTGTGGAACTGAACGCTTTTGTTCAGAAGGCTATCTACTATTTCCCTACGAAGTTGAGGAACTCCCACAGCGACTATAACTTCATCATTAGCCGCAGGGACATAGTCGCGAACCGTACCCACAATACGACTATGTGCTTGAACGTTAGGGAAGTTGTCATCGATAAATACGGTATTTACGATGTCATGACGTTCACGATGGGCTGGGGACTGCTGAAGCCATTCGTACACTCCTCGGCCAAAACCGCCTGCTCCAACAATTACGACACGTTTAGGCATTGGCCATATCACCTCTAACTACGGAGAGGTGTTCCTGGGCGTTTTTCGACGTACTGTCGTCACCGTTGAAATGTGACCCAACGACATGTCCGTCTGAGGTAACACCATCTCGACGTAGAGCCGTAACCATAGTCTTGAGGATGATGCCAAAATCCAACATTAGAGAGCGGTTATCGACATACTCAACGTCCAGGGTAAATCGATCGTTCCAGTTCAAATCATTTCGTCCGTTCACTTGAGCTAATCCTGTAATACCAGGGCGAGTTTCGTGTCGGCGAAATTGTTCTGGGCTATACCTATCGAGGTAGTCAACCAACAGCGGCCGTGGTCCCACCAGGCTCATTTCACCTTTCAATACGTTCATCAGCGAAGGCAATTCATCTAGACTTGTGGAGCGCAATTTTCGTCCAAAGGATGTCATTCGATCTTCATTCGACACAAGACCTTTTGTCTCGTCGACATCAAGCATGGTTCGAAACTTGTAGAGAGTGAATATCTTCCCGCCTTTTCCTGGTCTGCGTTGTTTGAATATGACCGGCGCCCCTAGCTTAGATCGAACAGCCAAGCTTACCGCTCCAATAACTGGTGACAGTACGACCAGACCAACTCCCGAACCAACAATGTCGATTCCACGCTTCAGGAAGTCATAGCTGTTTTTACGAGATTGCATAACGTCCTTCCAGTGCAGTTTCCAAGACAGCTAGCACGCGGCCCATTTGGTCTTCGGTCATTTCGGAACCACTGGGGAGCGTCAGCCCTGTTTCAAATTGTTTTTGAGAGGCACCGGTGATCTTGCCGGGCTTCTCCTGGAAAATAGGCTGCATGTGCATCGGCTTCCATAATGGGCGCGATTCGATGTCGGATTCCTGAAGAGCCACTAACAGATCCTCAGAACGGATACCTGCCGTTGCTGGATCCACAATGATTGATGTCAGCCAACAATTATCTTCAGCATCGTTACCACCGAAGATTTTAATGCCAGGGATATCGGCCACGAACTCGCTGTATCGGTTGCGCCAGGCCCTCCGTCGTTCGATCATTTCGTCCAGGCGAGATAGCTGCGCGCGGCCTAATGCTGCAAGAAGATTACTCATGCGGTAGTTGTAACCAACATCAGTATGTTCATAGTGGACTACTGGTTGCCGAGCTTGAGTTGACAAGTATCGCACGTGCGAAGCGTACTGCTCATCATTCGTCAGGAACATTCCTCCACCGGAAGTGGTCATGATCTTGTTGCCGTTGAACGAAAGGACCGATGCCTTGCCAAAAGATCCAGCAGGACGACCGTTATGTGTAGCGCCCAGAGATTCCGCTGCATCTGATAGAACCGGAACTTTGAAATCACTGCATATGGTTTCAATCTCTGTATAGTTGGCAGCTTTACCTAGTAAATCAACTGGTACCACGGCTGCGGCAGGAGTGCCTTGGTCGGATAGTTCTTGCAGAGCTTGGCGTAACAGTTCAGGATCTATATTGCCGGTGATCGCGTCAGAATCGACGAAGTAGGGCGTTGCACCGGTATAGGTGACAGCGTTAGCTGTTGCCGCGAAGGTCATGGTCGACGTAACAACTACGTCACCCGGTTTCACACCGAGTGTCAGTAAGCCGAGATGTATGGCAGCTGTACCGGAACTCAAGGCAACTGCATGTTGTACCCCGATCCGCTCCGCCATCTCTTTTTCAAAAGCGTCTATTTCTGGACCTGCCGGCGCAACCCAACCGCTTTTGACGGCTGTAAGAACAGCTTGTTCTTCAAGCTCTGTGATGTCTGGCCGGGAAAGGTAAATTCGTTCTGTCATCGACTCAAAGTCTCTTTCTCGCTGGCCATACGATCAAGCCAGACGTCTAATTCCATGTTGTCCGGCGACAAGTAGTCCACTGTCGCATGTGAGATTTGTTGGTGAAACGGGCGCTCTAGTTCTTCCGTGGCACCTACGAGTTCCTCATGTAGTTTCTCGCCCTCACGAAGACCGGTGTAAACAATTTCAATGTCTTTCCCGGATATGGCAATCATGCGCTTTGCGATGTCCAAAATCCTGACCGGTTCACCCATATCCAAAATCAGGACTTCGCCGGCACGACCGATGCCTCCGGCCTGAAGAACCAGCTGGCAGGCCTCCGGGATAGTCATGAAATACCGAGTCACTTCTGGATGGGTGACAGTCACCGGCCCCCCATTTTCGATGAGTGATTGGAAGGTCGGCAACATAGAGCCTCTACTACCAATCACGTTCCCAAAACGTACCGACAAATATGGTCTTCCAGTTTCTTTCGCCGCCCAGGCCGTCACCTTTTCGGCGACACGTTTGGAGTGGCCCAAAGCACTTGTGGGGTTGGCTGCCTTGTCCGTCGAGATGTTAACAAATGTTTCGACGCCACTCGCCATGGCAGCACGCACGACGTTCCGCGTGCCCAGCACGTTGGTTTTCCAGGCTTCTTTGGGGTATTTTTCCAGCACAGGCAGATGTTTGAGTGCTGCAGCATGAAATACAACTTCGGGCTGGTGATCCGCAAATATTTGACGCATCACTCCCGCCTCGCGAATGTCTGCTAGCACGATGTCTTGACTATCGAGTAGACCGTTGCCCCTGAGCCTGATCTGGGCCTCTTGTAAGGAGGTTTCGTCACGATCGAGCATGACGAGCTCTTTGGGGCCAAACTTGACGATCTGGACGCAGAGCTCAGCACCTATCGAGCCTCCGGCTCCAGTAACCAACACTTTCTTCCCAGTGATAAATCCAGCGATGGATTCCACGTTAGTATCAACGGCGGTGCGTCCGATGAGGTCCTCGATAGAAACGGAGCGAAGATCTGCTACCGCGATCGGCCCTTCCATCAGTCTTTGGATTGTCGGGGTCCGCAATATCTGCAGGCCAGCATCGGTGCCTCTGTCGGTGAGGTCACC
>Ga0079226_10000492_pt1 | contig 27678 bp, 24 predicted proteins | sample Poulit2014_FD_76345 | JGI IMG/M metagenome (GOLD analysis project Ga0079226, IMG submission 76345) | Agricultural soil microbial communities from Georgia to study Nitrogen management - Poultry litter 2014 | ecosystem: Environmental > Terrestrial > Soil > Agricultural land | place: USA: Georgia...
CTTTGCCCAATACCTTTGCCAGCGTTGATCGAAGCATCCCATAATAGTGTTCTTCGAGCCATTCATACCAAAATTGACTGGGTACTTGGATGGTCAGCGTATTGTTTTCTAGCTTAACCGGATTAATAGGTTCAAACCAAGATTTGTATTTCTGGTAGCTAATATTATCCTGAATAATTTCCAGGCACTGCTCCCATGCAGTATCAGCGGAGATATTACTCAATGTGTCGTGGCCTCTTGTGTTATTACAGTGTTAAATTGCAGATGAATCCCGTAGTTATCCACACATGTCAGATGTTGTCCTTAAACACGGTGATTCGAAAATGATAATTTCCACGGTCGATGTCAAAAAAATGTTGCCCCGGAACACAAAAGTTATCCACAATACTCTAAACACTGTAAAACTGTGGGAGGCAGAGCATTAGTATTTTTTAAGCTTTTTTGTTAAAAAGGACTTGACAGTACTCAGTGATACTCAAACAAGCATTTCGCCATTTAGCAACATTAAAGAAGGGCTGATAAAAAAGTTATCAACAAGTTATTAACATCATTATGTTGATGTAAAATTCGGTGTGTCAAGTCTTAATTTATGAGGTCAAAAAGGAGCTTAAAAGCGGGGTGCTTAGCGAAGCTGCCCAATCAAAAACCGATCGTTTTTATCGTAATCTTGCTGGATTTCAGTCATCCATTTTTCGGCCTCGATAACTTCTTGAATTGAATTGGCAAAGTGCTCGTGTAGTTCAAGATATAGAGTGCCGCTTTCTGAGAGTTTTTCCTCGGAAAATTGTTTGATCCGGCGGTAAATTTCTCGAATATCTTCGGTAAAGAGGGCGCGGTGAGGTTCGTATGTTAGGACCTGTGGCTCAAGCGTTTCCTTTTCACTCATCGTTATGTAAGGGGGGTTGGAAACGATGAGATCTATATCGGTTTTGATATCCAGCTGGTCTGCCAAAAATATATCGCCCTGAAAAAAGCTGATCTCAGTATCATTTTGCTCAGCATTTGAGCGCGCGACCCGAAGAGCTTGCTCTGAAATGTCAAAAGCAGAAACCTGCCAGTCGGGACGTTCCATCTTTAACGCTATGGGGATACAGCCGGATCCGGTTCCGATATCCAAAACCGAGCGTGTGGGGTATTCAGCAGAGGGGTGATTATGCAGGATAACCTCCACCAGCTGTTCCGTTTCTATGCGCGGGATAAGCACTTCTTCACTGACGTTGATACGCGCATTCATAAAATCAGTAAACCCGATAATATATTGTAGTGGCTCGTGCTGGGCCCTTCGCTTAACCAAAGGACGTAAATGATCGAGCTCATCGGGTGAAAGCGGACGATCGTACTTTAGATAAAGGTCAAGCCGCTTGATGCCGAGCGTTTCAGCCAGCAGCCATTCAATACTGTGGCGCGGATCGGGAATATCCTTTTGCTTAAAAAAGTCGGTGCCCCATTCCAGCATGGAAAGGACGGTCCATTCCTTTTCCTTGTTACTCATAGAGGTAGGGTAAAAAAGCAGCGGCTTTAGTCAAAGTAAATACGTAAAGAGCGTTGATGCCGAACCGGGTGAACCTATGTTTCTTCTTCCTGTTCCTCAGCTTCTTGCTCTTCCTCTTTTTGAACTGTTAAACCAAAACGTTTGGAAAAATCGAGAATGAAATCAATAACTTCGTCATCAATCGATCGCTTTTCATCATTAAGGGAGCTGCCCCGGAACCCCATGCGTCCACCGGTTTTCTTAATAACGATTCGGTTTTGCTTTCCGGTAAACTCTATGATGCAAGTGAGCGTGACGCTGGCATTGATTTCTTTTTCATATTCTTCGAATATGGCTACATGAATTTCATCTTTGTGGGATTCGGAAGAATACTCATACGAATATTTAGGCTCAATGCTATTAAATAATTGTGCCGGCATGCGTTTTAAGGTACCGGAAGGCCCAAATATAAGATACTGACTTACGGAACTCATATATATTTACTTCAGTTAGTGAGTTTCATAGGGTGTAAACAGCCTGAATAAACGTTTTTCTATATTCATAGTCAAATTTTATGGTATATAAAAATATAAATATTCGCTCAAAATTTAGTTATTATGTGTTATTTTTATGATACTGCTTAGCTATTGGAATTATCACAATAGTTTGTGTAGTTTCTCTTGAATGACAGATTCAGATTTTATGAAGAACCTAAAACGTATATGGATATCAGCGTTCTTATGTGCTCTGGCTATATGGAGCAGCGGGGTTCCCAATGCCTTTGCCCAGCTTCAGGAACCGGAGGTAGTGTGAATGGAAGAGCCCAGAACGCCCCTTGGAGAAGGATACAGCAGCGATATCGGCTTTGGCGTAGTACTAAATAATTTCGGTTTTGGAGTGGGCGGTCATTATAATAAAGTTATCTCCGACTACACAGAATTGTATTTTCGGACTGGGATTACGGGCATTCGTGATGTGAGCGAGCAAACATTTCAGAGTTTCTTTACCGGCAATCGCACCATTCCTAATAAATATAAGCGAGCTTTTGGATTTCCTTTTTTGTTCGGACTTCAGCATCGCATCTTTCCCAGAGCAATTACCGATAACTTTCGGCTATTCGTAGGGGCAGGGCTGGGACCTGCCATGGCCTTTACTTATCCCTATTTAGATGATGCAGATGAGAATGGATTCCGAACAATACGAATTGATCCTCAAACCGGCCGGATAAGGGGAGCTGAGCGGCTCAATGATTTTTTTACCGGATGGAGGGATGGAAGCACTCATTGGGGATTTAGCGGGGAGTTGACCATCGGTGCCGATCTGGGAAGTAGTTTTGATCATCGGGCTAAAATTGAATTCGGTTATTTCTTTTATTATTTCAGCGAAGGGTTGCAGATAATGCAGCCTTATCGGCCCACCGAATATGATATGGATACCGGCTATCCCATTGGGGATACTAAGGAGGAGTTCTACGATGCCCAGCAGTACTTTGGGAGTCCACAGATCAAGTTTACCTACGGTTTTGCGTGGTAGACAGCGAAAAGCGTATTACAAAACCGAATTACTTTTCTCCTTTAACCGCAGATAAAATTCCCGTACATTTCTTTAGAATTCAAAGCCAACAGAATTAAGTATATCATGAGTGTAATAGATGAAATTATAGGACGTCAAATTATCGATTCCCGCGGTAATCCCACCGTTGAGGTCGATGTTATTTTAAATAATGGTATTGTAGGGCGCGCAGCTGTTCCTTCCGGAGCCTCAACAGGAGAGTATGAGGCGGTAGAGTTGCGTGATGCTGATTCTAACCGCTACTTAGGCAAAGGAGTAACCCAGGCGGTTGAAAATGTAAATATGGTGATTGATAGTGAACTCCACGGCTTTGACGTCGTAAATCAGGTTGAGCTTGATAATAGATTGTTAGAAATAGATGGTACTGAAAATAAGGGAAATTTAGGAGCCAATGCTATACTGGGAGTGTCGTTGGCTTCAGCCCACGCAGCAGCAAATACGCTGGAACTTCCACTCTGGCGTTATATTGGCGGGACGAATTCGAAGGTGCTTCCACTGCCCATGATGAATATTATTAACGGAGGATCGCATGCAGATAATAATGTGGATCTGCAGGAATTCATGATTATGCCCGCCGGCGCTGCTACCTTTTCCGAGGCGGTGCGTATGGGGTCAGAAATCTTCCATCAGCTTAAGAAGGTGCTTGCATCTAAAAACTATAATACAGCGGTAGGAGATGAAGGTGGCTTTGCCCCCGATTTGGATTCCAATGAAGAGGCGGTCGAAGTTATTTTAGAGGCCATTGAGGAAGCCGGTTTTATTCCCGGTGATGAGGTCGTGATTGCCCTGGATCCGGCAACGGCTGAGTTCTATAATGCCGAAAAAGAGGTCTATGAGTTCCGCTGGAGCGATGGCAGTGAGCGCAGCCATGACGATATGGTTGCATTTTGGGACAAATGGGTCGATAAATACCCTATAGTTTCTATTGAGGATGCCCTGGATGAAGATGACTGGGACGGTTGGAAGAAGCTTACTGATGCTGTTGGTGATAAAGTGCAGCTGGTGGGTGATGACTTGTTTGTGACCAATACAGATCGCCTGGCGCGAGGAGTACAGCAGGGCATTGCCAATTCTATCCTGATTAAAGTAAATCAGATTGGAACCCTTACTGAAACACTGGATGCTATTGAGATGGCGCATAAAAATAATTATTCGGCCGTTATCTCCCATCGATCCGGGGAAACGGAAGACACAACCATTGCGGATCTTGCAGTAGCGACTAATTCCGGACAGATTAAAACAGGTTCTATGAGCCGTACCGATCGCATTGCTAAGTATAATCAGCTGCTGCGTATTGAGGAACAGCTGGGCGATAACGCCATATTTATGGGCGGTGAGGTATTTGACCTGTAAATAAATCCGGATATTGGAACACCATCAAACCCAGACTAACTGTTAGTTACCCTTACGGTCTGTATATCCTGGGTCTTTTGATTACTTCAGAGGCCCAGGGAATTCAATAATTTGAGTAAAGACTGAACGTATACTTCCAACACCATCCCTCAGTTGCTGAATTGTGGAGCGTGTTAGCCCATTGGCCCAGCCTTTAGCGTAATGCGGTAGTTCTATGAAGCCATCTTTAATTCCTGATGGATAAACTGCCCGGCACGGGCACATATTTAATCGTAACTTATGCAGATCACCAAACTTAGATTACAGAATTTCCGTAATCACATCGACACAGAGGTATCATGGGCTCCGCATATGAATGTAATTGTCGGCCAGAATGGTTCCGGGAAGACCAATCTGATTGATGCTATTCACTATTTGTGCATGAGCCGCAGCTTTGTTTCTACGAGCGATCGCTATGTGGTCAATCATGATGCAACTTTTTTTATGGTCAAGGGGCATTTTGAAGGCAATATCCGCTCAAGTTTCGATGTGGGATGTTCCTACTCGGGGGGCGAAGGGAAAAAGATCTTTGTCAATGAGAGTCCGCTTGACCGGCTTTCCGATCTAATTGGAATGGTCCCGGTAGTGGTATTAAAGCCGGGCGACAAGAAGCTAACCAGCGAAGGGCCCAAACAGCGACGCTCATTCATCGATTCTTTTATTAGCCAGATTTCACCCCGTTATTTACAAGAGCTGATGCATTATCGGAGGGTACGTAAACAGCGTAACAAGCTATTACAGGAATTCCGGGGCCGGCGCGATGTGCTGGAAGCCTACCTTGAACCCTGGGATGTGCAGCTGGCTGAGCATGGGTCGCGCATTATAGCCCAGCGGACAAAAGTGCTAAACAAGTTTCAGGATTATTTGGCGCGTGAATATGAGGTGATTTCCGGCATGCAGCACAAGCCGCATCTTGAATATCAGACCTTCTGCGAGCCCTCAGAAGATGAGCAGGTGGTAAAAGGGCGATATGAGGAGCAACTTGCCGATGAGCGTGATCATGAAATTGAGCGTGAGCTTACGCTGGTCGGGCCACACCGCGACGAAATTGTCTTTTATCTGGATGATTTCCAATTGCGGAAGTTTGGATCTCAGGGGCAGCATCGATTGTTTGTCCTGGCTTTAAAGTTAGCACAACTATTGTATTTTTCGGAAGAGCTGGATGATTTGCCTATATTTATGCTGGATGACGTATTCGGTGATCTGGATGCTCAGCGTACCCAGGTGCTGCTGAATGCCTTAATTGAACACGCCGGGCAGATCTTTGTGACTGCTGCTCATCCTATTCCCTTTAAAGAATACATAGATTTTGATGGGAAGCACAACCGGAAGTACCGAGTAAAGCAAGGCCAGGTTAGCCAAGTTTAATTTAAAAAAATATTTTGTCTCGATACCGATCAAATAATCCCCAGTCCTTAAAGAAGGCACTCAAAGACTTTTTAGATGATTATCCGTATCGCAAGCGGCTTAAGCGCGGCATGATTTTGTCTGTCTGGGAACAGACGGTGGGGAAACGCATCGCTGAGGAGACCAAAAATATTCATTTTGAGCACGGAAACCTGGTTGTTCATGTAAATAACCCGGCTTGGCGGCAGGAAATTCATATGAAGCGATTCAACATAGCCAAGAAACTCAACAAACAGGTTGGAGAAAGAATTATTAAAGAGATGGTCGTTCGGGCCTGATGACAAAACCTTATTCGCGGTACTTGATAGGATCCAATTAAAACGCTTTAAAACAGTGGCTGTATGGATATAAATAATAACAAAATAGAAAAAAAATACTTCGACGGACTGATTATTATAACCATGGCAGTTGTATTAGCAGCTATTGTTTATTTCGATTTGGAGGAGCTTTACCTAAAGCTATCGATGATTCCATTGATGATCTTTTATTTCACAGGTCAATATACTGAACGGAAATTCGGCGTTTATTCAGAAAAAAACAGTAAATAAAATGTTAGTATAGGGAATAAACTTATTTGGTGGCTATAGATTAGTATTATAGTTATAATCTACTGGTATTTTAGCTTCTCTGCCGCTTCCTATAGAGGCAGCAATAATAGGCATACGATTTTGCGCAAGTTATAGATGGATCAACCAATACTGCAAAATATTGAACAACGGGCCCGGGAAATATGGGATCATATTATCCAGGATTTGGGATCTAATAATAACCGGGAAGGAGCAGACTTTATCGGCCGGGAACGAGTGATCGTCTTTGTGGTAGCATTCATTTTGGCAGTATGTTTGTGGTTTATGGTCAATTTAAGCCAAAACTATAGCTTAAGTGTGGATCTGCCTGTTCAAAAAGGGATGACACCTGAAGGTCAGGCGTTAACCAAACCACTTCCGCAAACGGCAACGGTAAATATTTCCGGTGAAGGGTGGAAGCTGATTAATCTGTATAACAATCCACCGTCCGTCAAGATTGACGTAATGGAGCAAGAAGTAAATCTCTATAATCAGGTGCGCAAACAGCTGAGTGCTTTTTCCGAAATTGATATCCAAAAAGTACAGCCGCTGATGGTCACCATGAACCTGGAAGAACGCAGTTCAAAGACAGTGCCGGTAAAACCGGTGTGGGATATTAACTTTGAAAGTCAGTATAACTTTTTAGAGGTGCCCACGGTAAAGCCCGATAGTATCACGATCAGTGGAGCCACTTCACTGCTTAAAGATATTGACAGCTGGCCCACAGATACACTTTCCCGGGATTATGTAGATACTGATATCTCAACGGAAATAGAGCTACAGAAAGATCGGCTAATAACGCTTTCAAATAATAAGGTTGAACTTAATGGCGAGGTGGTCCAGTATACAGAGGGAAAGGCGAAGGTGAGACTTACCACAAAGGATCAGCCATCAGATCAAAATATTAGCTTTAGCCCGGCTATCATAACGGTTACTTTTGTAGTACCTATTGAGGAATTTACCAACATCGATAATCAGCATCTTCTATTTGAAGCCTATGTGGACTATGAGCAGGTGCTGAATGACACAACGGGATATGTTATGCCCAATATTGAAAATGCTTCAGAGAACAAGCATCTGAAGATCCGCTCCTTCCAGCCTGAGGAAGTAGCCTATTATAGAGTCGTTGACCAGTAACCCTATCCACAGGCGGGCAGCAAGGAGGGAGGAGGCGCAGGCCTCAAGAGTTACGGTTGTAGTCCAATCAGCGGTGGCCTACAACTACCACTACTTCGCTGATGATAAATGCATGGAAACAGGGCATTTGTATATAGCTATTGATATATTAAACACTTGGATATAAGCTACAAGGCATAGCTTCCAGGGATCAGGTAGTGAGGTTAGTAGCGGATGGCCTGGTTTATGCTTCCGGTACTTCATCCAGCTGTACACCTACGAGCCGGCTGACACCCGTTTCCGGCATGGTAACGCCGTACATCATTTCTGCTTTATTCATGGTTTTCTTGTTGTGCGTGATGATGATGAACTGTGTTTCTTCGCTAAATTGACGAATCATATCCGCAAAACGCTCAATATTAGCATCATCAAGCGGTGCATCTACCTCGTCCAGTACGCAGAAGGGGGAAGGTTTAACAAGGTAAATAGCAAAGAGAAGAGCAATGGCGGTAAGCGTTTTTTCGCCGCCGGAAAGCTGGGTAATGGTTGAGGGACGCTTTCCTTTGGGGTTTGCTTTTATTTCTATTTGAGCATTTAGCGGATCTTCAGCCTCCTGATCGATAACAAGATCACAGTAATCATCGTCATCGAAGAGCGTGTGGAAGACTTTGTGAAAGTTACTACGAATTTTTTCGAACGTAGTGTTAAAGCGTTCTGTAGCTGTTTTATTTATTTTATTGATGGTTTCGCGGAGCTCCTCAGCGGCCTGATGCAGATCGCCGATTTGTTCTTCATAGAAATCAAGTCGCTCTTTTTCTTCTTCATATTCCTCGATAGCCAGCGGATTAACTTCACCAATCTTTTTAAGCTTTTGTTTTAGCCAGGCAATTCGCTTCTTTGCCTCATCCGGATCTTTATCAACAGGCAGCTCTACTTCTATTTGATCCATTAGTATTTCATAAGTTTCCCAAATATGATCCGTGAGATTTTCGATTTGCATATCGAACTTCTCTTTGGCCATCGCCAGGTGATGAACCAGTTCCATATTGACTTCCTTCTGGCGGCGGACTTCCTTTAGCTCTTTTTCAATTTCGTTTATACGTCCGCGCTGCCTGCCGGATGCTTCTTTAGTTTGTTTGAGCTCTTCATCGGCAGTACTTTTCTTTTCTTTCAGAGTTTCTACCTTATCCTCCAGCTGTTTTATAGATGTTTTATACTTTTCAATACGTTCTTGAGCCTTTTTGGTCTTTTCTGACCGTGTTTTTAGTCTTTTCTTTGAATTTTTAATGCCATTTTCGGCGCGGTGGATATCACGCTCATGGTTTTGAACTTTATTTTTAAGGTCCTGATGCTTTAGCTGGGCATCGTTAAAGCGGCTTTGAGCAATGGATCGTTCTTCCTCCAGCTCACTGAGCGTTTTTTCTTTTTCTTTTTGGTCGGAATGCAGATCTTTTAGCTTTTGCTGAAGCTCCTTTTGTCGGGGCTGCAGCTGATTGAACTCCGCTTGTGCTGCTCCTTCATTATTTATCAGTGTTTCCCGTCGATCTTTGAGTTCGCTGATATTTTTTTGATAGATCTGGATCCTCGACTCAAAGCTGTTAATTTCGTTCTCTATATTCCTGAAGGCTTTCTCCTTTTGCTTGAGCTCTTGTTCAATGGCTCCCGGATCGATGGCCTGATAAGCCTGTTGGCTTTCTTCCAGCTGCTTTTTTAGTGTTTCAATATCTGAGGTAATATTCGTTTGTCGCCCGCTGAGCTTTTCAATTTTATCTTTTAACCCAACACGAATGCCGGCATTTTTACTGTTACTTCCGCTTTGGAAAAACCGACGACCCGTAATAACCTCGCCGTCCAGTGTAACGCCGGTTTGGTGTGGATGACTAAGCTTTTGTGAGGCCGCTTCCATAGAGTCGAAAACGAAGACGTGACCGAGCAGCAGATTTTTTAAATCCCCGTATCGATCATCCGTCTTTGTTTGATTAGCCAAGGAGCTTTCATCGGCCGCATAGGGGCCTGAAAGCTGGTTTAGTGGTATAAAGGTAGCTTTACCCTTGTTGTTTTCTTTAAGTAGTTCAGCGGCCTTTTTGGCATCATCGAGCGTTTCAACAACAATAAAATTCAGGCTTTCATTGAGGACCGATTCCAGGGCTACGGCGTGCTTCTCGTTCGTTGAAATCAAGTTGGAAACGACCTCAAGCAGCGGGAAGTCATCCTGGTGTTCTTCCAGCAAAAACTGGACGCTGGAAGGAAAAGCTTCATTGGAGGCCGCAATATCTTGTAGCAGTGAGATTTCCGATTCAACCGAATCCAGCTCACTTTGTTTGCTGCGAATCTGATCCTTGAGCACATTTTGTTGATTACTCAGCTCTTCGCGCTTGCTGCGGGCTTCATCTAATTTTGTCTGAAGCTCATTGCGCTCCTTTTTAGCCTTTTTTAGCTTCTTCCGCTGTAGCTTTTGCTCTCCGCGTGCGTTTGCAATCTCACCCTCCAGATCTTCCATTTCTTCCCTGATACGGATAAGGTCGCCTTCGGTATTTTCAAGCTTCGACTCAATTTTTACCCGTTTTGTCTGCAGATCATTAAGGCTCTGATTGGTTTGAGAAAATTTATTTTCAATCTGATCCAGCTCATCACGTTCCTTGGAGTATTCCTGCTGAATCTGACTATAACGCTCTTTGGAATCCTTGAGGTTACGCTTAGCTTTGCTCAGGTTTTTTTCAAAATTTTCTAATTTATGCTGGCTGCTTTGAAATGCCTCGCGCAGGTCTTTTAAATCCTTCTTACTTTCTTCGATATCCTTGTCATACTGCTCTATGACAGTTTCTTCATTACTGATTTTTTCGTTGGTAATCTGGAGCTTTGTTTCCCGGTCGCGTACTTTACTGCTGAGCTGGCTGACTCTTCGTTGAGCTTCGGACTGTTCTTTTTCCTTCTCAGCAAGCTCATTGCGTGCCGTTTCTGCTCCCTGCTCCAGCTTCTTAACCTTCGACTGGATTTCCTTTTTTTCCTCATCCGCATTATTGATTCGCTCTTTTAGGGGGCCTAATTCCTTCTGTACTTTATTGAATTCATGCTTATTCAGGGCCTTATCAAGATGCTCAAGTTCTTTGTTATAATTTTTGGCTTTCTTGGCCTTTTCGGCCTGCTTCTCAAGCGATTGTGCCTTTTTGCGCACTTCTTGCAGGATATCTTCTACCCGCTGGAGATCTTCTTCGGTACTGTCGAGCTTCCGGTATGTTTTTTTCCGCTTTTCCTTATAGCTGTTTATTCCTGCCGCTTCTTCAAAAAGCTTACGCCGGTCATTATTTTTATCCTGTAAAATTTCTTCTACCATTTTGAGCTCAATGACCGAATAGGCATCGGAGCTCATTCCAGTATCCATGAAAAGCTCATTAATATCTTTTAGACGGCATTGCGTACCGTTGATCAGATATTCACTGTCGCCCGATCGGTATAGGCGGCGCGAAATAGTGACTTCGCTATATTCGGTAGGCAGAAGGCCTTTATTATTTACCAGAGTCAGAGAAACTTCGGCCATGCTTAGCTTATTCTTCTGAGCCGTACCGTTGAAGATCACATTCGACATATTAGAAGAACGCAACAGGGTAGGGCGCTGTTCGCCAAGTACCCAGCGGAGAGCATCTACAATATTGGATTTACCACATCCGTTGGGACCTACAATGGCGGTTATGCCCAAGTCAAAAGAGACATTCGTATTATACGCAAAGCTTTTGAATCCCTGCAGCTCCAGTTCGGATATAAACATGGTTTAAAAGGGCGATATAAAAGTTTAAGCTAACAAGTACTGGTTTTTAGGAGATTATATGCTGACTGGGCCAGCTTTTTTGGTATAAAGATAGTTTGGATATCTTGGTTATAAGAATACCGATAATGTTGCTGCTTTAGCTTTTCAAGGCAGGCCGTAAGCAGATATCTCATTCGGTTTACTTTTTGACGTTGAAAAGATGAATCATACGGTCATTATCTCTTCTTTTTTGGACTCCAGCAAATCATCTACAGCTTCCGTATGTTTATCCGTTATATTCTGGGTTCCTTCCTCAGCTTCGTATTTAGAATCGGCTGAAAGTGAATCTTGTTCAACTTTCTTTTTAATATCATCATTAGCTTCGCGCCGGATATTTCGAATAGATATGCGCGTATCCTCAGCGATCTCTTTCGTTCGCTTAACTAAATCTTTGCGGCGTTCTTCAGATAATATAGGGAGAGGAATTCGAATGATATTACCGTCATTATTGGGGTTCAGGCCCAGTCCCGCCGCCATAATAGCCTTTTCAATGTCTTCAAGGGCCGACTGATCAAAGGGCTGAACCGTCAAAAGACGAGCTTCCGGAGCACTTACATTGGCCAGCTGGTTAAGAGGGGTTAGTGAGCCATAATACTCAACTTTTATACCATCGAGCAATGCGGGCTGGGCCTTTCCGGCCCGAATATGAGATAGCTCTTTCTTATAGTACCGGACGGAGTCTTTCATTTCCTTATCGGCATTGTCAATAATCGATTGTAGCTCTGGTGGTAACATAATTATTTAATCCTTATTTGGGTTTAACAGGTTTCAGGACCAAATGAATGTAACAAATCTATGAATCTTCCCAAACTACCGTTGAGCCAATATTTTCGTCAGTAGTGAGAACCTTTTTAAGGTTGCCCACAGTATTCATATTAAAAACAATGATGGGGGTTTCATTTTCGCGACATAGAGTAAAGGCTGTTAAATCCATAATTGAAAGGCGCCGCTCGAGTACTTCTTCTCCAGGAATGGTATCGAACTTTTTGGCATCGGGATTTACTTCGGGGTCGGCTTCAAAGATTCCGTCTACGCGAGTACCTTTGAGAATGACGTCGGCTTCAATTTCGATAGCCCGCAGCGAGGCGGCCGTATCAGTAGTGAAGTAGGGATTGCCCGTTCCGGCGCCAAAGATGATCACCCGGCCTTTTTCGAGGTGGCGAATAGCACGCCGCCGAATATAAGGCTCGGCGATTTCTTCCATCCGGATAGCAGACATCAGCCGGGTGTGAACTCCTCTTTGTTCCAGGGCATCTTGTAAAGCCATGCTGTTAATCATTGTGGCAAGCATACCCATATAATCGCCTTGCACGCGATCCATGCCTTCGGTAGCCCCTTCTACGCCACGAAATATATTGCCGCCTCCCACTACTACCGAAACTTCTAAACCTTCGTCATGGGCTGATTTTATTTCATTAGCATATTGTTCGAGTACGTCACCGTCAATACCATGTCCCTGTTCACCTAACAGTGCTTCACCGCTTATTTTTAGTAGTATACGCTGATATTTGTTAGCCACTTTTGTATGTGCATTTGATAAAGTTAATAATCAGATGATCACTCTAATTATTTGAGATTATAAAACATAAAAAAAAGGCTACCGAATTGGCAGCCTTTTTAAATCGATCAGTTTAAGATGCTTCTCCAAGCTGGAGTCTTTTGAAGGATTTCACCAGCGGGGTATCATTTTCTTTAAGGTAGGTCTCTACCGACCTGCTGTTATCTTTGACAAATTTTTGATCCAACAGCACGTGATCTTCGTAGAACCGCCGCAACTTGCCTTTTGAAGCCTTTTCGGCAATTTCTTCCGACTTGCCTTCATTAAGTAGCTGTTCTTTGGCAATTTTAAGCTCATTTTCTACAACGGAGCTGTCAACTCCTTCTTGGTTAACAGCAATAGGTTTCATGGCTGCTACCTGCATAGCCACATTCCGGCCTATCTCTTTATTATCGACTGATCCCTGGAATTCAACAAGTACTCCCAATTGATTTCCGGGGTGGATATAGGAAATATATTCGCCATCTGTGCTGACGAATACAACGCGTCCAATTTTAATCTTTTCACCGATTTTGCTGACCATATCTTTGAGGTGATCCGCAACGGTAAGTCCGTCGACTTCTACTTCCAGCAGTTCATCTACCGAGTTTAATTCTTCTTCAAAAACAATATCGAGGAACTGTTGTGCCCGGTCCTGAAACTCGTCATTTCGCGCAACGAAGTCCGTTTCACAGTTAATTTCGAGTGCAGCTGCCTGTTGGCCGTCATCACTGACCTTAGTTACGATCAGCCCTTGGTCGGCATCGCGGTCAGCTCGTTTTTCAGAAAGTTCTTGTCCCTGCTTGCGGAGAACTTCAATAGCTTCATCAAAATCTCCGTCCGCATCTTGGAGGGCCTTCTTGCAGTCCATCATTCCGGCCCCCGATTGTTCGCGTAGTTCTTTTACATCTTTAGCAGAAATACTCATGTTGAATTAAACGGTTTATGCTTTTTGGTTCCTTGTTATATATGCGGTAGTATTATTCTTCTTCACCAGAAGGCTGCTTTTTCTTTCTTTTTCGCCGGCGGCGTTTGCCGGTTGCTTTTTTCTTTGTTTTAGCCTTCTTTTCAGCCTTTTTAGCTTCTTCAGCTGCTTGTTCAAGGAGCTCTTCCTCATTCTGAGCCTCTCGCTGGGCATTTCCTTCAATAACAGCATCTGCTACCTTGGAGGTAATAAGCTGGATAGTGCGGGCCGAGTCATCGTTACACGGTATAATATATTCCGGCGTATCAGGGTCGGAGTTGGTATCAACCATTGCAATCATGGTGATATTCAGCTTGGCCGCCTCTTTTACTGCAATATCTTCTTTTGTGGTGTCTACAATAAATGCGGCACCAGGCAGGTGATTCATATTGGCAATGCCGCCGAGCGTATTTTCAAGCTTTTCGCGCTCCCGTTCCAGCATAAGGACTTCTTTTTTGGTGAGATCCTCGAAGGTACCTCTTCGTTCCATCCTATCGATTTCTTCCATACGGGAAATGCTTTTCTTAACCGTGGAAAAGTTCGTCAGCATTCCACCCAGCCAGCGATGAGTAACATAAGGCATACCGCAGCGAATCGCTTCCGTCTTTACAATATCCTGGGCCTGCTTCTTGGTGCCTATGAAGAGAATTGTCTTATCGGCACGCGAGAGCTTCGTGATTTCATTGAGAGCCTCCTGGAAGAACTTCTGAGTTTTTTTAAGATCGATAATATGAATCCCATTACGCTCCATAAAGATGTAATCATCCATTTTGGGATTCCATCGGGGTGTAAGGTGTCCGAAGTGAGCACCTGCTTTTAAAAGCGTCTGTAAATCAGGTGTTTTTGACATAGTAATGTTGATTTATGATTGAGTTATTCCTCTACACAGGTTGTCCCCGGCGCTAATCGGCCACTTGGCAGACACTCGGCGCTCTGAGTCGCTGTGTATGTGTGATAAGTGAGTGGAAAAAGAAAAGTGTGCGGTATATTAACGCTTGGAAAACTGGAATTTCTTGCGAGCACCAGGCTGTCCGTACTTCTTGCGTTCGGTCATACGATCATCGCGGGTAAGCAGCTTGCTTTCTTTCAGAATGCTGTGCCACTCTTCGTTATGATCATCAAGGGCGCGGGCCAGAGCGTGCTGTATAGCACCGGACTGGCCGGTAATTCCGCCACCGCTAACAGTGACTTTAATATCAAATTGTCCGTCAGATTCGGTTACTTTAAGCGGCTTAAATGCTACATTTCGATGCGCTTTTGTAGAAAAATAATCTTCTAACGGTCGCTTATTGACGATAAAGTCTCCTGAACCGGGTTGAATATACAACCTTGCAGTAGAGGTTTTTCTTCTTCCAATGAAGTTTTTTTGTTCCATTCGTTATTAAAGCTCTATTTTTTCAGGTTGTTGTGCTTCTTGTTCATGTACCGGACCAGCATATACCCGAAGGTTAGTCATTAGCTTATCTGATAACTTATTTTTGGGCAACATGCCTTTAACGGCGTTTGTGATAAGAAATGTAGGATCTTCTTCGATCATCTCTTCAGCTGAGGTTAATCGCTCGCCGCTGGGATAGCCGGTATAGTGAAAATATTCTTTCTGCTGCCACTTATTGCCGCTAAGTTCTACTTTATCGGCATTGATGACAACGACATTATCACCGGTATCCATATGCGGAGTAAATTCGGGCTTATGTTTGCCTCTGAGGTAAGTTGCTACTTTTGTAGCCACGCGCCCTAAAGCATGCCCTTCAGCATCAACAAGAACCCATTTCTTATCGATGTCACTCGCTTTAACAGAGTAGGTCTTGTAACTATTGGTATTCACGGTTAAAAAGTATTTTAAAAATTTCTTTTATTTGAAGTTTCGAAAAATATGCTTATTTGTGGTCATTTGCAACGTCAATAGGTTAAAGTTTTACCCTGCAAAAACAAGTATGTTTAATGGAGTTGTATCATTGTGCAGATTGCCGAAAGGAGATGTAATAAAGCTTTGCAGCCACTTTTGTGCATAAATATTTCATAATGGCAATGAGGGTAGTTCTGATGCAAGCTGAGCACCACTGCTTATCCTCAGTTCAGGTTTAATAATTGCAGCTTTTGCAAAGTGTATGAAATACGGATTATGAACGACCTATTTGTAGTCGGTGATCTCCGATTCTATTTCGTCATTTTGTAAAAGCGTGTGTTATGAAGTACTGCCGCTATGGTAAGGCCTACAATAAGCCCAATCCAAAGTCCCTGCGGACCGATCCCCTGCATCATACCCAGGAAATAGCCTATCGGTATTCCTACCATCCAATAAGCAATAAAATTCACAACCATTGGTATTTTGGTATCCTTCAGCCCGCGCAGCGTTCCGTAGCCGCTTACCTGGAAACCATCGGATATTTGGAAGATTGCCGCCATATAAAGCAGAGATATTGCGATATCATTAACGGCCGGATCGTCTGTATATAGGCTGGCGATGGTATCCGGAAACAGAAACATTACCAGGGCCATAACGATCATACAGGAAACAGCCAGCGAAATGCCAACATATCCGCGATGTCGGGCTTCGGCAATATTATTCTGGCCAGCTGCTTGGCCTACCCGAGTGGTAATAGCCGTGGAAAGGCCATAGGGGATCATGAAAGCCATCGAAGAAAAGTTCATTGCTACCTGATGGCCGGCTACCGCTAAAGTCCCCAATGAACCCATCAGCAAGCTAACGAGTGCAAAGGTGGAAGTTTCCATCGTTGAGCTCAGGCCAATAGGTATGCCTATATTAAAGATATCTTTGATGTAGCTCCACTGAGGCAGATGCAGGCTGGAGAAAATCTTAAACCGCTGGTATGGTTTGTAACGGGCAGTAAATATAAACATGGTGAAGAACATAGCAAGTGCTGCCAGCGAAGAGGAATAGCCTGTACCGGTAGACCCAAGAGCAGGCAGGCCCAGTTTGCCATACATCAGTATATAGTTCCCGATAATATTTACGGGTAACCCAAGCAGGGCTGCAAGCATGCTGGGCTTTGTAGCAGAAAGCCCCTCATTAAAGTAACGAAGGACATAAAAGCCAAATATTGGAAAGATGCCCCAGGACATGGCTGTCAGGTAGCTCATTGCAGGATCAATGATTTCGGGATCAACATCCAGCAGATGCAATGCCCAGTCCATGTTACGTAGAAGGAAGAAAAAGGGCAGGGAAAGAATTAGGCTTAGCCACAGGGCCTGCTGGGTACTCTGGCCAATTGCTTTGAGGTTGCGGGCTCCGAAATGGTGGGCTACGATTGGGTTTATGGCCATAAGGGTGCCGGCGGCCAGCATGATTATCGGATTTAGCAGAGCACCTCCGATGGCTACCGCCGCTAAATCTCCAGCTGATAGGTTACCCGCCATTACGGTATCCACAAAATTCATTGACATTTGCAGGAGCTGGGCAATGATGATTGGGATACCTATCCGGAGCGTTTCCTTGGCTTCCGCCCGTATTTTGTATTTATTTGACTTTAGATATGCTAACAAAACGTTAAGAGATACTCATTTTTAGCAAGCGCTAATAGTACGAAAATTCCGATCCAATAAATAGGATAGTTTAATTAGAAGTGAAGGTCTGGAATCTGCTCGTCTTATTAGCTGTTGAGGGGTAATTTAATAATAAAGGTGGTTCCTTTTCCTTCAATGGAGGCAAAGGAAATACTGCCGTCATGGGCTTCAACAATTTTTTTACAGATGGCCAACCCCAGTCCGGTACCTCCTGATTTAGTTGAAAAATTGGGGACAAAGATATTATTTCGCGCACTTTTTGCAATACCCTTGCCATTGTCTTCAATCTCAATAAAAGCGTGTTCTTCTTGCTTATACAAGGTAAGTGAGATTTTCCCCTCATCTTTCATAGCTTCGTACGCATTTTTAACGATATTGATGAATACTCGTTTAAGATCATCGGCAATACCCTGAACTTGCAGCTCTTGATCGGGAAGTTTTAGGGTTACCGTTACCTGTCTGTCATGCTCATACAACGCTTTCACTGAATTAAGAAGATTGTTAAGGTTTAGGGCAGTAAAGTTTTCACTGACAGGTTTTGAAAATTTTGAAAAATCGGAAGCGATATTGCTAAGTGATTGAATTTGCTCAATCAGGTTGTCTGTGATGTGCTGAATGCGTTCTTTTAGTTCTTCTCCTTCATAACGTCCCGACTGTATTTGGCGCTCAAGATGTTGTACATTGAGTTTCATAGGCGTAAGCGGATTCTTTATTTCATGGGCTACTTGTTGAGCCATTTCTTTCCAAGCTGCTTCACGCTCAGCTTTGGCCAGTTCTTTTTGTAACTCTTGAAGCCGAAAGACCATCTTGTTGTACGCTTGTGCTAAGTTACCTATCTCATCTTTACTGGTAATCGGTATGGTGGTATTAAGGTCTCCGCCCGATATTTTATCGAGCCCATGCCGGATGTGAACTAATGGTTTCGTGAGAGATTTAGATATAAATACCGTTCCCAGGATAAAGAATCCAAATACGAGCAGATAGGCCAGAATGAGGTAGCTCGTAATTTCCAGTAGCTGTTGGGCATACTGCGGAGATTCGGGGAATGTTGGAATAGCAATCGTTGCTATTTGCTCGTTGTTGGCGTCGAGCACCGATCGATAGCCAATAAGCAAAGGTTGATTAGCAATTGTTACCTTCGAGTAAGCCTCTCTGTTCTGCTGTAGATATAGTTTCTGATAAATATTGTAAGGCAATGCCTCGGGCAGCAGGTGTTGCCGATAGATTTGTGGAGTGGTAGATTTTGTAACCTTTAAATTGTTATAAAAAGTAGCGTCGGCTTGGAGGTCGGTTGTTAGTGCCTCGAGTGAGGAGTTGCGGCTCAGTCTAAGCAAGTTTCGCCGACTGCTGCTCTTTTCTATAGAATTAGAGAGTCGTTCTAATTTATTAAACAGCTGCAGCCGTACGTTGTTTTGATTCTGATGCTTAATGGCATAGTGGGAGGCAGCAATGGTAAAGCCCATGAAAATGAGAGTGGCCAGCAAGAAGCTGTCTATAATACGGTCTTGAAATAACTTGTCCTCGCCCATCAGTGCGAAGCGACCCCAGCCCAACACCTGCAGAACCAGTAGAAGCAGAAGGCCAAGTATTAGCAGCGTAAAGCTAAATCTAAAGAATCCAAACAGGATGGTACGATAGTTGACTAATAAAGCACTGATAGAAATAGCCTGATCTTTACCACTATTCCATAATAAGGTACGATAAGTATATTGATCATCCTGGAAGTTATAATAACTTATTGAATCTGTAGCCAGTATTTGACGCTGCCTGCTGTTTAATTGCTGATATTTGGGAAAATACCCGGCAAAACCTTGCTTGAATGTGCGAGTTAGCTTTCCATGATTATATTTTTGCATTAACATAGGCCTGTTCCAATCCTCATAGGTGAGTGAGGCCATAACCGCTCGTATGGGTTTATCAAAGTTTGGTCGTTCTTTAAATACCGAGCTCCGTACCCAGGCTATGGGAACTTGCTGGGAAATACCGAATATTGGTACCCATCCGCGATAAAATGTTTTATAATCTTCTTGGTTGACCAGCTGAGGCTTTTGTACAATTGGACGAATGGAAGATTTAGTGATTTGTTGGATATTAATAACCAGCTGCAGATCATCAATGCTGTAGGTATTAACCCAGTTTGGGGAATTTAGGTTTGTGGAGTAGCTTGCAAGCATTTCGCCCGTTGCACTGATCATTTGAAGGTCAAATGAATAAGGGCTTCGCTTTTGTTCCAGGAATTCTCTAATAGTTTGTGTAAACTCAGTTTGGAGGGTGGCTTGTTCATTATAAAGTTTGTTATAGTTGAGGGATCGGAATTTATTCTCCAGTTTGATGAGTAAATCTCGGGTAAGTTCTTTGGCATGGGGATCATTTTCTTGGGCAAAATCCCGGGCTTTGAATATGAGGGTGGTGTCAAGGTTTTTTAAATAGGTTTGGTATATAAGAGGCATGCCAATGGCGGCAATAAATATACTGGCAAAGATAAGCGTACGGAGTGGAGAGACTCTTGAGTTCCAATATGCCTGACCAGTATAACCGATAATGAATCCAAAGATAATAACAAAAGCAACCAAGCTGGTGATAAGTATCCAGGTAGGGAGCGAGGGGACGAAGGGGAAAAAGCTGCTAAAACTCAGGCCGATTAGGAAGGTGAGCCCTAATAAGATAGTGGCCAGCTTGAGATGGTTTCGGACGGTTCGCAGTAAAAACTGATTTAAGGTAATGAGCAGGGACGCAAGGGCTAAAAGGGCAAGTCCCAGCGAGATGTAGCTCAAAACAGTACTCCCCGCAGGGATAATGCTTAAGTCTAGGAGTGGGATTTTCTCCAGAGTTAAATATTGGTCCAGCAGGTATATGGTATTGGGAAGTACCCATACATTGACCAGCCCGGCAAAAACTGCAATTCCGATGGCACTTAAAAAGGAAGTTGCCTTAAGCTTTCTGTGGAAGAAGGGGAGCTTTTTTGCCAGGGCAAGGGTGGCTAATACTATAAAAGTTGAATGTACGATTAGCTTGCACAGGTGATGGATAGTACTTTTAGATAGGTTGGTGCTGAGATCTGTGAGGATGAGTACCCAGCTGCTAAGAATGTTGGTGTATGTAAAAAGCAGCCATCCGGCCACAATTAAGAATAGCTGTACTATGAGAGCCCTGTTCCACTTCAGCTTACTCACCACGTTAAAAAATAATAGCACGAGAATAAAGCTGGCAAATATTCCGAAAGCCAGCCGCCAAAAAGATGTTTTTTTAAACCATTGTGTGGGACTTTGACCGGTTTCTTCCATAGAACTGGCGTAGACAACGCCAACGGAATCGCCGGCTAAATTTTCAAGCTTTTCAGTGAATAGCGTATTTTCTGACAGTTCGCTGAATAGCTTAAAGCCAATGGTATACTTGCCGGAGATAACTTCCGACTTGAAAAAGTTAAATTCACTGCCGGATCCGATATAAAGTGGATTGCTTTGTTCTATTCTGTAGGTAGCATGCAGCTGGTACCAGGTATCCGTTTTACCATCATCAACGTTAAACGGCACCCGTGTTTCCCAGTAGATCACGTTATTCTTTTTTTGAATAACTATTTTGGGGTCCAGGCTGCCTTCAAAGATGTCGTTATCTGGCGTAAATTGAGGAAATCCCTTCCAGACAATAGGCTGATCTTGCTGATACAGGGCCATTCCCCATAAATTTGAGGAGGAGGGGAGATGTTCGTAGAGTTCTTTTGGAGGACGATTTTTTATAAGAAGCGGTTCAAGAGATTCGGCAATATCTTGAGTTTGGTTGAGTATTTTTTGCTGTTGTTTGACAAACTTATCGGCCACACCAGCCAGTTCTTGCCGAATATTTTGCTTACTGTTAATAGGGGAAGGTTTTTTGGATTGTCTCCAACTTTCCATTGCAAAAAATATAATAAATAGACCCAATAGTGTTCCTCCTATGTAGAGGTACTGCTTATATGGATCAAATATATTTTTCATAATTTTTTAGTTGATCACTACTAGGAATAGAGCCGAATATATGCTTTGCGGCTCTTGTAAGCGTCCAATACAGAATCTAAAGAGATTTGTCGAGAAATAAAGGGCTTTTTGAGGCCCAGTGTCGAAAGAAATAAAGGGGAGCGCTCCGTGGAAATGTATTTAAGCCCGTATCAGATTGGGAATATCTGAGGGTTTTTTTCCTTGTAAAAGGTCTATGATGGCACTGGCAGCAAGCATGCCAATATCTCTTCTTGTCTTTTGGCTGGCACTGGCTATATGCGGTGTAAGCAGGCAGTTTGGAGCTGATTGGAGCTGTGGATGTACTTTTGGTTCGCGCTCGAATACATCAATACCGGCACCGCCAATTTTGGCACTGTGTAAGGCATCCGCCAGTGCTTCTTCATCTACCACCGGCCCTCGGGAAGTATTGATAAGAATAGCATGTTCAGGCATGAGGCTAAGGATGGATTGGTCGATTAGGTGTTCCGTTTCTTTGGACAGCGGACAATGAAGGGTCAGAACATCCGCTTGTTGAGCTATTTCTTCTACGCTAGAAATATAGGTAGCCTGGAGTTTGGTTTCCGTTTCCTGCGGGACTTGATTTCTATTGTGATACAGCACTTCCATTCCCAAAGCTCCAGCCCGCCGGGCTACCGCTTGTCCAATGCGTCCCATGCCGATGATGCCTACGGTGCTGCCTTGAAGCTCCATCCCGAGAAAGCCCAGGGGCTCCCAGCCCTCATATTCTCCATCAAGCAGGTATTGCTGAGCACTAAAAAGACGTCGGGCAACTGCGAGCATAAGGGCAATGGTGAATTCAGCACAAGAATCACTCAGGACGCCGGGCGTATTTGCAATATGTATATTATGGTGCTTTGCGGCTTTCAAATCAATATTATTGTATCCTACCGCATGGTTAGCAACAATTTGCAACCTTTCGCCGGCAGCTAAAACATTTTCAGTGATTGGGTTAGAAAGCATACTTAACATCCCGTCATATTCGCCTATATGTTGTATAAGCGCTTTTTGAGAGTTATAATCTCCCCGTTTGCCTACCTCAACCGTAAAGTGGTTACGCAGCTTATCGATTACGGCCGGAATGATAGGTTCAGTAACGAGCACACGTTTGGACATAGTAAATGGTTGAGGACTTAAGAGTGGGCTTTTATTTGTTGAATCAGTTTAAGGCAGAAACGAAGCTTGCCAAAACATAAAGATATACGCGTATTAAACGCTAGCCATCATCTTCAATTCGGGTAACTACGGCATCGTTCCACATGCGCTCGATGTCATAATATTCGCGCAGTTCCTTTTTGAAAATGTGAACAACTACATTGACGTAATCGAGGATAACCCATCGCCGGCCATCGAGCCCCTCTTCTTTCCATGGTTTCTCGCTTAGCTGTTCTTTGGTAGCTTCAACAATATTACCGGCAATAGCTTTAATTTGAACGTCAGTTTGGGCATGGCAAACAACAAATTTATCTGTTAATGATGTTAATTTATGGATATCTAAGACGGTAATATCCTCCGCCTTTCGTTCCAGCATAGCTTCCGATATAACGTCTATCAGCTTATCCGAATCTGCGGTTTTAGTGTTGTTTACACTTGTGAATTGTTGTTCTTCCTTTGGGGAAGTCTCGGTCATATAAATATTACTTGAATGTTAGCGATTTATAATCAGAACCAATCACCACGGTTGCATCCAGATAAAAGTCATCCGAAGCTTCAATTAAAATGTTTTCTGATATTATTCCTAATGCTTTGGCAACCTGTTCGGCATTATCAGTATTGTTTGTTCGTGCTATCACAACAGATTTGGTCATATCAAAGTTCTTAAAATTCCCCGTTTTTACCACATCAAATCCATTTTTACGTAAGGTTGAAGTAGCGCGATCAGCCAATCCGGGAACACCCGAACCATTTAAAACCTCCAGCTGGATAACATCGCTGATTAGCTGTTGATCCTTTTGGGTTCGTTTGTTCTCTATTTTTGGATAAACGATCCGAGTGAATAGACCAAATACTAATAGTGCAAGTAATAAGCTAAGGAAGCCGATGGCCGCATTGAGACCAAAGGATTTTGAATTATTATCTTCTGCAGTCATTGAATCTATAAATCAAAAGAAAGGGCGTCGATAAGGACTGAATGCGTTTTGTCGGTATCCCCAAGGACCGTAGCCGCCCGGTATCTGTTGAAATTGGACGCGAATATGGCTGTTATCGCTTATTTTATAATCAAGTTCGGCATTTCTAAGGATTAGTTTAGCTCCAAAACCTCCATCATTACTCCCGTTGGGCTGCATAAAGCTGTTGCCAAAAGGGGAATGTAAAAGCGACAAATCAACACGACCGGTTAGCCTTTCACTAAAGAAAAATCGCATCGTATTGGTATAAGCATTCATATTATGCATTTGACCACCAAAACCGGTGAACATGATGGAATAGGAATGGTCCATCTGCATGTTAAACAGGTTGGATAACTTGGCGCCCTCGCTCGGATCTTTCACTACATCAGTTGTAAGGTCTGATCTATGCTGCAGGTTGTCTCTGAACTGAGCACTGGCATGAGAATGGACTCCTATTGTGAGGAAAGCCAATACCAGGATCAGAGTTACAATTGTTGAACGCTTCATATTAATTTATGTAGATAAGTTAAAATATAACTACAGTTTCAACGCTCAAAGAGCTACCATAAGTATACTAAAGTATATCCCTACAAGAAAGAGAAATATATCCGCGACGTAAAAACGTTGGAAAGGCTTTTACCAGACAGGTTAAAATAACCTGATTTTTTGCATATATACTCGTTGCAGAGGTGGAGGGATTCGAACCCCCGGAACCGTAAAACGATTCTGCGGTTTTCGAGACCGCCCCATTCGACCGCTCTGGCACACCTCCGAATAAATTTGGATTTGTCCAATGTCTTAATTTAGAGTATATTTGTACGCTTTGAAATTTTGAAATATACGGGTTAACAAAACCAATTAAAAGGCTGTAATTCGATAATGAAACTAACCGATTTTAAGTTTGAAACAGATGATTTCAACATTCCTGAAGAACCTGTTAAGCCGCGAGATGCTGCAAAGCTGATGGTATTGGACCGAGAAGATGAGTCGATTACTCATGAGAAGTTTTCTGATATCCACAAGTATATGAACGAGGGGGATGTGATGATTTATAACGATACCAAAGTGTTTCCTGCGCGGCTGAAAGGGAAGAAGGAGAAGACTGATGCCGATATTGAAGTGTTTTTATTGCGTGAGCTGGTGCCTGAAAATATGCTTTGGGATGTGCTTGTAGAGCCCGCCCGTAAAATACGAATCGGAAATAAACTTTATTTCGGTCCTAATTTGATGGCTGAGGTTATTGATAATACCACTTCGAGGGGCCGAACAATCCGCTTTTTATTTGATGGAACGAATGAAGAGTTGTACGAGCTATTGGATGATATTGGTGAAATGCCGCTTCCTCCATACATTGAACGTGATCCGCGGGAAGAGGATAAAGAGGAATACCAAACTATTTTTGCAAAAGAGCGCGGTTCGGTGGCTGCTCCGTTTGCGGCAATGCACTTCACGCCTGAGCTCGTTGAGAAGCTTGAAGATAAAGGCGTGCATATGATGCCCATCACCATGCATATTGGGTGGGGAACATTTAGGCCCTGTGAGGTGGAGGACTTAACGAAGCATCGAACTGATTCGGAGAACTACTATATTTCTGAGGAGACTTCTCAAAAGGTTAATGAAGCGCTCCACAGCGAGGATAATAAAGTAGTAGGGGTCGGCACAACATCTGTACGAACTATAGAGACCAGTATTACGGCCAGTGAAATCTCCAAGCCGAGTACAGGATGGACGGATAAATTTATATTTCCTCCCTATGAGTTTAAAGTGACCGAGAGTGTTGTAACCAATTTCCACCGTCCTGAATCGACAATGTTGATGTTGGGTGCCGCCTTTGCAGGGTATGACTTTCTGATGGAAGCCTATGAGGAAGCACAGGAAGAGGACTACCGGTTCTTTGGCTTTGGGGATTCAATATTAATTATCTAGGAGGCTCATGCTAAAGCATTTATCATACCGACAGCTGAATGTGGAGCCAAATTCTTAGCTTTGTCCAGGATCAATTGCTTGTCCACGATGTCTTCAGCCCTTTATAGAATTGCCGTATATTAGGCCCTGTTGTTTGAAAGCGGGAAAAAGGGTGTGGCGGTATTGGATGTTCTGCCCCAAACCACAATTTATAGGGTGGACATGCGCAATGGATACGGGAAGCGCCTGCCCGCAGCTGTATTTGGCAAGCACAACTTCCCCGTGTTTAAGCGGAAAATGCTGATTATGGTCTATAAAAAGGTATGGGCTGCTGGCTATACTGGAACGGATGATGCTTTATTGGCAGAACGGTTTGGTATTCAGGTGAAAATAATTTCCCGTGGACGAAAAAATATTGAGATAACTTATCCGTTAAACTCTGAAATAACGAAGCTTACTCTTAAAAAAAGAACAAATGAATAATGCGAATTGGCTTTAGCTATAATGTGCATCCTTCGTGGCAGGATAAGTTACCTGTGATAGGCGGCGTAAAATCCCATTCCATGTGGGAATGCCTGGGTGCTCCGATGCCGAAATGTTACTGCATGCAGCTTCGGATGCCCGGCTGGGGACTTATATTTTGGGGTGAATTGGTCAGCACTTTTCTGAGAACGATCCACAATATACTGGAGCTGATACTCGAAAAATATAAAAGAATTAATCATATAGGAGTAAAAGGGTATACCGTTCATAATATTGGTACTGCTGTAGCTGCTGAAGACGGGAAAACAGTCTCATGCATTCAAGGGATATGTTACAATATTGCTGAAGAATTAAAGATAAACGCTGCATATATTTTGGTTAGTGATGCGACACCGGAAGGGCTTAGCTTTGAGGGTAACAGCCAGGGATTTTCTGCTGAGCCATTGGTTTCGATAGAGCCGTGTAAACAATGGTAGATCAACTGACCCACGACTTAATTCAGCTGATTGAAACACTGCCGCCGCTGAGTGTGTATCTAATATTTTTTGGTATCGCTTATGGGGAAAATATCATCCCCCCCATTCCGGGAGACTTGCTGGTAGCTTTTGGAGGATATTTGGCGGCTGAGGCCGTTGTAGGAATTAGCTTATTATTGGTTGTTACTACTGTGGCCTCAGTTGTTGGGTTTATGAGTCTGTACTGGGTTGGCAGCAAGTGGGGCGGACAGATTGAGCATCAGAAAAGTGGAGTTCGGGTGCTTCGGTTTATACCGGTTGAGTACCTTAACAAGGTACGGGCATGGATGAAGAGGTGGGGCTTGGGCGTGGTGCTGGCGAACCGCTTTTTGCCGGGTACAAGATCCGTGATATCTCTGGCAGCTGGATTAGGGCATACGCGTGTTAGTTATACTATATTATTTTCAGCAATAAGTTCGCTTTTGTGGAATAGTATCCTGTTAGGTTTTGGCTGGGTCGTGCACGAGAATTGGAGGCTTATTGGAGATTATTTGTCTATCTATGGAAAAGTGATTACCGGAGCTATTGTATTATACATCCTGGTAAGGGTGGGAATCTATTATTATAGGAAATAAGGCATGGTTTAATGGTTTATAAGCTAATTGTATACAAAAAGAAAATTAAAAGATTAAACTGTTGACTTAAATAAAAACAGTACTTAGTTTTCGGGTCTTTCGGCAACAGGCTAACAGGAGGTCGGTTATTTTGAAGAGTGGCTTGCTGATGCCTCGAATAGCCAGCGTAGCTCAGGGGTAGAGCAGCTGTTTTGTAAACAGCCGGTCGTCGGTTCGAATCCGGCCGCTGGCTCAAGGATTGCCGGGCTTTGACATATTGAACTTTGGGGGGGATACCAAAGCGGCCAACTGGGGCAGACTGTAAATCTGTTGTCGTGAGACTTCGTAGGTTCGAATCCTGCTCCCCCCACATAGGTATTGAATGCCTGCTATATCATAATCGTAATTTTTTTAAAATAGTAAGCATTAGTCTATTAATAATTACCTAAGCGGGCGTAACTCAATTGGTAGAGTGTCACCCTTCCAAGGTGAATGTTGCCGGTTCGATCCCGGTCGCCCGCTCGTCCTTTTGGATTCGCGCCTATAAGCCGTTATAGCTCAGGGGTAGAGCACTTCCATGGTAAGGAAGGGGCCGTCGGTTCAAATCCGACTAACGGCTCACGTAGTGCTGCGAAACTCCGTTATACTGCGGATATAATAACATTTAAAACGTAAACAATGTAGCCATGGCAAAAGAGACATACGAGCGAGATAAGCCTCACGTAAACATAGGAACGATCGGTCACGTAGACCACGGAAAGAC